>Ga0209125_1000089_pt1 | contig 156101 bp, 146 predicted proteins | sample BarGraIncub1131A_FD_184503 | JGI IMG/M metagenome (GOLD analysis project Ga0209125, IMG submission 184503) | Arctic peat soil microbial communities from Barrow, Alaska - Barrow Graham LP Incubations 11-31A (SPAdes) (version 2) | ecosystem: Environmental > Terrestrial > Soil > Wetlands > Peat... | reverse complement strand
AGTGAAGAAGGTTGTTTTTATAGGATTTTATTGGCTTTGGCTAGGAACCCGAACACCAAACGTTGGGTTTTTTAAGCCATCGATGATGCCTGCAAAGGTGAAAAAAAGGAAGACCCGAAAGCCTTCCCTTTTGCAGTGTATCAGTAGGGAGTATTGCTCGCAGGTTGCTCCCCAGCATTGCCTGTGTCCTCTTCCTCCTTACAATACAAAAGTAATACGCTTTAAATTAACTATTTAAAAAAATAATAAAAAAATAATATTCAATAAATTAGGATTACAACATAGAAGAAACTGTTTAAAATTTATTTATGAATCCGATTAAGCATTAATTTTATCATCGCAAGTTGAATCATGGCTTCACTGGTATCGGTATTGAATTCAAAATCCTTACTTAACCTTCTGTAGCTTTCAAACCAAGCAAACGTTCTTTCAACAACCCATCTTTTGGGTATTACGGCAAACTTTCTGGAGTCATCCTTTCTTAGTATAACTTCAAGTATCCAGCCAAAAGCGGTTTTAGTGTGCTCAATGAGTTCACCTCTATAACCGCCATCGGCAATAATCTTGATGAGCCTGCTGAAACGACCTATTAATAAGGCAATTACATCAGAAGCACCTTTGCTGTCATACGTATTTGCAGCGTGAACAACAACGGCAAGCAGTAAGCCCATTGTATCGGTTATAATATGACGCATACGGCCTTTGATTTTCTTACCTCCATCAATCCCTCGACACAGCCCGCCACTGCGTTTTGTTTTAACTGATTGACTATCAATGCAAGCCAAGCTTGGAGATTCATTTCTGCCTGCTTTCTTGCGAACTTTATCACGAAGTAATTCATGAATAAGTTCAAAGGTGCCATTGTTTTTCCATTTCGATAAGTAGTAATAAACTAGCTCCCACTTTGGAAAACAGTGTGGTAACATGCGCCACTGGCAGCCTGTTTTAAGCAAATAGAAAACGGCATCAAGGATATCACGTAGGGAGTACTTCCTCTTGCGATCATCGTTTAGGATGCTATCTAATTAGTGCCATTGGCTATTGGTTAGGTTGGTTGGGTATTTTCTCATGTATCTTTTATGTGTCTGATAACCATAAAGATACAAATAACTATTCAGTCAAACAACTGATAGTCAATACTTTAATTCATTATTTTATCAAATTTAAACAGTTTCTTATAAAAATAAAATCCCATTTAGTGGAAGTCTTTTTAAAAGAACCGATTAACGGGTTACAGGCTCGTGTACCATTTCGTTGGTCATGGAAGGAAGATTGGAAAATTTCCATGTTCCTGATGCCGTTTAGCCAATCTGACAAATCGGTAAAGACTCCACCAAACAGAACTTCAAAAACAATTAATCATTGCAATAACAAAACTGTATTAACCAATATCTTTAAGACCATTCTCAATAAAGGATGGTTTATCCTCGGGCTAAAGTAAAAAACATTGCAATCGCGGACGCCAACATAACCAGAAATGTAATCCAAACCACAGTATTTGACAACCACCCACTGCGATATTCACCCATAATTTCCCGATTACGGGCAATTCTTGCAACCAAAAATATTAAAGGTACTGCGGCTACGCCATTAAAAACGGCAGTAAAAACTAACGCTTTAATTGGGTCAATGCCAATAAAATTAATCATTAAACCAATTAGCGTTGCAATTGTAATTACTCCATAAAAGCCATGAGCTTTCTTTAATTTAAGGTTAAGCCCTTCTTTCATGTTAAAAGCTTCAGTTAAGGCATAAGCAGCCGAACCAGATAATACGGGAATTCCTAATAAACCCAGCCCGATGATACCTGTAGCAAAAATTAGTTTGGCTAAAAAACCGGCATAAGGAAAAGTCTGAACAAGAGGCTCCAGCGCTTTGGCAGCATCGGCGGCAGAAGCAACGTTAGTAACACCACCGTTATGCAAAACTGTAGCGGCCACCACAATTATTGACCAGGTTGCAATTTCCGAGAATACCATGCCAAGGAAATTATCGATACGCAGATTTCTGATAAATTTTACTCCAATTCTCGGTCTTCCATATCGACTAGTTAAATGATGCGCTTTTTCCTCCTCTACTTCCTCCGAAGCCTGCCAGAAAAACATATAGGGAGAAATTGTTGTGCCTAAGACACCGGTTATAATAAAGAAAAACTCAAAATTTAATTCTATATGCGGCCAAAAAGTAGCGACAAAAATCGTATGCCAAGGCTGATGGACAATAAAGACCGTGAGCGGATAAGCGATTAGAGACAAGGCCAACCATATTAAAATACGTGAATAAACCCGGTAGGTAGTGAAAATCTCTAAAATTAAAATCAGAGCCGTAAAACCTAAAGTTAAAATAACAAAATTGACTGGAATAATCAATTGGGCAGCTGCTGCCAGAGCGCCAATATCTGCGCCGATATTAATAGTATTGGCAACAACTACAAGAAAGACAGCCGAATAAAGAACCTTCTTGCTATAATTAGCTTTTATGACGGCCGCTAAACCATGACCGCTGACGGCGCCGATCCGGGCGCATGCTTCTTGAATAGCTGTCATGAGCGGCAGCATAACTATCACTGTCCATAGTTGACCATAGCCGAATTTGGCCCCGGTCTGGGTATATGTAGCGATTCCTGACGGGTCATCATCAGCCGCTCCGGTGATGACCCCCGGCCCGAAAACTTTTAAAAAAGTTTTTATTTTAATAAAAGTTTTTTTCATAACAGAATCAAAAATATTACATCCAAAGTTTTATTATGCAATTTTTGCACCGCACTAAATATTAGGACTATTCTTCTTTGTTCTCTTTTACAGGCTCAATTAACTCCGCATATTCTTTCGAAAGTATGGTCAACTCATGCTCTGTTTTTCCTTCTGCATTTATCACCGAATTATTTGCAGGTTCATGTGAAGCTACAAGTTCATTCACCTTTAAATGAAGAGAAGCGGAGAACCGGTTGAAAGATTTCTGAATAATAAACAAACTTAAAAAAGCAACTCCGAGGATAACATCTCCTATCTGGGAATGGATATCCTGCGTATAAAACCGCTTATTGCTGAGCCAGTATATTACCGTGCATAGGGCAATAATAAAGGAGATAGAATTACCAAGTATGACAATAGCAAAGGAAGTAAGTTTTTCAAACCCTCTTTCCATATGCCTGTATATTTTTTTCATGACGGTTTGATTACATACATAAAGGGTACCCCTAAAGATTAATTGATCCATCGTCACCGACTTTAAATCTGGTAATAGAAAACCAGTTTACCATTTACGCCTTCTTCTTGAAAAAAGGATTCCTAAAACAAAACCAATCGCTAATGCAATCAGTATTGGCATCCAGTTCAAATGATCCATGCCTAACGACCTGTTGTTCATGTGCATAGATCCAAAATCATTATCACAGGCAGTCATTAAGAATATAACAGCAATAAAACAAAATGTTTTATTGATTGTCCCTATATTTTTACTTGTGTTCATAATATTTTTTGTATTTAATTAAATTCACCACCGTCAGTATCATTTTTTTTCTCTTCAACTTTCTTGATTTTCTTTTCGGATATCCATTTTTTGGCTTCTTCCAGATCAGCCTCTTTAAATATGCAAACCTCACATGACAATAAATAGCCAAAAAATCGGGCAAAATCATTGATCATACGGTGATCTGAGACTAATGCTATTTTATCCCATGCCGATAAATAATTCATTCCAAACTTCGCATCAATCATCTTTGCATTTGGATCAAATCCATCAAAATTGCTCCCCAGATGATATAACAACCTGTTTCTTTTACTCATCTTCATTATCTTCTTTATTGCAGGAATTGAAACTGTTTCATAATCCAAACGGGAAATTTTCCCTTCAGCTGAAACTCCCAGAACATTATTTGGCAAATCATTCATTATAGTTAACATAGCCCTATTTTTTGTTTTTAGTCGGTTAGTCAGGTTATTACAATTGGAAAAATAAATTTTATTTACGATGATTATTTCCAAATGCAAGGATAGATATTTTTGTGCTGTAGAGTGTTGCACAATTTTTGGAAAGAGTTACATCATTCACACATTTTCAAATGGTTTGATGGTTATCTTTTATTGAAATCTAACAAAAATCAATTAATTTATCATTGAAGCAGGCTGCCCGGTTGTTTCAAGTATGTTCCACCACAATTCACCATCCATATCAATTTTCTTTCGTAGAGAGACCGAAACAGGAATCGGAAGTAATGTAAATACATTGTTCCAATGTCCAATTACGAAATCTGTTTTTCCTGCCATTGCAGCATGAACAGCATTCTGTGCAAGAAGTCCGCAAAACATGCTATCATTTGCATTGGCAGGAGCACTTCTGATGATATAACTTGGATCGATATACTTAAGCGTAAAAGGGACTTTGGCGGCTCCGAATTCCTCAGATATCTTGTCTTTCAGATATAAGCCTATATCATTATTTTTTATATTACCCGATGCATCTTTTCCCAAAGTGTCACCTTCGAAAAAGTGCTGACCGGTTCCTTCTGCGACTACAACAAGAGCATGATGTCTCTTTTCAAGACGATTTCGCAATACTTGTAAAAAGCCTTTTGGACCATTTAAATCAAAGTTCATCTCAGGGACAAGCACAAAATTGACTTCCTGAATAGAAAGCGCAGCATATGCTGCTATAAACCCCGATTCCCGTCCCATCAGTTTTAAAACCGCTATTCCATTGTAAACACCTCTTGCTTCATTGTGTGCACTCCGAATGAAGTCGTTAGCTATTGTAAATGCTGTTTCAAACCCAAATGATTTATCAATCAGGTTAATGTCATTATCAATCGTCTTAGGAATTCCTCCAACCGAAATTTTCAGATTACGACTTTCAATTTCTTCATGAATAGCGTGAGCCCCTCGTAATGTCCCATCACCACCAATACAAAACAATACATTCACATTGAGGTCCACGAGCTTATCCACAATCTTTCCTACATCCTGCTTTCCACGTGACGACCCAAGTATGGTGCCTCCAAAAAGATGTATGCTTTCAACTTTTTGAGGGGTAAGATTAATTATGGGATGATTGTATTGGGAAATAAAACCTTCGAAACCATACTGTATCCCAATAATCTGACTTACGCCATACCGGTAATGCAATTCGTTGACAATACTCCGGATCACATTATTTATACCCGGACACAAACCTCCACATGTTACGATGGCTACTTTGGTGTTAGCGGGATCAAAATAAAGTTGTTTGCGCGGTCCTGCCTTTTCAAATGAAACAGGTGTTTCTCCCTTCTCCTTAAAAAGTTTAAAATGTTCCAATGAGGCATCAAGTAAAACCCTGTCTTCTTTTTCAATAAATCCAAACGACAAACCGTCCGGATTAAATGACGTTTTTAACGGAGTTTTTATGATCCCCTTGCCCAGTACTTTTACTTCAAAATCTTTGTGATTCATTTCAGGTTACGTTGTCAATAATCTTACTTCATTTATCATACTACTTTTCAATTTTCGTATCAGGCTTGACATCACGCATTTCATCAAAAAAAGGAGTCCTCTTTTCTTCAACACATTTGGCAGCATACAGATAAAGAGCCGCACTCCAGGTTTGCCAATTCTGTCCGATCGGTTTGCCATCCTGAGCTTTTATCCATTCGTTAAACCCGAATTCAAGACCCTCTTCATTGGTTATTTTGACCAGATGAGTCAGCGCGACGAGCTTCTGACTGGCAAGTGCATACTTTTTTGCAGCCACTAAAGCAGCTACATAAAAACCACAAATAAATGGCCAGATGCCTCCATTGTGATATTCTCCGGGATTATTAAATATTTTGTACCTGGGGAGCCAGTCAGCATCTTCTGGTTGAATGAAAGGGAAAAAATTGGGGGGAAGATCTACTGCCAGTTCTCCTCTGGTATTCATTCCTGCACACTCTTCTTCAACCCATACAATCATTTCTTCAGCCCGCGATGGAGAAGCTATGCCCGAGAGAATGGCAAGACTGTTGCCGAGCAGATCAAAACGCTCACTGCTATGAATTTTATATGACCAGAAAGCATAATAAGGCTTATGTTTTACAACAAGCCCTTCATGTGCATGTGGTTTAGACTTTCCACATGTAATTGTAAATCTTTGCATTTCATGATGTACCTTTTCTGCTCTTTCGTCTCTACCCAACAACTTGAGATAACTATAAGCCAAGGTATTCACAAATAACCCATAACCGGTTACCCATTGTTCATCCCTCCAGTCACTGGTAGGTTGCTGAGCAACTAGGTAACGGTCTGAAGGACTTTGATACTCCATCCAGATCAGCGCTTTTTCTACAGCTACATCGAGAAACTCCATTTCACCGGTTACTTTTCTAAAAATACCCACACCCAATAAAAACAAAGGGGTCGTATCACTGGCTCCGCGATCTTCCCTATCGTGTACAAGCGAAGAGATATGTCCCCTTTCGGTTTGATTGAATGCCAATGTTATCAGTACTTTCCGGATACTGTCCATCAGTTTTTGATTTCCTGTAACGGCAATCCCAAATATTGAAAACATCAAATCCCTTGTGTATGGCTCCGGATATCCCCATCCTGCTGTCCGCGGCAAGCCGTGAAAAGGTCCATGCGCATTATGAAGCAATACATTTAAAGCAGCTTTTTTAGCTTCTTCGATTTCCTGCTTTTCGACTGGTTTCATTATCAGAATATTTAAATTACTTTATTCCAAGTTTATCACTCATTAACTGTACAAATCTTTCTGCAACAACGCGGTAATCAAAATTTGCAACAACACGTTTCCTGCCTGCTTTACCCATACGTTCTCTTAGTGCAGCATCATTCATGAGTTCCAACATATATTTGGCAATATCATGTACGTTTGCACGATAATCTACCGTCCTGGGTACATCAAATTCCACCCTGTGTTTATCTTCAAATCCTGATTCTCCGCCAAGCATCACGTGATCCACTACAATTTTCTTTGCCACATCAGCCAAAAATGCTGTTTCTCCATGAATCATGGTATCAAGCATTCCCATTGCGTTAATACTTAATACCGGTTTTCCACAAGCTCCCGCTTCAACCTGTGGCATTCCAAAACCTTCAAGTCTGGATGGGGCGGCATAAATATCGCAGGCTCCTACCAGGTAGGGCATGAAATTTCTTGATATGGTGTTTGTTGCGTAATAGACATTTTTTTCTATACCCAGGTTTGTTGCCATTTCACGATCAATCAAATTTTGGACCTTGGTTCTTTGTTGCGGCCATACCTTACAGATATATTTCCATTTTGGCGCTTTACTGTCAATGATGGCCAAAGCCTGCATCACTTCCTGTGCTCCTTTTGAAGCAGCATCCCCACCTATCGTGAGAACCATTAACTGATCAGGTGCAACACCCAGCGCTTCTCGTACGGCCAATATCTTAGGATCATCCTTAGCGTAAGGAATAAATGAATCCGTATCACAACCTACCGGTAACACTTCGATTTTATCGCCACTGATACCATCACGGACATACATCTCCTTTACCCAGTTTGATGTCACCAGAATTAGTGGGAGCGCATTCAACACCTCCTGGTAATTAGCAATATAACCATCGGCAACCAACCAGGGAACAGGCTGAATGCCAAAACGTTGGGGATGTAACACCAACTGAGGAGTATAACCCCAATAGCCAACTCCCACTACCACATCAGGTTTAAACCAGCGGTAATACCATTCTTTCTCCTGTGCTGATTCATAATGCACAGCATGGACGTCAACGCCCATTTCAAATAATCCCCTGTAAAGTAGATCTCCTTGTGTTGCCAGCCCCCCGGGTGAAGGGGGATAATCGTATAATACTAATACTTTCATGAATAATTAATTTATATAAGTGTCAATTTGTCAATCAATATTCCAAACTAATGCATCTACATCAATAAGAAATTCCTGTGCTTGAATCGGATCAGTAAATGATCGGAATGCTTCAGCATATGGAGTTGTTTGTGCTTCCCAACTGTTTTTATCAAAACCATAAGTTTGGGTGATTATGCTGTATTTTTTTGTCAATACCGGTTCTGAGAGTTCATGATAAATAGTATCCTTTTCAATAGCCCTGGGATAATATGCTTTTTTACCATCTTCATAAGCAAAGGTCCAAAGTTCATTGGTGGATATTTTACCGGCATTCCAAAGCATGATAACGGCTTCGCCAACTTCCTCATGCCTGATATGTCGTGTATACTCCCCTGAAGGATCATGCGAGATTATCAGATCGAAATGTCTGGGAGGCAGCAGTTCAAGTATTGCATGTTCAATTATTTTATCATCCAGAGGTATCTGAGTGGGCCCATCGTCAAGATCCCCAATGTTTCCTTCCGCTTTTAGTTCTTCCAGTGATTTGTAAAATTTGGGAGCCCGGTCTGTATCACTTTTCCTGCAGAGACAAACAATAAAACACTTCCACAACGGATTGCTCAGTATTGTTCCACCTACCCATAGTATTTCATCATCGGGATGGGCAATGATAATGGCAACAGTCTTTGTTGTTAATTGTAACATCAGCTTAGATTATTATGCTTTGTCTTTTACCCTCTTTCTTACCTCATCTGCTGCTTTAACAGATGCAACGGATTATTGTTTTTGGTAAGATTTCCACATTATCACACCGCCAACCCCAATGACAGCAATGGCCATCAGAAAAGGAATATTCACGTGATGTGGTTTTTCTTTGGTAATTTCAATACCAGCGATATCGACTACTTTTTCTTGAGTAAAAAAGGTAAATCCGGTAAAAACCGTTAATCCGATTCCAATAAGTACGATCAAAATGCCAACTACTTTCATAAATATTATTTTTATAAAAATACCTAGTAATCTTAGTAAAAAAGTTACACAATTATTGATTATAATTACATATTTCACACATTTACAACACAGTTTCCAGAGATGAATTATTGAATTTATTCACTATTTTTAATCCCAAATCATAAGATCAAATACAATAATCAATGTAACTATTATCAACTTTTATCTATATATTTTTTCTCAAAATTCAAACACCTTGCTTTTTAGCGCATAAATCACACTAAAAAAAAGCTTCTTTCCACTCCCCGAATCACACCAGACACAGCTTTCATGATTCCATTATGACCCCCACATGATGTAAGGATAAAACCAACATAAAACCAATATAAAACCAATATAAAACCAACATAAAACCATATTATAAGATTGGTTTCATGTTGGTTTTATATTGGTTTTAACAAAGTAATAAATTGGTTTTAAGGAAGAGTTAACTCATGATCATGTCGGGCTCATGTTTCGATTTTATGAACTGGGTAGGATAAAAGGAAGAAGCAGGTGTTGAATAACTATAATAACCAGATAAAATTAAAAGGGAAGTGCCCCGTTCAAAGAAATCAAAAAGAAGAAGTCTGTGCAGGCCGATTCAATTTATTTTTCTCTTTTCGAGGCACTCTTATATAAATCCAAACCCAACAAGGTTTCAGAATTATTTTTTTGTTGACTTATCGATTGCTTTTTGCTCATCAGCTTTCTTATCGGTGGCAGCCTCTTTTTTCTTTTCTGCAGCTTTTGCCTGTTTTCTGAAATAGCCTTTTAAGAGGAAATTATGTTTGGCCGCGTTCATGTTTTCATCCAGTCCCTTGCTGCTTTTTTTAAGGTTCACAATCGTTTGATCAATATTATTGGCAATGGTGGTGTCCTTAATCAATTTCCCTAGTGTTCCTTTTCCATTATTGATTCTGATCATGATTACAGCCAGCTGATTTGAAATAATGGCAGCATTATCTACTGTTACCTGCAGACTTTTCATGATAGCATCGGTTTCAGTGGGTTCCTTAGACTTGATAGTTTGACCGTCTTTGGCCTCAAGGGCATTTGAACTACCTTGTGTGATGACTAAAACACGATCTCCGATAATTCCTGAAGAACCTATTCCTGCCTCGCAATCTGATTTAATAAAACGTTGAACATCTTTTTTAAGGATCAGATCAACCCTTACGGTTGAATCATTGATGATATTGATGTTATCCACGGTACCCACATTAATACCTGAGAAACGGACTGTATTTCCGACCTGTAATCCACTTATATTATTAAATGTTGTGGTAAGCTTATAAACCGGACTAAAGAGATTTTTCTGTCTTCCGATTATAAATATTGCAATGATGAAAAGCCCCAATCCGCCGGCTATAAACAGGCCTAAACGTGCTTTGAATTTTGGTGTGTGCTTATCCATTTTTTAAGTGTTTTAATATTGAGAAAAATAAAGCGATTATTTAAAAAATGATTTGATCAACGGGTCCACTGACTTTTCAAACTCATTGAGTTTTCCTTGTCCGTAAACCACCCCTTCGTGTAACATGATAACACGGTCTGCTGTCGAGCGGACACATTCAATATCATGGGTAATGATGATAGAAGAAGTCTTGTATTTATGTTGAATATCGTTAATAAGAAGACTTATTTCATCAGAAGTGACCGGGTCGAGGCCTGTAGTCGGTTCATCATACAACAATATCATAGGGTCAACAACGATCGTTCGTGCAAGGCTGATCCGTTTACGCATTCCGCCGGATAACTGAGAAGGCATTTTATTCAAAGCATTCGATAAACCAACATTTTCCAATACCTCTAATATTTTTTCGTCAATTGATTTTTGATTGAGCTTATTTTTTATTCTGCGTAATGGAAATTCCAGATTTTCCTTAACAGTCATTGAGTCATACAAAGCCCCGCTCTGGAAAAGGAAGCCTATTCCTTTCCGCATTTGGGTCAGACCATCGGTGTTTAATTGACTCACATCTTTTCCAAATACTTTTATTGTCCCTGCATCAGGTCTTAATAAACGAACGATACATTTTATCAAGACTGATTTTCCGGAACCTGATTTTCCAAGCACCACAAGATTTTCTCCATCCAAAAGCTGTAACGATACATCTTTTAATACTTCCTGGTTTCCAAAGCCTTTCCTGAGATTTTTAACTTCAATAACCTGTATCCCGTTTTTTTTAATTGCAGCATCGGGAATTGTTGTCTGTGTATCTGTCATAGCATATCAGTTATTTGTACGGCAACCAAATCAACAATTATAACAAGTAATGAACCAAGGACCACTGCTGAGTTTGCAGCTTTACCCACACTCTCTGTACCCCTACCTGCATGATAACCTTTATAACATCCGACTACACCTATTACCGCACCAAAAAAGAAGGATTTTATTACAGCAGGAACGAAATCCACAAAATTGAAATGAGAAAATGATTGGGTAAAAAACAAGACATAATTTACATCACCCTTAATATTTACCCCGATCCAGCTTCCAAAAATGCCCATAAAATCCGCATAGAATATCAACAGGGGTATCATCAATGTAGCTGCCAATACGCGTGTAACGATCAAAAACCGCATTGGATTGGTTGAGGACACTTCCATTGCATCGATCTGTTCGGTGACTTTCATTGATCCTAATTCTGCACCCATACCGGAACCTATTTTACCAGCACATAACAAAGCAGTAATAACCGGTCCCATTTCTTTGATGAGAGACAATGCTACCATATTAGGAAGCATTGCAACTGCCCCGAAAGTAACCAGAGCAGGTCGCGATTGAATAGTTAGTACCAGACCCATGATTAATCCGGTTACTGAAATAAGTGCCAGTGATTTATAGCCAATCACGTAGCATTGACGGAGGAATTCTTTAAATTCGAAATCAGTGGAGAAAGTTTCCTTAATTATCAGGCCTAAGAACAGAAAAAAATTAGCGACGTCAGTGAAAAAGTAATTGGCATTTTCAATGCCCACAAAAGTTTTTTCTGTGAGCCGGATAGTATGTTTTGTTGTATTAAGCCTGATCGGGATTACTTTGATCGCTGAAGTAAGTCTTTTCATGTTAAATCGTTTATTATCAAAAAAGTCATCCCTCATCGAAGGCCGATAAACGATGACTTTTGTTGGTTTCTATGCAGATTAAAGACCAAAAATTATTGCATCAATTTGTTCTTTGGTTTTCCCCAGTTTAAATTGAAGTCGTCTAATCATGGCTTCTCTTTTGCTCTCATCAAACATTAACCCATCCTCGGTCAATAAAGCAAATCTCTTTTGGAGTTTACTTTTCTGTTCCTTCCAGTCTACTTTAAATTCTGTTAAGTTTGCCATTTTTTTCGTATTAATTTAATCAATTGAATATCGAGTACAAAGATGGTACTATTGCGATATTAAAGTGTTACATAACTTTAGTAATAAATTACATCTTTCACACATTTTACACCTGAAAAGAATAAAAGCAGGAATCCAAAAAGAGATCCCTGCTATTGTTTGATCAATCAATATTTAACTTAAAACCTATTTCGAGGGAAGAATGTCAATGATAACCGTACGGTTATAAAAACGTTCTTCGGGGTATTTATTGTCAAAAGGTGCCATGTTCAGATCTTCACCAAAACCGGTTACCTCAAATTTAACATCACTACGTCCTGCATGCAGTAGACTTTTTTCAAGAATCTTTTCTACATCGTTTGCCCTGTCTTTAGACAATTGCAGGTTGTGATCTTCTCCTCCAATAATATCGGTATGACCATGTATGATAACGGTTCCACCAACAGGTATTTTAGGGGCTACGACTTCAGCCAGGTACTTTTGGTACATTGGGATGGCCTTTGATTCATTGAACTCATAAAGTACACTGAATCGCATCATTTCCTCATTCTGGGGAGGTGTCCAAAGTACCATATGTACAGTAGTTTCCTTCCTAACGACTTTACCACTCTTTGTCTGACCAATCATCACGACTTTGTAATCACCATCAGGATGTACCCCCAGGATTGATTTACCGGGGATAGTCACGGTTTCCTGTGTATAGGGTCCGAAACTTTGTAAATTTCCTGTAGCATCTGTGATTTCCAATGACCAGGTATTGAAAGCCTGATTAGCGCCTGCAACTGTGAAAGAAACATAACTGTCAATTGGTGCTTCCTGCATGCCAACGATTTCAACGGGTTTTAACCATCCACCCGGGCCACTAAGGAATTCCATGAGCATTTCAGGAGAACTGCTTTCAATTGAGACACGTCTATCGCCTTCACGAAGAAGTGTGAGATCAATCTGACCACCCGGTTTCTCTGAAGGAATTTTTGGTTTATTTCTGCCTGCAATTTTTATTCTTGCAGGATCAATTTCAAATACAACAACCAGGTATTGTTTAACATTTTCAGCCATTACACGACCTTCTTTAGGACTATTGTTTGATGACCCTACCAAAGTAATGGTTGCAGTTGGATTTTTCTGCATACGATCACCAATGATGTTTAAGACATTGTAATAAACAATCATTTCGCGATGTGAACGTCCTGACAGATTTTTAGGTGAGGACATTTCCAATTGATCTTCTTTAAAAGCTTTGACCTGATCTTTCTTCAGTAAAACATAACGATCAGGAATATCAGTCGACTCTATATTGAAAAACACGTAGTTACGAAGTGGAAATATTTCCCTTACTCTGCGCTCTACCGGAATATTGCCTGGGGCAACAACCGTAAACTTAACTTCAGGATCAATTACTGCGACTGCGACAACAGAAGGTGTGACAATTGCAACATCAGCCAAAACTCTACGACCACTCCCAAATTTCAGAGCGATACCTGCTCTCAAAGTAGCAACTGTCATGGTTTCTGTTGAACGGGGATCCTGACCAAAATAAGGCTGGTAAGCAATAAATGGAGAAAGTACAACTTGTGTCCGTTTATGCGTTGATGAAAGGGGAATATCGATCCCTGCTCCTACCTGCATTGAAATCAAAGTATTATAGACGTTGCTCAGATCACCTTTAACAGCAGGTTCAAGGACCTGATCAGGATATGCCGGATTGGCACCTAGTTTATAAGTAAATGATTTTGCAATATTGAAAGCCAGTCTTGGCCCACCATAAATATAAAAATTAGATTTGAAGGGCGCAATACGCAAACTTGGCTCAACAGTGACGTAACTAAGGTCCAGGGCTAAATCGGCCGGACAGTTACAGGGCGAAATTACCTGGGCGAACTTACCGCTACGGTCGTCGTATCCTACTTGTAACATAAATCCAAAGCGGGTATCAGGGCGATGAAATTCCACAAGCGGAGCCAAATAAAGCCCTACTCCTTTTCCATGACGAAATGCAGCCGGAACAGTTAAATCATTATTTAATTCTTGAGTAGTCCCCTGATAAAAATTAAAATTTGCTCCAACAGCACCACCAAAATACCAGGATGGCCTTGTGTATTCTATGTTCTGTGCCCTAAGGGACGACTGGATGCCAAACAGAATCAAAGCACTTAAAACAACAGTCTTCATTATCATTCTGTAAGGGAAACACGACATGCACGATCCCATATTTATATTTGTTTTCATAGTTCTGATGATTTATGGTTTCGTGATGATATTAGTACTTGTTAATACAACAGCGCCATTACGGGCAAGCATTTTACCTTGTGCGGTTGCGTGAGCATTCATGGTAATAGATGTTAAGGCTAAAACATTTCCTTTAAAGATGGTATAGTCTCCGATGGTAGCCGACCTACCCGTTTGCCAGTATACATTCTTAGCCTGGGCGCCTCCTGTAAGGATGACATTTCCACCGGCACCACCCACTGTAGTAAAGTCAGAAGCTATCTGGAAAATCCAGACTGCATTGGCATCACCCTGAGCATCGAGCGTCAGATCACCTGATTGGATTAAAAGTGTAGAGGTAGATTTATAGATACCGGGTGCAAGTGTTTTACCACCCTGATCACCTGCAACTGTAGCTGGTGCTGGAGAAGTTGCTCCTTCAGCGAAAAGATAAGCATCGGTCAGATCTTGTTTGGCCTGGATTAACATTGCAGGTGTACCTGCAGGAATGAGATCGTCGGCACAAAAGATTGATCCGTTGACGACGATTGCGGGAGGAAATCCGGTAACTGAAGAACGTACGCCAGGGTATATGCCGACATTCATATCATGAATCTCACTGAAACCTGCGTTATTACTGACACCAACCCCTGCAATAATTCCGAAAACGGCTACTGATTTAAGGTCTACACCCACGGGGCCTAAAGAGTTTTTTGTACTGAATGACCAGACATAATCATTGGCCAAAGAAACTCCGGCAGGATTTTTAGCTCCTGTTGTAATTGTTGCGGTGTAAGTGATACCAGATAAAAGATTAGCAGATGGAGTAAAGGTTGCAATAGTACCTGTATAAGTAACTGCACCGGCTACTAAAGTAGTGCCATTTTTTACTGTAAAGGTTGTTGAAGTGATTTTTAAAGGATCCATTGCTTCACTAAATGTGGCAGTAACTGTTGAATTGAGTGCAACACCCGTAGCCAGATTTATTGGAGTAGTGGAGTTCACTTTGGGAGCTGCAGTAGATCCCGTTGTAAATGACCAAACAAAATTCTGTGCCATTAAAGTTCCTGAAGCATCTTTTGCACCAGTAGTAACTGTGGCTGTATAAGTTGTACTAGCTGTCAAAAGAGCTGTTGGCGTAAAGAATGCCGTACTACCTGAATATGAAACAGATCCTGGGACCGGTAAAATACCGTTCATCAAGGTAAAAGTTGAAGCTGTAATAGATGCTGCGTTCATAGGTACACTAAATGTTGCATTCACAACTTTATTTAGGAATACACCGGTTGCGAAGTTAGCCGGATCATTTGCAATCACTTGTGGTGAAAGGCTTGCGCTGGTTGTGAAGGTCCAAACATAATCTGTTTGTAAAGCATTGCCCATTAAATCTTTAACTGAAGATTTTACTGTTCCGCTATAAACCGTATTGGCTTTAAGTGATGAAGTAGGAACAAATTTCATTGTATAATTGGAAGCATCATAAGTCATAGCTCCTGCAACCTGAACTCCAACTGCAGAACCTACTGCGGTGCTTTTTGCTGCTTCTATTAATATAAAAGCTGAAGGTACTATCGTTAACGGGTTCATCTTTTCATTGAACGCGACGGTAACTACCTTATCTAAAGCCACTCCTGTTGCGGTGTTAGCCGGGTCTGTTGATAAGACAACAGGGCAAACTCCCACGATTCCCACGTTCTCATCTTTACAACTCATTGTAAAAATGGCCAGAAATAAGGCAACGAATGCGGTCATCCACATTTTTGTATATTTTGTTTTCATCGTATTACTTTTTTGAGTTTACTATTTTGAGTTTACTATTTGGGTGTTTAAAAAGAGGCTACCCCTGAGGGTAGCTTCTTTTTGGAATATAATTGTTTAGAAATAATTAGGGTTTTGTAATCGAATTCTGATCAAGAATCACTGCTGTCTGAGCTAGCGCTCTTCCATTCATCGATGCTCCGGTTTGAAAAATAATACTGGTTTGTGACAATATAATTCCTTCAAAATGGGCATTTAAACCGATTGTAACTTGTCCGGCAACCTGCCAAAAGATATTCTTAGCCTGCGCACCTCCACTCAATGTAATATTGGTGGCTGCACTTTGCAAAAGATTTCCTGAAATCTGGAATATCCAGACATCGTTGGCACCACCTGATATCGTTATACTTGATGGTATGGTAACATTCGTGGTCCATTTGTATAATCCGGCTGTCAGGATTTTCCCTCCGATATTTCCGGTTGCTAATTCTGTGAAATCAGGTAATGGACGTCCGGCTGCATCTGTATAAGCAGTAAGCATATTGTTTACAGCCGTAGTCAGGTTTGTTGAGGTCGGGGCTACCATATCGGCTGCAAATATTTTACCTGTAATCTGAGGTGATGTTGCATAACCGGTTGCGTTGGTCAAACCAAATCCTGTGATATAAGATGTGGCTGCAGGGCTTAGTCCTATATCGCCTGTAATGGCAGAAGTTGGTACATCAGTGATCGCTGTTTTAGCAAGGATCACATAATTTCCAGCAGCACCAAGATCAACCACTGCCAGTGTTGAAGGAGGAGGAGGTGTAACACTTCCTGTTGTAAAACTCCACACCGTATTGGCTGCAAGCGCATTGCCTGCCAGGTCTTTTGCACCTGTTGTAATAGTAGCTTTATATACAGTACCTGCTAAGAGGTTCACTGACGGTGTAAATGACGCACTAGTTCCGGCATAAGCTACGGATCCTGCGACTGGTGTAGTCCCTTGCATTAAAGTAAAGGTCGTATTGTTGATTGTAGTAGCATTCATTGGCTTACTAAAGGTGATTCCAATAATTTTGTTTCGGCTAACATTAGTTGCATTGAACAGAGGATCTGTTGAATTTAACATCGGCAATATAATGTCAGGAGCATTCGCTGTAGTAAAGCTAGCTGTATAGTCGTGTCCTAATGCATTTCCTGCTACATCCTTAACGCCTGCGGTAACGGTTGCAGTGTAAACAGTTGAAGGCAAAAGATTTGCCGTTGGTGTAAACGTTGCTGTTGTTGCTGTTGTGGTTATTGTTCCCGGAACTTTAGTAGTTCCTTGTGTTACGCCAAAAGTTAATGCAGAAACAGATGTCTGATCAATCGGTTCATTGAAACTAATTGTAACTGCTTGACCAAATGCTACTCCGGTAACATTGTTTGCTGGTACTGCTACAGTAACAGTAGGTGGCACTAAGTCGGTAGATGTGCTGGTTGTAAAGCTCCAGGTATAGTCTTTAATGATGCCTTTCCCGTTAATATCTTTGACACCGGTGGTAATAGTTGCTGTGTATAATGTATTTGCTGACAGATTTGTTGTTGGAGTAAATGTGGCAGATGTTCCACCAATATAATACACAGCTCCTGTTACGAGTGTAGTTCCCTGCATCAAAGAAAATTTAGCATTTGTGATGGTGGAGGGATCCATTGCAACATTGAAAGTTGCGTAGATTTTACTGTTAATGGCTACGTTAGTCGCATTATTGATTGGGTTTGTTGATGTCACTACAGGACGGATGCCCGGGTCAACATATTTCTTACACCCGGCCATTAATACGACCAAAAACATCATAATAATTGGTAAAACATTTTTGCATTTCATCTTATCTTATTTTAAAATATGAATTTTTGTGATTTAATAATCACACAGCAAAGATGAATACATCCACAAGCTACATTGTTACACAAATAAATCTAATAGTTACATCATTCACACATTTACTTACTTTATATTTTTATTGTTTTTTAAACTTATGATGAAATAAGTTCATTCTACAAAACACAAACAAACAGAGATCTTAAATCAAGATCTCTGTTTATTACTATGTAATTATAAATAACTATAAAAACTTATTTTGCAGGAATAATATCAATGATAACTGTGCGGTTATAAAAGCGTTCCTCAGGATATTTGTTGTCGAAAGGAGCCATTGTCAAATCTTCACCAAATCCGGATACTTCAAATTTAACATCACTTCTACCGGCGTTTGACAAGGCTTTGTCAAGAATAGACTTGACGTCGTTGGCACGTTCTATAGACAAATTAAGGTTATAAGCTTCTTCTCCAATAATATCGGTATGTCCATGAATAATAACAGTTCCACCTATTGGGATCTTGGGAGCCACAATTTCAGTGAGATATTTTTCGTATAGTGCTATGGTCTTGGATTTATCGAATTCATAGAGAACACTGAATCTCATCATTTCATCACTCTTAGCAGGTGTCCAAAGTACCATGTGTACAGTAGATTCTTTCCTTACCGTTTTACCACTCTTTGTTTGACCTACCATTACAACTTTGTAATTTCCTTCAGGTCGGGTTCCTAAAATGGCTTTCCCGGGGATACTTATTTTTTCCTGTGTATAAGGTCCAAAATTTTGCATAGTTCCATTGTCATCACTGATTTCCAATGACCATGTTGAGAATGCTTTATCCTCACCTGCAACATTAAAAGAAATATAGCTATCAATTGGAGCTTCCTGAACACCAACTATTTCGACAGGTCTCAGCGAAGCATCAGGACCGCTCTGGAATTCCATCAGTAAGACTGGTGAACTGCTCTCAATAGATACCCTGCGATCTCCTTCACGAAGAAGTACAAGGTCGTTTACACCACCAGGATGTTCAGCTGGAAGAACAGGTTTATTCCTTCCTTCTGTTTTAATTCTTGAAGGATCAATATCAAAGACTGTTACTAAATATGTCTTTACTGATTCTGCCATTTCACGACCCTCATTGGGGGTATTATTTGACGATCCAACCAGGGTAATGGTTGCCGAAGGATTTTTTATCATACGGTCACCGAGTATATTTAATACATTATAATAGACAGTCATTTGTCGTGCACTACGACCTGACAAATATTTAGGTTTGAACCCTTCCAGATTATCTTCTCTGAATCCTTTCACCTGATCTTTCCCGAGCATCACATAACGATCCGGGATCACTGTCGATTCTAAATTGAAAAACACATAGTTACGCAGTGGAAAAGTTTCTCGTACTCTACGTTCGGCGACAATATTTAATGGTGAATTAATAGTAAACTGGACTTCAGGATCAACTACTGCAACCGCAACAGGTAAAGGTGCGACTACTGCTTCAGGTACTGCAATTTTATGACCAGTCCCAAACTTGAGTGCAATACCTACTCTCAATGTGTTCACATTCCATGTTTCGACTGAACGTGGTTCAGCACCAAAATAGGGATGATACGCAACAAAAGGAGAAAGCATAAATTGAGTGTGATTGCTTGAAGATGAAAGCGGAATGTCAATTCCTGCTCCTACTTGCAAAGAGATAAGCGAATTGTGTACATCACTCAGATTTCCATTCACTTCAGGATTGGGTGTCTGTGCAGGGACAGCAGCAGGATTGACCCCTTGTTTGTAAGTAAATGATTTTTCCTGAGTAAAAGCAAGGCGTGGGCCGACATAAATATAAAAATTAGATTTGAATGGGGCAATACGCAAGCTCGGCTCTACAGTAACATAAGTAAGTTCAATGGCTAAGTCTGCCGGGCAGTTACAAGGAGTAATTACCTGATCAAATTTACCACCGCGGCTATCATATCCTAATTGCAACATGAAACCCAATGCTGTTTTTGGGGCATGATACTCCAAAAGAGGGGCAAGGTAGAGACCAACACCTTTGCCATGATAAAAAGCAGCGGGAGTTGTTAAATCTGAATTCAATTGCTGAGTGGTGCCACGATAGTAATTAAAATTTGCACCGGCTGCTGCGCCGAACCACCAGGAAGGAGTGGTATACTGTGCTTGTTGTGCCTGAAGAGACATCTGAATGCTTATCATCAAAAAGGCACTTAAAATGACACTTTTAATGGCTAAGCTATATGGGGATCCTCTTAAGCGCGATCCTTTTTTAATATTAGTTTTAGCTTTCATATTTTTTGATTTAATATTTTTGTTTCATATTTTTTTAATTTAATCCCGCCTAAAGGCGGGATTAAATTGTCTGTTTATAACCAATATTATAGGCTTAATTAGGAACGTTAATGGTTGTGTTAACCATAGTAACTGAAGCTACCAGAGAAATTGCTCTACCATTCAAAACCGTTTGAACTGCAACACCAGGTGTAGAGAAAGTAACTCCTGAATTAGCAATGATGGTTCCTACCATAACGCCACCTCCGGCTCCATTAATAGTTGCTGCACTTCCAACATACCAGAATACATTCCGGGGTTGACCTCCATTTATCATTATAACACTTCTTGCACCTGCAGTCCCGGCAATACCCACTGTTAACCCTGCAGCTGTCTGGAAGATCCAGGTAGCATTCGGATCGCCCTTAGCATCCAGCGTAAGAGGTCCATTGGAGATATTAAAAGTACCACTTGCAGACTTATAGATACCTGGAGCTAAAGTTAATCCTCCCAGTTCGCCTGCGCCAGGATCAGTACCACCAGGTTTATTAGCTGGCGAAATACTAATATAAGCAGCGTTAGCATCAACAAGAGCCTGAGTTGCAATCGTAGCTTTGGCAGCAGTTCCGGGGGCTGGAGGAGCTGTGAATATTCCACCAGTTGAATTCCCAACATTTAACGGTGTTTCTGTATAAACATCACCAGTTAATCCATCATGAAATCCGGTTATTAAGCTAGATGCGGCGGTGGTTGCAATTCCTCCATTATTAATTATCGAATTTAATCCCTGATTGGTTACCCCTGCATTTCCTCCAAAAGCACCAAATTGGGCAAAACTTCCTAAGTTAACAGCAAGCGTAGCAAGCGGCTGTGTTGTAAAGCTCCAGACGTAATTATTTGCCATTGGTGTACCTTGAGTACTTTTAGCTGCAGTAGTAATGGTAGCAGTATAGGTTGTACCTGCTAAAAGATTACTGGTTGGGACGAAATATGCAGTCGTACTAGTATATGAAACTGTACCTGGTACTGACGTTGTCCCATTTGCCAGAGTAAAAGTTGTCAGGGGTGAAACAATAGTCGTCCGATCCATAGCCATACTAAAGATTGCGGAAACTGTTTTATTTAATGCTACACCAGTAGAATTATTTGCCGGATCAGTAGTTACAACAGTTGGTGCAATAGCTGCAACCGTGGTAAACGTCCATACATAATTAGCTACCATTGGAATACCGATCATACTTTTAGCTCCGGAAGTAATTGTAGCCGTATATTGGGTGCCTGGTAAGAGATTAGTGGCAGACACAAAAGATGCAGTCGTTCCGTCGTAGTCAACAGTTCCTAATACTGCTACTGCAGGAGTCCCTTGTGTTAAGGTAAAGGTTGTTCCATTAATGGATAACGGATCCATTAGCAAGCTAAATCTTGCGGAAACTACTTTATTAACAGGTACACTTGTAGCCAGAGGTACTGGGTCGGTAAAATTAACAACAGGCGATGGACCTGTATTAAATTTCCATACATAGTCTACAGCTAATGGAATGCCTGCCAAACTCCTGGTTCCGGCGGTAATCGTACCTGTATATTGTGTACCGGGTAATAGATTAACAGTAGGTGTAAAGGATGCAGTTGTTCCACTGAATGTAACAGCTCCTGCAACCGGGGTAGTCCCATTTGCAAGTGTAAAGGTTGTCCCACTTATTGTTGAGGGATCCATTGGTACACTATAGGATGCTGTAACTACTTTATTTAATACTACGTTCGTAGCACTATTTGCCGGATCAGTCGTCAACGTGGGTGAAATACCGGTAGTAAATATCCAAACATAGTCAGCAGCCAATGGTGTGCCTAATACATTCTTAGCTCCGGCTGCAATAGTACCTGTATAAGTGGTATTAGGTGCAAAAGCGAGAGCATGAACAAAAGTTGCAGTTGAACCGCTATATGTTACTGTTCCTACAACTGGCGTTGTCCCTTGTTTTATTGTAAAAGTTGTTGCAGTAAGAGACGTCGGATCCATTGGAACACTGAAAGTTGCAGAAACAATTTTATTAAGAACAACACCAGTAGCATTATTTACCGGGTCAGTAATTACTGACGGCGGTACACTGGTCGTAAATGTCCATACATAATTATTTACCATAGGTGTACCTAATACTGTCTTTGCACCGGTAGTAATTGTGCCGCTATAAAGCGTGTTAGGTGTAAGTGCGCTGGTAGGTGTAAAGGAGGCTGTTGAACCGAGATATGAAAATGCGCCAGGTATTGCGGTTGTCCCTTGTTTTATTGTAAAAGTTGTTGCATTTATGGTCAAAGGATCCATAGGCGTACTAAAGATTGCAATGACAACTTTAGTAAGAGGAACTTCTGTAGCAAGATTTGCCGGATCAGTAAATACAGAGGGTGAAGCCTCAGTCGTAAATGTCCATACATAATCGGCAGTTGGTAAATTTCCCATTAAATCTTTAACAGATCTTTTAACCATTCCGGTTAGTTTAGTATTGGGTGGAAGAGGACTTGAAGGTGTAAATGTTGCAGTTAATCCGCTGTATGTTATTGTTCCTGTGATTGGTGTGGCGCCTGTTAAAGTAAAAGATGCATCCGTAATTGTTGCAGGATTCATCTTTTCATTAAAGGTTGCCGTGATCACCTGGTTGAGCGGAACATTGAGAGCAAGGTTTGCAGAAACTGTTGATACCACAATTGGGCACAGACCAACTATTCCTACTTTTTCATCTTTACATCCACTTAGAAGCGTTGCCAGAAAAAGGGCTACGATTGCAGGAATCCATAATTTTAGTAATTTTGTTTTCATCATATTTCATTTTAAAATTAGTAATTAAGCTTTTTGAGAAGAGCTTCACCCTTGCGGGCTCCTTTCTATATTTTGAGTTCCTTTTAATTTTATGTTATACCGTAAAAAAATTAACTCCAAAAACGACTACATCCCTGAATTGACATCCAATTTCTTAATTCACTTTAACCCCTTCCCCTAACCCATTCTGACAAAATTGTCCTTTTGTTTAATGGGTTATATCCGATCCATATATGTAATTATTTTATTATTAACAAATTTTAATTATAAATAAATTTTCACATTGTAAAGGTCAAATACTTGACTTCCAAATGTGTTACATAACTTTGGAAATAAATTACATAATTCACACATTGTATTCTGACGCTTTTATATATATAAATTTCAAAATTTACATTTCTTTCTTGTATTTTTCAATAGTTAGTCGTGCCATCAGATAGCTCACAGTAGATTCGGCTCCCTGGTTAAGGTTGACATTCGATTCTTCCAGGCCGTCATAGCAACCACCGGTACAAGGATTATAGATAATCTGGTTTAACCGGTTGTCACCTAAAAACCAATTGAAGGCAATCTTCATTTTAAGGCTATAGTCTTCTTCTTTAAAAGCGTTATAAAAATTATCTAAAGCCATGATCGTATAAGCAACATCGATAGGCTGCTCTCCAAAACGGCCTGCTTCCTGACCCTTGTGTAACCAGGTCCTGTTTGAAATGACCTCTATCCCGTTTTCATTAAAGATTTTTGTCAACAGAAAATCAAAAGAAGTTTTGGCAATGTCTTTATAATTTGATTCACCGGTTAAGCGCCAGGCAAATAACATAGCTTCAGGTAAAATACTATTTGCGTAAGTTAGATAACTTTCAAACCATTCCCACTTTTCATCAGACTCATGCAGATACATCTGGACCAAACGATTGGCAAATGTTTGAACAAGAGCCAGGTTTTCAGGTGACTTTTTAGCTATTTGATAGTAGTAGATTCCTTTTATCACGAATGACATAGCCCGTGGGGAATTCATCACCTCAATCTGTTGCAATGTTTTATCAAGAATCTCTTCAGCTTCAGCAATAATCTTTCCAGGCAAAATGTCAGTTAACGATATCAAATAACCTAAAGCCCAAACAGTTCTACCATTTGAATCTTCCAAATTGGTGGTTTTATTTTGATCTGTGAAATGCAGATCCTTATCTACGTAATTTAAAAAGTCACCTTCAGTTTGCTGACAGAATTTAATAAATTTGAGATATTTTCGTATCTCATTGATACTTTTTTTATCTCCAGTCAGTTTAAAATACATACAGGTAGCCACCATGGCCCTTGCATTATCATCAATCGTATAACCAGTTTTGATATCGGGTTGGTTGATTCTTGAAAATTGAATAATGCCTGTTTCGTTAGTCATTCGTTTTAAATGACTCAGATTGATTTCAGGGAGATTAAATTCTAATTCGATTTTCTTATCTGCAATTTTGCTGAATAACATGGCATGAGAGACGGCAGAATTTTCCCAGGCTGTAAAAACGATTTTCTGTAAAGCATTTACACTTAAATTTCTGCGTAATTTATCATCATCAAGGAGTCGGATTACTCCATCAGCCAATTGTTTGGAATTACGAAAATCAATAATAATCCCGGTTTCTTTAGTTATCAATTCCCTGGCATGTGGAATAGGTGTGGATATTATGGGACAAGCGCAACTCATTGCATATGCAAATGTCCCGCTCACAGCCTGATTTGGATCATTGGTTGTAAACAGATATATATCTGTAAGCTGCAAATATTCAAGCAATTCCGGTAACCCCAAATATTTATTTATAAATATTACATGATCCTGAATGGAAAGTTGTTCTACTTTTTCTTTCAGCATTTCACGGTATTTTTCACCTTCCTCTTTAACTACCTCTGGATGTGTCTTGCCGATTATAAGAAATACCACTTCTGGACTTATCTTAACGATAGCTGGTAAAGCATCAAGAGTAGTTTCCAGACTTTTCCCAGAACTGAGCAGACCAAAAGTTGAAAGTACTTTCCGGTCTTTTAGTCCGTATTTTAATTTTAAAACTCGTTTACTTAAATGGGTTACCAAATGTGTCCCATGTGCTATTACTTCAATTTTTTGTTGTGATATACCATAATCAGTTGTAAGAATCCCGGCAGATATATGGGTCATCACAATAATGGATTCACAAACAGCAGCAATACCCCTTATTTTTGATTTTAATTCTTCGTTAGGATGAGGCAAAACGGTATGAAATACAATAATAATCGGTTTTGTAAGATCAAACAGGAATTGTAGAAATGCTTGTTCTTGAGCTCTGAAGAAGCCAAATTCGTGCTGAATCAAGACAATTTTGATTTTTTTATCTTTATTAATGGTCAAAGCCATTTTCTTGTACGAAGCTGCTAGAGATGTATTCAGTGTATATTTAACTTCAGCAGGATAGGAATAATTGACATCAGCCGGCTCCAAGGCACAAACTTTCATCGATAATGAATTACTAAATTTATTATTCAACGACTTTATCAGATCCTGAGAATAGGTAGCAATGCCACATTCTCTGGGGGGATAGGAAGTAATGAATAATATTTCAGCCAAATCTGTTGATTTTTCCTTGACCAAAAATTGTTTATAATTTTTAGGATTAAATTTGGGTTGAGTTAAATTTTCCATTTCCGATAACTTTTGAAGTTGCATGATGGCATCATTATGTACAAGAGCAATATTTTTTATATTTTTCATCGTTTTTTGTTTTAATGTTTTATTGAAGTTTGAGATGAGTAGACGTTTATAGCACGGTTTATGACCGTTTATTTAGCTTATTTCTTAACTTTAACCAATGGTGGCTTTAGATTAATAAGAGGTGGCATTGTATAGCCCAACAAAAAGCCCCATGGTTTTAAGGGTTCGATATTGTCGCAAAATAGTTTCACAATAGCAAGAAGTGGTATAGACAGAAACATGCCGGGTATTCCCCAAAAAGCATTCCCGATAAAAACTACCATTATCGAGAAAAGCGCATTTATTTTTACTTTTGAAGCAACTATAATAGGAACGATGAAGTTATTGTCAAATAATTGGATGACGTAATAGGCTATCATAACGTAAACAGCATACCAGGCTGTAGTCTTTGTGGCTACAGCGACCATCATAGGTAATGCGACTGCCACAATTCCACCAATGTATGGAATGACATTTAGCACTGCTCCGATGACACCTAGCAGGATTGCGTATTGGATTCCCAGCAATAATAGTGCTGTTGAATTCAAAATTGATATCAGGACAAATTCAATAACCAATCCAACAAGATATCGTTGAATAAGTGTTTTGGTTTGTGTTACCATTTCTTTTACATGACTTTGGTTGCTTGAGACAAAAAGCTTACGAATAAACTCACGTAAAAGAGGTTGGTAGTATAATATAATAAAAGTGTAGGTAGGAATTAGTAACAACAACATTACTCCACTTCCAAACATGATAATTGTTTGTCCGATTACAGCACTACTTGAATTAGCAATTTCACCTTTAGTTTTAATAATCCATTCATGGATATTTTGAGGATCTACATCTAAATATCCTGATATACTGGTAATTGATTGATTGAGTATTATGGTAAATTTATCAACCAGTTTAGGCCATGATTCGTAAAGCATATGACCTTGCGAAAATAAAAGATCTACAAATGCAGCCAGGACGATAAAGGTTAGGAATAAAGTAATAATAATAGCTATTAACCTGTTTATTTTTAAACGTATAAAGAAATTTACAACCGGATGAAGTAAGATTGCAATAATGACAGCAAAAACGACCGGAACAATGATGTCCTGACCGATATACATGATTGTAAAAAAGGCAATTAAACCAATTAGAGAAATGGTCGCCTTCAGATAAAATGGTAGAATTATTTTTTTTTCATTCACAATTGGGTAGGTGATTGCTTATTTCTTGAAAAAAGATGTAATATTGACTGACCGATAGATTTAATGGAGATTGGTGAGTGAGTAACAACTTTTTTTACACCAAACTTCAATAGGGGACCTAAAAATTTCTTGATTATTTTCCCGGAGACTCCAATTAATAACTTATTTGAGAAATAACCCGTTGCCATGCTGACTGCAGATCCTATAAGGGTGTCAATCAAAAATGGTGAGGATACAATATCTTTCACACTACTTTTCAAGATATTTATAGCCTTGAAACTATCAGCAATAATGAATAGTTGTGCTTTTAAATCCTGACCTTGAACATATTGGTCAACCTCTAATACTTGAATTGCTTTTTTCAGTTCAACCGAAGTAGTAATATTTTCCATGAGAATCTATTTTAGCACTTGTTTAATGATATAATCGCAGATTTTCTTTTTCAGCATATCGTGCATAAAAAAATGTACTATAAATCCCAGCAGACCGTAAAAAGCTGCAACTACAAAAAAGCCATAACTGTTATTACCCATAATTTCACCAAGCCCAAAAGCTATTCCCATGTTTAGAAAAAACAGTAAACTAGCGACTAAGAAAAAAACGATTGAATGGGGTATGAATGAGGAAATGACTTCTGATGTTTTATCCAGTGCTTTAAGTTTTACTAGCTTTATGCTGGTATTGGCGTATTCAACAGTTTCTTCAAGAAGTGCTTCTATCGATTTTCCATTTTCATTCATGGCTTTGGTATTGAGATATTTATAATATATTCAACGTTTTTAATTTTCAGAATACGGTATAGTACCATTTGCAATGGTTAAAAGGATTACGGTCTCTTCATCCGCTGTCAGGCTATAATTTATATTTTCATGGAGTGTCAGAAATTGACCTTTTCCCAGGAATACAGATTCGTTGTAAGAACGGTATTCTAATTTACCTTCAATGATTTGAAAAGTTACCGCACTATCAGCCTGGAAAGATTTTAATCCGGTTCCTTCATGCATTATAATAAGTACGACCTTTTTATCCAGACAATTCAAAAGAATCATCGAATCAGGTTCCTCTTGTAAAGAGATATGTTCACGTTTCATCTTAGCGATTAAGTCATGTAAATCGTAAGTAAGCAGTGACATATTTAGTGAACTGACATCCTGCAAAAGAGGAGTTCCGGTTTTCAATGATTCTTTATCCATGTCGTGAATATTAACACATTATTAATGATGATCAATGCTTGAAAACACTTCAATAATTGAGTGTTTACTAGTGCATTTTTACATCTTCAACCTTAGATTGAGCTTTTTCTGTATAATCATTAACTCCCTCTTTAGCCACTTCGAATTTGTCAGAAAGCGTATCCAGAAACTTATTGAATTTTTCTTTCAAATCATCTGTGATATCGTCTTTCTTCTCACCTATTTTTCTTCTTGTGTCTGAACCTTTTTCAGGTGCAAATAAGACACCCAACAAGGCGCCGGTGGCAATGCCAGCGACTACTCCCAATAAAACTTTTCCTGCGTTCATAATATTTATTTTATATGGTTTATAATAAAATGATCAGTAATAAAATGATGATGATAACGGCACCTACTGAAAGGTAAACACCACCACCTGTTGATCTGAGTTCTGTTCTGATTTCACGAACTTCTTTACGCAAACTTTTCTTTTCTGATGAATTCAGATTTGACTTGTCCATTGCCTTGATTTCTTCTAACCTCAAAATCATAGTCTTAGCCTTAGCTGCTTCAGTTGTTTTAGAAACGACTAATGATGTTGGTGCTGTAGTTGTTGCTGCAATAGTTTGTAGTGGTTGAAATGTTAATAGCATGCATGATGCAACTAAACAAAAAGCGATTTTTTTCATGTTGATTGTTTTTAAAATGATTTAATCATTATTAATAATTTTTGAATTAAAATGACCTGTTTTTTGATAAACTTAAATTCTGTCACCACGAATAAGTCTGAATACTACTGCGATAATTGCAATAACCAGAAGAATGTGAATGATGCCACCTGCACTGTAACCAATAAATCCGATTGCCCAGGCAATGACCAGGATAACTGCTATAACATAAAGTAAATTTCCCATGATATTATTTATTAAAATGTTAAAATTATTTGTTTATTTATTTTTTTTGTTTTTGTCGTTTCCACCCTTGCGGTCTTGATTCTGTTGAACTTGTCTTACTGTGCCTCGGCTTTCCATTCTCATATTACCCCGACCCACATTAGGACTGTTTTTCTGATTGACTACACGGTTTTGATTGCCATTCATTCTCATATTGGCATTTTCTCTAACCGGCCGCTGTCCAATGCTGCGTTGAGCCTGACCACGATATCCTCTTGCATATCTTGTACGATAGTCATTAAAATTTTCATAAGGACGGTTGCCCCGATAACCATTCATGACTACTTTGTATCCGCCATAGAGGTCATAATCTCTGTAACGTTCTGGTAGATAAGCTCTGTGCACCCATGCTCCACCACTCATATAGATAAACATGGATGATTGAACATCATAATAAGCTTCAACATCGGGCAAGTAGTAATAACGTGCCTGTGAGTAACCAACTGGTCCCCACTGAGGAGGTGTCCCAAGATTAAGGTGTATTGAAATTTGTGCCTGGGTTGGGATTGCCATTGACAACAAAACACCGATTACAATAAATTTTAAAACCTTCATTTTATTTGTTATTAAATTATTAGTTAAGATTTTGAATGCTGATATAAGCACATTCGCACAACTTGATTAATTATTAAATAGCCTGAATGCAACAGTGGCCTGATACCAAACATTTTTATAGGTTGGAGTTGATGCGGTTCCGTCACCATGATTATTTTGAATATCCCATCCGGCTCTTACACCAATCACAACGCGTTGGAGATTAAAATCAGCTCCCCCAAGGAAACACAATACATTTTTTCGCATATTATCATTCGAGAAATTCTGTTCCTCCTGATAGCTCATTGTACCATTGCTAAATACATCCTTTTGATGGACCAGATATGAAAACTGAGGACCGACCAACAATGTTAAAAGACCATTAGGTTTAATAGCGAACAAAAGAGGGATGTCGATAAAATTTAAGGTCCGGGTTAAATCATAAGCTGATCCCAGCGAATTGCCTGTTGCTGAAAACCCTTTTTGTGAAAATAGAATCTCAGGTTGAAAACCAAAATACCTACCGATAGGTAGATGTAAAAAGGCACCTGCTGCGAGGCCAAATTTTGGATCGGCAACAAATCCGTCACCGGATGTATTATAGACGCTGGAATAATTTACACCTACTTTTAATCCAAATTGAGTGTTGTTGCGATAATCCACATTATAATTTTGTGCTATACTATAGTTAGATATAAAAACTATTACGGCAAGCATTAAGATTAATTTTTTCATAGTTTAATTTTTAATATATTTGAATATAATTTGCTGATTTATAGCTTATTTGTCTTTCCTCACTGTTAAATCATCAAATGATTTCCCAAGATCATCCATATCTTGATTATATTTTGCTTTGAATGATTCCCATTTAGCATGTTCTTCATACTTATAGTCAGCCAGTTTCATTTTCAATTCGCTGTTTCTTCTGTCTAATTCAGCTAATTTTTCGTCATACTTTGATCTGTTTTCCTTTTTTTCTTTTGCAATACGAGTTTTGAAATCAGCAATGTTTTTTTCATACTTACTGATTCTCAATTCAGATGCTGTTCTGAATTGTTGAATAGAATCCTTGAGTGCCTGATTTAGTTCTATATTGGCCTGATCAACATTGTCCTGTGCAACTTCAACCTTTTTTGCTGATGATCTGCAGCTGGTTAACCCTGTTCCTGCTATAAATGCAGATATTGCTAGTGCATAAAATATTCTTTTCATTGTTTTTTGATTTAGTGATTATAAAATCATTATTTGAAAGTCTTATTTTAAATAAGGATGTTTACAGTTCTGAAATAATCTTGTGCAACTCATCTTTTGACTTACCCAATTTTTTCTCTAATCTGCCTAACATTTCATCCTCTTTTCCTTCGAGTAACAATAAATCATTATCCGTAAGCATTGCGAATCTTTGTTTAAGTTTCCCTTTTGTTTCATTCCAGTTTCCCTTTAATTCAGTTAAATTTTTCATCTCGTTTGGTTTATTTATGAATAATTAATTTCATTACAAAGATGCAGCTGCAACGAAGGATAAGTGTTACATAACTTTGTAAATAAGTTACATCATTCACACGTTTTCTTTTAAGCTTGAATAAATAAAGGGCATAAAAAAAGAGCCTTGTTAAATTAACAACGCTCTTTTAGTTATTAGAAATAGCTCAGTATCAGACTGACATATTGATCCTTTGTATTACATTCGATCCATATACCAACACAATTCTTTTTCCATTTTTTTGTAATGGAAGATAGTAGTAATGATTTTTTGTAAACGCACGAATGCGGTTTCGCTTTTTACAACATAATCAAATGCCCGGTGATGCATACAGTTTATTGCTACATCAATTTTATCCTGAGAAGAAAGCATCACAACAGGAATATCCGGATTGTAAGCTTTGATCTTGTCCAAAGTTTCTATCCCATTCATTGCAAATTTCTCTATACCATCAAGAAAGTAATCTAAAATGATTACATCCGGGTTATGTGATAAACTATCCATACACAGCTCACCCGTCGCAAAGGTTTCTATTTTAAAATCAGCATTTTCGAGAAAATCAATTTCCAGTGATTTTAAAAACAAAGCATCGTCATCGACCAGGAAAATCTGAATCTTATTGTTGTTTTTCATGATTTTGCGTATTTAATCTTATCGTATTCTTCTTCCAATTCGTGACATGCTTGTGTGCAAACATTTCCTATTTGCAGTACCATGTCATTTATACCTTCTGTTTGTATCTGTGTACTTGCAAATTCCTGAACTTTCTTAGCCATGTTTTCAAAATCCGGACTAATTCCCATGATTGAAAAAGAAGGAATCATTTTATGGATTGCTCCATATAATGTAACCCAATCTTTATCTACAAAACCTTGTTTCATCGCAAAAATTAAAGGTGGTGTTTGTTTTAAATAAAGTGAGATCATCTCCATCATTAAAATTGGATTAGATTTTGTACGATGTTTTAAATAATCCAAATCAACGCATCTGATTTTTTTTATACCAATAGGTTCAATGATTTCAGTCCGGGCTTCCTTAGTTCTTGAAGGCTTTTTAACTAAACCTACTATTTTGTTGTACAACAATCTTTCATCAACAGGCTTTGCAATGTAATCATTCATTCCAACACTTCTGCATTTTGCCAGATCAACGGTTGTCACATCAGCTGTTAAAGCAATGATGGGTATTTTTGAATGCAATGTGCTACGGATGTATTCTGTGGCTTCAAAACCGTTCATCTCGGGCATCTGCAGGTCCATTAATATAATATCAAAAGATTTAGCCTGGAGTTTTTCAATTGCAATTTTCCCATTAGACGCAATGTCCCTGTCAAATCCAAAATCATCCAGTAGGGTTTTCATTAATAATTGATTCAATGCAATGTCTTCAACTACCAATACTTTGATATTGGTAATCTCATTATCCAGTTCGATCAATTCAATTTCCACATCAGCCTCTGCTTTTGTTTTCTGAAACCTCAAAGTAAAACTGAAAGTAGAACCAACATCAATTTTGCTTTTAACACCTATCGTACCACCCTGTGGTTCGACCAATTGTTTAACGATAGCAAGCCCCAATCCTGTTCCACCATACAATCTAGATGTACCGCTGGAAGCCTGTTGAAAGTTTTCAAAAATCTTATCAATTTTACTTTCCGGTATACCAATTCCGGTATCTGCAACTGCAAATTCAATTGTTACTGTATCATCATCCTGACTTTGTAATTTTACACTTACTGTAATCTTTCCCTCTGTTGTAAACTTTACCGCATTACTTACAAGATTCAGGATGATCTGGTGTAATCTGACAGGGTCACCAACCAAAACATCAGGAATATTTTCATCATATTCTTTGACCAACTCTAAATTCTTTTCCTGTATCTTGGTTTCGAACAAATGTAGCATGGCAGAAATGGACAATGCCAATTTAAACGGTGTTTGTTCAAAAACCATTTTCCCGGCATCAACCTTTGCCAAATCGAGTATATCATTAATCAGTACGATTAATGCATCACCACTCATTTTAATGGCTGTTAAATATTCTTTTTGCTTTACGGACAAGTCTGTTTTCAATAAAACTTTAGTGAATCCGATTATCGCATTCATTGGAGTGCGAATTTCATGACTCATATTGGATAAGAACTGCTGTTTTGCTTTCACTGCATTTTCTGCAGTCCTGGCAGCGGTTTCGGCATTGCTTTTGGCCTCTTCTGCAATTCCGGTTGCCAGCTCAGCAAAGACTTTTGCCTCAATAAGTTCGGTAGCTATTCTTTTTTGGTCAGTAACATCTCTTGCAACAATCACTACACCCAATACATTCCCCCGATCATCCTTATAAACTGAACCGTTGAACAGAACATCAGTCAGTTTACCGTCTTTATGACGAAGTGTAAGAGGAGAATCGGCAACATATCCGTTTGCAAAAACATCCTGATATACTTCACGTGCTTTCTGAGGTTCTGTAAAATAATCAAAGAAGTCGGTACCCGTTAGCTTTTCACGTGAAATGCCGGTGATATTAGCTAAAGCCTCATTCATGTCGGTGATCTTACCTTCAGTATTGATGGTAACCAATGGATCAAGACTTGCTTCAATCAGGCTAAGAGAATATTTGGAAAGCAAATTCTGATCCGTGACATCTCTTGCAACTACTACTACACCCAAAACATTTCCCGCGTCGTCTTTATAAACCGATCCGTTGAATAAGACATCGGTCAGTTTACCATTCTTATGACGAAGTGTAAGAGGAGAATCGGCAACTGATCCATTTGCAAACACCTCCTGATAGACTTCACGTGCCATTTGAGGTTCAGTGAAATAATCAAAGAAGTCAGTGCCAGTTAGCTTTTCACGTGTTATACCAGTAATGTTGGCCAATGCCTCATTCATGTCTGTAATCTTTCCTTCGGTGTTGATTGTTATCAGTGGATCTAAACTGGCTTCAATTAAACTTCTGGCATATCGTGATTCTTGCATTGTTGATTTTTCCATCCGCTGTAGTTAATAAAAACAGTAAATATTAGTCTTATGCTAATTTTCATTATTTATGGTTGCAATGTCTTCAATTGGAATACGCCTTTTGTCCTTTAATTGTTTAAAGTGTGAAGGAGATAGTCCGGTTACTTTCTTAAACTGATTAGACAAATGAGCTACACTGCTGTAATTCATCTTCCACGCAATATCAGTAATGGATAATTCATCGTAAATAATCATTTCTTTGATCCGTTCAATCTTATGAAAAATAATAAATTGTTCGATTGTAGTTCCCTGAACCTCTGAAAACAAATTTGATAAGTAGGTATAATCCTGTTTCAAGGTATCACTTATAAATCCTGAAATATTTATTTTGACTTTGTCCTCAGAATTATAAATCATGTCGATGATCGTATTTTTTATTTTTTCGATCAAGATTGCTCTCTTGTCGTCCATTAATTCAAGTCCTGAGTCAAGTAAGGCCATTTTCAATTCCATTCTTTCTTCATTGGAAATGTCTTCCATAATCTCTACTTCACCCAAATCCACGACCACGAAATGTAAACCGAGTTTTCTCAACTCTGTCTTCACTGCTTTCTTACAGCGGGCGCTAACCATGTACTTGATGTATAATTTCAAAATATTTTCTTCTTTAAAACAAGTGTCCATAAAGGTAAATGGTATAGGTACTTTAAATGTTACATAACTTTTTAAAAAAGTTACATAATTCCTGTATTTATTAACCCTTATTAACGTAAAAATTTTATCCAAAAATGAGCTCAGGATATTATTTGCTTTAGAAATCCTGAACAATGCATGTTAGAGTCACTCCATCAATAATTGCAACAAAGAAGCAGTGTTGATAGAAAAATGATCTGCAATAAAGGAGATTTGACTTTGCAGATGGATTTGCTATTATATCAACAAGATATCCTTATTTCGCCAAAGATATTAATTTTCAAGGGATAAACTAACATATTTACTGTATCTTTGTTATACTATACTATACTAATCTAAATTAATTGAAAATCTTCATTAAGAATATGGTTTGCAACCGATGCAAAATGACTGTCAAATCAGAATTAAAAAATCTGGGACTTCATTTTATTGTGGTTGAACTTGGGGAAGCTGAAATAATGGAAGAAATTTCAGATGAACAACTGTATCATTTAAATGCAGTCCTCAAAAAGAATGGTCTTGAATTGATAGATGATAAAAAAAGCATACTGGTAGAAAAAATAAAAACGATAATCATTGAACTGGTTCATTATACAGATAAACAAAACAAAACTAATCTTTCAGATTACCTGAGCGAAAAGCTAAATCACAACTATACTTATCTGGCCAATCTTTTTTCGGAAGTCAAAGGGACTACGATCGAACAATTTCATTTAGCCCATAAAATAGAAAAAGTAAAAGAATTGCTCGTTTATGACGAACTAAATCTAACAGAAATAGCTGATACAATGCATTATAGCAGTGTAGCACACTTGTCAAACCAATTCAAGAAAATGACCGGTCTAACGCCATCTCACTTCAAAAAACTGAAAAACAAAAGACGCGACTCATTGGGTAATGTCTGACAACCAACCGTCCTGATTTTCTTTTATACTGCATACCAAACCCATCCATCTATTATTGCACACAATTTAATCGTTTCAATGTTTGGAATAAAATTTTTACATTCTGGTTCTCAGATAGCTTAAACATTCCTCTCTCATCAATTGTTATAATTTTAGTTTTTAAAATCGATCGTATATTATTGATTTTTAAATATTATTATTTTTCGTAAAAGACATGTCATGGAAGGAATTCACAAATTCAGAAAAACATTATCAAGCCCTTTGGGCAAGTTTACTTATTATTCCTTGAAAGAATTTCACAAGGATGGATATGATATTGAAAGCTTGCCATTTTCTATCCGTATTCTTCTGGAGAACATTATTCGAAATTATAATGGAATCAATTTCACCAAAGATCATCTTGATAACATACTGAACTGGAAACCTCAACCTGAAGCTAAAGAAATTCCTTATCTGCCTTCAAGAGTTTTAATGCAGGATTTCACAGGTGTTCCTTCAATCGTTGATATCATGTCAATCCGCTCAGAAGTTGCACGTAAAAAGGGTGACCCCAGTCTGATCAACCCACAGGTTCCTGTCGACCTTATTATCGACCATTCTGTTCAGGTCGATTACTTTGGCACAGATTATTCCTTTCTTAGAAATGTCGATTTGGAATATCAACGCAACAATGAACGTTATTCTTTGCTAAAATGGGCTAAATCGTCCTTTAAAAATTTCAATGTACTTCCTCCCGGAATGGGTATTTGTCATCAGGTAAACCTCGAATATCTTGCAAAAGTTGCAACAATCAGAGATGAGATGATCTTCCCGGATACCCTTGTTGGGACCGATTCACATACTCCAATGGTCAATGGAATCGGAGTAGTTGGTTGGGGTGTTGGGGGAATTGAAGCGGAAGCCGTTATGTTGGGACAACCAATATATATCATGCTTCCTGAGGTCATAGGATTAAAGTTAATTGGGAATATGAAAGAAGGGACTACGGCGACAGATTTGGTATTAACCGTTGCAGAATTGCTAAGGAAAAAAGGTGTAGTCGGTAAGTTTGTTGAGGTATTTGGCAATGGGCTGGATCATCTCACTGTACCTGATAGGGCTACAATTTCCAATATGTCGCCTGAATTCGGTTGTACCATGACCTATTTCCCTCCCGATGATAAGACGTTAGAATATCTGCACGTCACCGGGAGGTCCAAAAAACATATTGAAACAGTTGAAAAATACCTAAAGGCTAACCTATTATGGCGTGAAAATGAAGAAAGGATTAAATTCAGCGAAGTAATTGAATTAAACTTAACCAGTATCGAACCCTCAATTGCCGGACCGAAAAGACCTCAGGATAAAATCTCCTTGCCCGATGTGAAATTAAAGTTTATTAACATACTGAAGAACAGCTATGAAAGAGAATATATTTCAGTTGATGAACGCTCGGAAGGAAGATGGTCCAGTGAAGGTGGTCATCAGGGTGGATTGAATCAATTGACTGTTAATGATGATATAACCATTGAGAAAATTGGGATCGAAATTGAACCTAATCCCATAAAAAGAGATGGTCTCAAGAGTGTAAAAATCAAATTAGATAATATCGAATATCTGATCAGTGATGGATCTTTGGTGATTGCAGCAATCACCAGTTGTACCAATACTTCGAACCCAAGTGTGATGATCGGAGCAGGACTCATAGCCCGTAAGGCTATCGAAAAGGGTCTGAATGTTAAACCATGGGTCAAAACAAGCTTGGCCCCAGGCTCTCAGGTTGTCACCGAATATCTAGAAAAAGCCCGTTTACTCCCCTATTTAGAATCATTGGGATTTCATGTAGTGGGTTATGGATGTACAACCTGTATCGGCAACAGCGGACCTCTCCCTGTCCATATTAACAAGGCAATTACCGAAAATGAACTCATTGTTTCTTCGATCTTATCGGGAAACAGAAATTTTGAAGCCAGGATTCATCCCCTTATAAAAATGAACTATCTGGCCTCCCCCCTTCTCGTTGTTGCTTTTGCACTTGCTGGAAGGATAGATATCAATTTCCAAACCGAACCTCTTGGTTATGATCCAAATCTTGAGCCCATTTACTTACGCGATATATGGCCTTCTTTGGATGAAATTGATGGTGTCATGAAGAAAGTACTCAATTCGAAAGATTATAAGTCGATTTATAAACGCATCTTCAAAGGTGATGAGAAATGGGACGAATTGGAAGTCCCAAAAGGACTTGTATATCGTTGGGACGAAAATTCTTCTTACATACGAGAGGCACCTTTTTTCATGAATATCTCAAATGATCCTGAAAACGTTCAAGATATTCATTCTGCCAGAGTTCTTCTGAAACTCGGCGATTCAATAACAACAGATCACATCTCGCCTGCAGGCTCTATAGCTGAAGCCTCACCTGCAGGTGAATACCTGAAGGCACAAGGTGTTGAAAAGAAAGACTTTAACTCTTATGGTTCCCGCAGAGGTAATCATGAGGTTATGATGAGGGGAACCTTTGCAAATGTCAGGCTAAAAAATGAACTGATTGACAAGGAGGGTGGTTTTACGATATATCATCCCGAAGGAACAGTAATGACCATCTTTGATGCAGCAGAAAAATATAAAACCAATCTGATTCCGTTGATTATTATTGCCGGTAAAGAATATGGCAGCGGTTCTTCAAGGGATTGGGCAGCTAAAGGGGTGTCTTTATTGGGAGTCCATGCCATAATAGCCGAGAGTTTTGAAAGGATTCACAGGAGCAATCTGGTAGGAATGGGAGTATTGCCTCTACAGTTTACAAATGGCGCCAACAGATTGACGCTTGACCTGAAAGGTGATGAAACCTTCGACATCCTGAATCTTGATCATCTAACCCCAAATATGGAATTAAAAGTAACTGCAATACGGCCTGATGGGGGAACAATTGAATTTAATGCAATTGCGCGACTCGACTCATTGATCGAAATAGCTTACTATCAAAATGGAGGCATTTTGCAATATGTGTTGAGAAGTTTTCTTAAAAACAACAAATTGATTCCGTGATACTTAATTGCACAGAATTCCCTTTATTGTTGAAAGAAAGTCATTATAGAGAAATTCCAATACTCAATCCCACACAGCTACATATTGATGCAATAGTTCGTTATTGTTTATCCAATTAATCAATTATTTTTTGGTAAGGAATGGCTTAAAGTTAATCGCGACAAGCCCATCTTTTCGACCCAGCAACAATTTATTATCAGCAATAACCAATGAAGCAGGAGTTGCTTCCTCGATTGGAATCTCGTTGATGAGTTTCCCGGCTTTGCAGTTCACGAAATACAAGTAGCCCGTGTCACCAAATGCTGAACTGTTCATGATCAGAATAGAGTCCTGATAGATCAAAGGTTTCACAAAAAATACTCCCTTAGTAGGTATGGTCCATTTTACTTTCCCGTCGCTAAAACAGTAGATTTTATTGGCATTAATGGTAGATCCAACGATGAGATCTTTCTTGTAAAATACAGGAGTAGTAGGCAGATAGGTCTTATCGGGATCTGTAAACGCCCACTTTGGTTTCCCTGTTGTAATATCCAACGGATTGTAAGTATCATGCTGGCTACCAAAATATAGCAGGTTATCTTTGATAACCATCTCTGATACAATGGCGCCATACTTTGGACGCGTATTGGCCATTTTATATTTCCACTTTAACGTTTTAGCAGGAATTGAAACAGCATAGACGGTCCCCTCCCAGTCACCAAAGTATATGATATTATCTTTAATAACCGGTGTTGAACGGATCACTTTCTTTTCAGTGGTGGTGTATTTGAAAGCGGCTTTACCAGTTTTGATATTTACCCCGTGAATTGTTCCAAACTCATCTCCGAAATAAGCTACATCATTTACAATTACCGGTGAAGAATGATGATAATCTGTTACATCAACAGCCAGGTTAGGATCATTTTTACTTGCAGTATAACACCAAAGTAACATTCCGTCCTTGGTATCAATGCCATAAAGTGAATTTCCTGCTTCAAAACAAACAGTATTACCCTTTAGTGCTGCGCTTGAATTTATGGGGTTACAGACTTTACAACTCCATACTTCAATTCCGTTTTTGTTGTCAACTGCATAGAAGTTACCATTCATATCCCCAAAATAGACAATATTATCTCTGACAATGGGTAGGCAATGAACCGGACCTGACGCAGTAAACTTCCATAAGATATTCTCTTTTGGAATTTGGGCATCGGTTCCCAATGGATATAATAATACGATAATTAAAAAGAAATGAAAAATTTGACGTAGAAGTGTTTTCATAAGTGATTGATGTTTAATAATATGTATTTATATTGAATCAAATTTTATCATCCAAATTACCGTTAGCAAATAATCCGTCATTTAAAGAGGATTTCTTACCAACGATTATACATTATTTCAATGTTCAAAAACCACAGGATCAGTTACAATAAAAGCATTACTGATTAAACTTTCTCCTTTCTACGAAGCCAAATATAGTCATAAAATAACGAAATTGTTCATTTTATGCAATTAAAATATAATTGGTGATAACAACAAAAAGGGTTGATCCCAAAAGGCTAACCCTTCTCATATATTATTAAACAATAAATTAATGTATTTCAATATATTCATCCAACTCACTGTGCCATTTATCAGGGTCTAATGTCCCTTGAACAGTCGTCTCACCAAACAGAAGATCAATCATGTAATTTGGTTTTTTACCTCCTATAAAAACTGATTTACTGCATGATACACAATATACCACAACATCTTCAACCGGCATTTCTGTTGTTCGCTTTACCATTTGTTTTTTAACCTGCTCTGTTGTGATCTCTCCATAAAAGCTATCACCACAACAAGTGCTTTTGGTCCTTGTGTGTTTGGGTTCAACGACAGAAATATTCATCTTTTCCAACAAAGTTCGTATTGCATTGTGAATCCTTTCCTGATCACGGGTTGGACAGGCGTCAATAATCGACATTTGTTCTCCTTTATAATCCGGAAAAGGAAACCAATTGCTTTCTGCCAGTATCTCCCACAACGAAATAGTTGATGTGTTCTGATAATTGTTTCTGAAACGTTTATCACAACCCGGACAGATATTGATCACTTCAGTTTTTGAAGTCAGATGGAGTGGTTCGTGCCTGCAACAGGTTGTCAATATATCCATAGTGCCCATTTTTTCATTCAAAATATGATGAAGCTTTTCGGCCAGATATGGTTTGTATAACATCAATGCACACCCTTGGGCAAAAATCTTTTGCCTAAGTTTCGGTTTAATTAATTTTTCCACTACAATTTCAGTTGATATTCATTCTCTAAGTCGAGCAGCCACTTTTTCCGCCACAAACCTCCTCCATAACCCGTGAGGCTCCCATCCGAACCGATAACCCGGTGACATGGAATGATGATCGAAATTCTGTTCATCCCATTTGCACTCGCCACGGCACGAATTGCATCAGGATTCTTTAAAGCAGTTGCCTGCTGTTTGTAGGAACGGGTTGTACCATAAGGAATGTTTTGTAATTCCTTCCACACCGCTTGCTGAAAGGCAGAACCCGGTGTCACCAAAGGTATCGTAAATATTTTTCGCTTTCCTTCAAAATATTCGTTCAGTTGTTGGTGGAGCAATGCAAAATGTTGATTATCTCCCTGAACAATGGTTGCATTCAATAAAGTAGTCAACTGTTTAAATTCAGTTTCGAGCATTCTCCGGTCTGTAAATTCAAGCAGACAGATGCCTTGTTCTGTGGCACCGGCAAACATGGTTCCCAGTGGCGTTTCAAAACGGGTGAGATCAATCACAATTTTATTTTTACTGTTAGATGGTGCGACGCCAAATATGGATTTCAAATCAACCTTTCATCTATCTTGACTGAATTCCAAGCCAGCAATGTATATAACAGGCAAAGTCTCCAATTATCAATCTATCATTACCAAGGAGTTGACGCCAGGACCCATCTTCACCTGCAGATTGTTGATTCCGGCTCAGTATATTACATTTATCGATAAATGCATTATGCGAACGTGTTCGTTCTGTCTCTTCTTCCAGTTTTTCTTCTGCTGTCATAAAATGCCATTCTGCCCTGATATGAGCATACCGCACCGCAGAACGGAATAAACTTGTACTCAGCTCAGTCAATTTACTACTTTCTATAGCCGTAAAGCAAATTCTGAAATCATTTTCGATCATATTTTAAAATTTTATAAGCTTAGGTGGAGTATAAAAATAGAATAAACATGAAGGAATGTCAAGTACTTTTAAATAATAAATTACATAAGATAAAATATCTCAGAATGGCCAGAATTTATTATCAAACCAGATATTCTCTTTGAGTTCATCATTCAGTTGGTTTAATATCTTATGATGCCCCCGCTCCCAATCTGCAAGCCAGTTAAAAACTGCTCTCTGGGCAGCATCCTGGGCTCCAAGCGCCGATTGTGAATAGACCTCAATGGCCTTACTTTCGAAATCAATGGCTGCAGATATGGCCGCTGCTTCAAAGCTTGCGGCACCAATCTCTTTGCAGATCCCTTTAGTGAGGATCCTTTCAACAAATCCGTTATTTCCCATTGGAAACTCCTTCACTTTGAAAGTATTGACTTTAACATAATGACAATATTGCTCTGAAAGTTGTTCGATGTGTAACTCTTCTTCCTTGGCCATGAAAGCAAAAATATTGCGCACCGCATCGCTCTTTGTCGCTGAGGCAACATGCTCATAAAAAGCCTTTCCCTGCCGTTCCATTAAAATGGCATTCTTAAGTATTTCCAAATGACTCATGATTGATATTTTAATTTTTAATTATCGCAATTTAATAGTTGTAATAAAAAATTTGATGTTTTAGTTGATCACGAGTAATCACGAGTACTGCAGATGAATATAGATTACAATTATAATAATTTTTAAAGACAAAAGCAACTAAAGTTTTTTAGCTTTTTTCAATTCATCGAGTTCCTTACGCATCTCCATTACAATCGAAGCGATCTGATGCAATCCGGGATGATCTGCATTGCCTGAATCTTCTTTGACCGGGTTGCCACTTTCATTATATTCATAGATTTTTGAAGTCGATTTGGGCACTGACGTTGGATTTCCAAGATCGAAACTAATCATCCCAACAGCCTTCCAAATCTCACTGACCTCATTGATCCTGATGGTGTAAACCCTATAATCCGGATTATCAGACTTCAACACCCACTCATGATTGTTCCCGGCCTGTTTGTAAACGCGTTTATAAACAATCCCGTCATTGAGAGTGAGTAAAACATAGGTCTCCCCTTCAACCAGTCCGGACCAGTCCTGCAAATATTCACACAACACATATGACCCCGGCTTGACGGGCAACATGCTGTCACCCCTGATCTGGAATACCCTCCGGGTTCGTTCATTTCCAAACTCTGGCAAAGGCAATGAAAAGCGTGGAAGTTGACCGATATATTCCTTGTCACCATAACCACTCAGGTATCCTGCAGATGCTTTAAGCGGAACAATAGTGATCATTTCCCGGTCATCACGATCAACAACCGTTGCAAGAACACGAAGATGATCCCCCCTGATGTCAACATCACTTGTATAGCCGCTATTCAAATCCTTATTGATCAGATCATCGATATTCACGCAAAAGAAAACAGAGAGGTTCTGTAAAATCCCGATGCGCGGTACGGCCCTCCCCTCTTCATACGAACCAATCATCGATCGGTTGACATTAATTTCCAGTGCCAGTGCATCTTGAGTCATTTCTTTCTGTTTCCTCAGAAACCGGATATTCGAAGCAAGGTAATTCATTGTTATTTTTTTTGCTAATTTAATAAGAATTCTGTTTTAATGAGTATTTTTGTAAGAAGAAATTTTTAATTAAAACAATTATTAATTCTAATTACATCCAATGAACGACCCCCTTCTCGAAAAACTGAACATCCTGGGCAGCGCCGCCAAATATGATGTCTCCTGTTCTTCGAGCGGCAGCAACAGGGCCAATACCGGCCAGGGTCTGGGCAATGCCATCAGCGCCGGTGTCTGTCACAGCTTTACCGAAGATGGTCGCTGCATTTCATTACTGAAGGTTTTACTCACCAACAACTGTGTTTATGATTGCGCGTATTGCATTAACCGGAAGAGCAACGACATTCCACGTGCAACCTTTAGCGTGACTGAGATTGTAGACCTTACCATAAATTTTTACCGCCGGAATTATATCGAAGGGCTCTTCCTCAGTTCTGGCGTGGTCCGGAATCCCGATTACACCATGGAACGACTGGTCCGCGTCGCCAAGGACCTCCGACTTGTCCATAAATTCAATGGTTATATACATCTGAAAGCTATCCCCGGCGCTAACGAAGCACTGATTGCCGATGCAGGGCTTTATGCCGACAGGCTCAGTGTCAATATTGAAATCCCCACCGAAATCCACCTCAAGCTGCTTGCCCCCGATAAAAGTTTCAAGGATACCTATACCCCTATGTTCCAAATCCGCGATGCCATCACCGAAAGCAAAACAGAACGTAAGAAGTTCAGGTCCGCGCCAAAGTTTGCACCCGGAGGCCAAAGCACCCAGCTCATCATCGGGGCCTCTCCCGAGAGCGATCACCAGATCCTGAGCCTGGCCTCAGGCCTATATCAGGATCAGCAACTGAAAAGAGTCTATTATTCCGGATTTCTCCCTGTCAACGCTTATGACCAGCGACTTCCTGCCTTGAAGGAACCACCCCTTTTGCGCGAAAACCGTTTGTATCAATCCGACTGGCTGATGCGTTTTTACTTCTTCAAAGCCGACGAGATCGTCAATGCACAACATCCTGATCTGGATCTGGAGATTGACCCTAAACTCAGCTATGCCTTACGTAACCTCCACCTCTACCCTATCGACATAAATAAAGCCGACTACGAGATGATCCTCCGGGTCCCTGGTATTGGAGTCCAGTCAGCAAAAATGATCATACTGGCACGCCGGCACAACCGTTTGAACTTCGAAAACCTGAAGAAGATCGGCGTGGTCATGAAACGCGCCAAATATTTCATCTCCTGCAATGAGCTGATGCCGCATCGGCAGGACCTGATGGCCGAAACACTCCGCTATCGTCTGTTGACGGGCAATGCGAAAAAAGGAGGCCGCAAACAGTCCAATCAACTCGATTTATTCACCCAACCACTTCTTCTTACGCCATGATAGTCTTTGTCTATGATGGAACCTTCGAAGGTTTGCTATGCGCAGTATTCGAGTCCTATGATCGCAAGTTAGTGCCCGAAAAACTAGTTTCAGCTCAACTCTTAAGTCATGGTTTGTTCGATACCGAAATCATCATCACCACAGAGCCCTTAAAAGCTGCCCGGGTATGGAAAAGCCTTCAGAAAAAACTGTCTTCCCGCAATAAACAACTCCCCTTTCACGCCTTCCTCTATGGCAAGGAAGAAATCGATCAAACCGTGTTCAGTTTCATCCGGCTCGTTTTCGATACGCCTCACGATGTCGATCACGACTATGCAAATCCGGTTGTACTCAGAATCAAACAGATCAAAAGGAAAGTAGCCATAGAAGCCATGAGGACCATCCAATTTGTCAGGTTCCAGAAGACAGCCGACGACATCTACTTTGCAGCCCTGAGCCCCGATTTCGATGTGCTGCCCCTGGCCACCCAACATTTTTTGGATCGTTACAAGGACCAGCAATGGATCATCTATGACCTGAAACGTGATTACGGCATCTATTACGACCTCAACGAAGTCAAAGAAATCACCCTCGACACCAAACAATTCAGCGCATTAACCGGAGAGATCAATGACAACGTGATGGAAGAAAGCGAAGCCGGCTACCAAGCCTACTGGCAACAATATGTGAAAGCCGTCACCATCCGTGAGCGCCTGAACCTGAAACAACAGCTTCGTTTAATGCCCCGCCGTTATTGGAAATATTTGCCTGAAATGAAGAACAGGAAAGTGTAACTTTAAACCGAATTAAAAAATGAACAACCGGTTTAAATTGCATCACCTTAAAACACATCCATCATCCCCAAAGAGGCCCCGTAAATGGGTCGGAAACCCTGATTACCATTGGGCTCCATAAACTCAATGGCAACACAATGGATGACCGTGCAATCCTCCCCCAAAACAGTTCCTTCAGGGAAAACAACTTTGATTTGTGTGGTAAAAGGATCATTGAATTTAACCAATTCGGAGTATGCAAACGCATTTAATCCATCAAGCGAATTGGTTGGATCATAATGCCGGTTGGATTCCGAGTAGCAATAATCCGATACAACACTTAAATGACTAAATATTCTGTAATGTGTTGCTCCACTTGGAGATTTCATCATTTTTATGATTAATCCATTCACATCAAGTGTAGTTTCTATACGCGTATCGGAATGCAAGCTTCTCATGAAATACTTGGCCGACTCGATAACCTCGTGTTTATTATTAAAGTAAAGCATTTGCATCGTGGAGCGAAATGCCGAAAAACGTAATGATCGTTTTCCTTTAACCCCTTCACTATCTTTAAGCGTCAGTTCCCTTGCAAATTTCATTAATCGCTCGGTAAACTTCGAATCAACCATTTCCGGAATCACGTGATATAACCCATTTCTTATACCTTTAACAGCCAGTGCGCAACCACCAAACTCAACATTACTTAAACGACTGTTTTTGAATTTTGCACTCTTCTTATAAACATTTTTACCAACGCTCCCTGTTTCGCTGGCATATGTATTGGGATCATGCAATTTTCTAAAATTCCTGATGCCACCAAGTTTGCCCACAAGCCTGATAACTCCTGTAAGAATAGCCATTTTATTAGTTTTTAAAAATGATAAAATACCAATGAGCCAAATAAATTAAAAAGTGGTAATATACCACTTGTGTATCCAATTAATGGGTCAGTGGTGTTAAACTTCATTATGCCGGATGCTGTATTTTGATTACAGCAACTTTAGTCTTCAATATAATGGCAATTAACTTTTGAAAAGGAATAATGAAAAGGAAATAAAGCAATATATTTTGAAACTGCAATCTCATGACAGATAGGCATATGTACAGAATTTTTCATGAGATAACGTCTTAAAATATCAATATACAAAGGTAATACTGCACGATCTAAGAAAACAAATAATTATACAATTTAAACCACTAGAAATGAATTTTAAAGCCCAAAACTAAGTTAAAATTAATCACCATCCAAAAATACGCATAAGAGTCCGACACGACGAATTGACTATTCTGAGAAAATGAATTAAACGGCCAAGGGTTCTTCGTATCTTCTCCGTATTTGTTCCGTGTTTTCTTCGTGTTTGTTCGGTATCCTGTATTCGAGACAAATACCAAGAAAATACCAAGAAAACACGAAAGAAAGACCTTACTACCTTGCGCGTTTAATTCAATGTCTCAGAATAGTGTCAAAATTATCAAAAGCTCATTGAACCAGGGTCAGGCAAATTTCGGAAAAGGAGGATTAAAAAATATCATCGGGGAGTCTGATTGAACATGATTTTTAAGAACAATTTGTATTTGTTCATGTGATATGTAAGCGTCAAGTCTTAATATACTTCGAATTGATATCTCATGAATTGGTTCCATTAACCTTACTCCAGCAAGTCCAAATAGTTAAAAAATAAAATATGTGAATGATGTAACATATTGAAAAAGTTATGTAACACTTTTCTTTACCAAACTGCTCAACTTTGCCACTTTTTGAAAGGTGTCTGAAAAAGTGTACCAATTTTGTGTCAACTTGAAATGAACTTTTGAACTATCCGAAAATATGAAAATCTATATCCATTATAATATAACACATCAAAATTCATGAGAACATGAAAACCAGAATCTTAACTGTGACACTTTGTCTTTTTATCCAGGGGCTATTCATTCTCCCTACTTTTAGTCAAAACAATAACTGGACCGTTCAAAAATGCATCGATTATGCATTCCAGAAGAATATCCAAATCCAGAAAACCTTTCTTACCACTGAAGCGAACAAAGTCAGTTATGAAGCAATTAAAGCCAGTCGTTTTCCAATAGTAGATGGATCGGCACGCCAGAGTTTTGGATGGGCTGATCAATATTCTACCGGCAACAATAGTTATACTTTTAATGGCTCAAATAATTCATCCTTTTCAGTAAGCTCAAGTGTCACGCTTTATGCCGGGTTAAAACTCAGGCAAAGCATTAAACAATCAGATATCAACTATAAGGCCGGTGAATTTGATTCTGAAACGATGAAAGAGTCTATTAGTTTAAATATCATGGATGTGTTTCTCCAGATCTTGTATGCGGAAGAGCTGGTAAAAAACAGCCAGAACCAGATTGATCTGACAAATAAAGAATTAGACCTTGCCAATGAACGTTTGAACCTGGGTGTCATTTCGAAATCTGATGTACTGCAAATAAAATCACAGCTTGCAACTGAAAAACAGATCATTGCTAATGCACAGGGAGTATTAATGACCAATAGGGTTACACTGATGCAACTTATGGAATTGCCCATCACCAATGATTTCCAAATAGAACATCCTGATCTGACTAATCTGATCAACAAATCGAGAAATTCATTACCTGATAGTGTCTATCAAATTGCACTTGCCATCAAGCCTCAGATCAAAAGCGCTGCTTTACGTACCGAAAGCACTTCAATGGATGTTGGCATCGCCCAATCCAGTTACATGCCCCGAATTGCTTTAGATGCAGGGGTTAGCACGGGTTTTAATTCAATGAATAGTTCGACATATTCATCGCAATTTACACATGGATTTAATCCTGCTATTGGAATAAGTTTTTCGATCCCCATCTATCATAATCAGCAGATTAGCTCAACGGTTGAAATAGCGAAAATCAATACTCGTAATGCTCAGTTTGATGAACAGAACACCAAAAACCTGTTAAGAAAATCTATCGAGACTGCATGCACCAACGTGATGACGGCGCAAAATGAATTTGATGCCAGCAAAGAACAATTACAGGCAGCTCAGGAATCGTATTCCGTTGCTTCAGAGAAATACACACAGGAAATCATGAATGCTGTAGACTTGCTTATTCAAAAGACGAACACGATAACGGCTGAAAGTAATTACCTACAGGCAAAATACAATTTGATTTTTAGCTATAAAACGCTTGATTTTTATTTAGGTATACCATTTAATTTTTAAAGAACGGGTTAAAAGAATTCATCATGAAAAAGAAAACAATTATTCAGATTGTATCAGGTATAGTCGTTATTTTGGTTGCTGTTTTTGTTCTGAGGTCATGCCAAAATGCAAAAGGGGAGATAACTTTTGAAACCACAACGGTTACAAAGGGAAACATTAGTAATGCAATTACCGCTTCGGGAACTATTCAGGCTGTGAAAACAGTTGCAGTAGGTACACAGGTTTCAGGAGTCATCCAAAAGATATATGTCGATTTTAATTCAACCGTCAAAAAAGGTCAGTTACTGGCCAAACTTGATGAAACCCCACTCCGGGTTCTGCTTGCTCAAAGCATGTCAACGGTTGTATCTGCAAAAGCTGATCTTGCATTTAAAAAAGTTACCTATGACCGTTTCAAAACGCTATTTGATAAACAACTTATTGCCAAAGGTGATTATGATCAGGCTCTTATGAATTATGATCAGTCGAAAGCAAATCTTACAAATGCAAATGCCAATTATAATAAAAGTAAAATTAATCTGGACTATGCCTCTATCTTTTCACCCATAGATGGAGTAGTTTTAAACAGAGCTGTTGATGAAGGACAAACTGTTGCTTCAAGTTTCAATACACCAACCTTGTTTTCAATTGCCAATGATCTTACACAAATGCAGGTACAAGCCAATGTTGATGAAGCTGATATCGGACAAGTTAAATTAGAACAGCGGGCTGAGTTTACCGTTGATGCATTCCCGGATGACAAATTTGGAGGGACCGTTACTCAGATTAGATTACAACCGGTTGTAACCTCGAATGTTGTGACTTACACCGTTATTATTGAAGCTCCAAATCCTGACAAGAAACTGATGCCCGGGATGACGGCCAATGCCAGCATATTTGTAACCGAAGCCAATGGCCTTATCGTTGTGGATAGCAAAGCGTTACGTTTTACTCCTGATGTTAAACTCATGGCCGATTATCAAAAGAAGTTTCCGCAAAAAGCTATAAACGATATCAATCAACAATTAACTAAAAAGCCAGGAAGCAGAGGTGGTGACATCAGTAAACATGCCATACTTTGGGTGAAAAAGGGAGATGAAATTAATCCCGTTAAAGTCGTTACTGGATTGAGTGATGAATCCAATATGGAAATCGTTTCCGGGGTATCGGTAGGCGAAGAAGTGATTTATTCCATGAAATTGGTCGCGAAGTCTGATACAGCAAAAAAAGCAGCAGTAAAAAGTCCGTTCACCCCAACCCGTCCGGGCCAAAACAGGACACCCAGGACTCCAGCGAAAAACTAAAGCCATGAGTAAAACAATCATAGAGGTAAAAGATCTCAAGAAAGAATTTCATGTCGGCGATGTTACGGTTAGGGCTTTAAAAGGAGTTAACCTTTCAATTACTGAAGGTGAATTTATTGCAATTATGGGAGCAAGTGGTTCTGGGAAATCAACAATGCTGAATATTCTTGGATGTCTTGAAAAAGCAAATTCAGGAGTGTATATTCTTGACGGTGTTGACATGTCGAAGCTCAATAAGGATGAGTTGGCCGCTCTGCGCAACCAGAAACTGGGTTTTGTCTTTCAATCCTATAATTTATTACCCAGAACGTCGGCACTGGAAAATGTTGAACTCCCCCTTTTCTATAACAACAAGGTCACTTCAAAAGAGAGAAGGGAACGCGCTGAAAAAGCACTCATAGCAGTAGGATTGAAGGACAGAATGGATCATATGCCTAATCAATTATCGGGAGGACAACAGCAAAGAGTGGCTATTGCCCGTTCTTTGGTCAACGATCCGGTAGTTATACTCGCCGATGAAGCAACCGGAAACCTGGACACCCGTACATCGTTCGAGATTATGGCTTTGTTTCAGGAACTCAATAGTCAGGGTAAAACCATCGCATTCGTGACCCATGAACTGGATATTGCCCGTTTCACTTCCCGCAATATCGTTTTCAAAGATGGTCTGATCCTGCGAACTGAAAATGTAACTGACAAATATAGTGCTGTTGAAATGCTTAAGAATCTTCCTGTAACCGATGACGTTGAAGTCGCATAAATAAAAAGACCATGAAAATTTCAAATCTTCTCAAACTAGCGATTTATGCTTTAAAGCGGAACAAGTTGAGAGCACTGTTAACCATGTTGGGTATTATAATTGGGGTAGGATCAGTCATTGCAATGTTAGCCATTGGTGAAGGCTCCAAAAAAAGCATTCAGGACCAGATTTCCAGCATGGGAACAAATCTTGTTTCGGTATCGCCCAGTTCGCAACAACGAGGTGGAATTCAGTTGGGAAATTCGGGTGCAGTCAATCTGACCGTTAAAGATATGGAGGCCATCAAAGCCGATTGTCCATCTATCGGGGATATATCTCCGGAAGTCAGGGCCAACGGCCAAGCTGTTTATAGTCATAAAAATTGGCCAACTTCCTTATTTGGTAGCAACACTGAATACTTTAAAATTAAATTAATTGAAATATCTGAAGGACGTACTTTTACGGAACAAGAGGTAAAAGGTGCAGCAAAAGTCTGTCTCATAGGAGAAACAGTTTTAGAAAATCTTTTTGGTAAAGGAGCCAATCCAATTGGACTTTCACTTCGATATAAAAAAATACCTTTTGTAATCATCGGGATCTTAAAATCAAAAGGCACCAACACGTATGGTCAGGATCAGGATGACCTCCTTCTGGCACCCTACACCACTGTGCAAAAAAGAGTCCTTGCCACTACTTCAATCGGGAGTATCCAATCTTCGGCGATTAATGAAACTTCAACCAAAGCTGCTGCCGCTGAGATGGAGACGGCTTTGAGAAAAGCACATAAATTAAAGGAGGGAACGGATGACGATTTTCGAATTCGTACTCAGGAAGATTTAGTCACAACATCAAGCTCAGTCAGTAATGTTTTAACCATTTTATTGGGAGCTATTGCAGGTATTTCTCTTCTGGTTGGTGGTATTGGCATCATGAACATTATGTATGTGTCGGTAACTGAAAGAACCCGTGAAATTGGTCTCCGTATGGCAGTGGGTGGCAGAGGAAAAGATATCTTGATGCAATTCTTAATCGAGTCTATTTTGTTAAGTATTATAGGAGGTGTTATTGGTATTTTTTTTGGAATCGGAGCCTCAGATTTGATTGGTATACTCATGGGTTGGCCTGTTGTGGTTTTACCTGCTTCGGTTGTACTTTCCTTTTTGGTTTGTACAGTCATTGGTGTCTTTTTTGGTTGGTATCCTGCCCGAAAGGCAGCAAGCTTAAATCCTATTGATGCACTTCGCTACGAATAATTCATTAATGGCTAACCTTAAACTATTTAGATAAAATACATCTGAAAAGAATTACTTTTGTTAATACCGCAATTGTAAACGATTCATCTGTAAAGCAGGCTTACAAACAAAAAGTCTGGGTTGATCAGGAACGGTTTGTTCCATTGAAAGAGGAGCTTTACGCAAAAAGTGGTCAGTTATTAAAAAGGGTTGAACTTAAAGATGTTCAAAAAATCCAGGGACGCTGGTTCCCAACAAAAGTTATCTATAAAGACATGCTCAAAGATGGGAATGGTACTGAATTTAAAATGAACAATTTAAAATTCAACCAGAACATCCCTGACTATATTTTCACAAAAGCAGCATTGAAACAATAAAAAATTAAGTTAAAGTTTTCTTATTATTTATACTATTCTTTAAACCTTGTTCCAAACATTTTATCAAACCTTGAATAATATATTTTATCTTTTTGCAGAACTTTAACACAAACTTGTAAACTAAAATACAATGAAACAGAGTCTGAAATTTCTTTTCGCACCTTTCATTCCTTGGACTGATTTAGGCAACGGTGTAAGACGCCAGGTAATGGGGTTCAACGATAATATCATGATGGTGAAGGTTGACTTCAAGGCAGATGCGATTGGAACTTTGCATCATCACCCTCATTCACAATCAACTTATGTGGTAAGTGGACTCTTTGAACTCACCATTGACAATGAAACCAGAATCCTTAAACCAGGTGATGGCTTTTTTGCTGCATCTAATATTGAACATGGTGTTGTGTGTATCGAAGAAGGAATATTGGTTGATGCATTCAGTCCTGTACGCGAGGACTTCTTAAAGTAACGTCATTAATATCAAGCAACACTCAGTATCTTTTTGAGTTTGGGTGTTGTTAGGCGTGTGGCAAGTCTTTTCAGAAGCCGTTTTTCAATGAATTCATAACTCAGTATTGTCAACGCCATAATACAGAACAACAATACAAAAAAGTAAACGGTCCCATCCAATCTACCAGCAAATCCAATAAGTCTTAAAAAGCGTGGAAGCACAATGATGACAGTTGGATGGATCAGGTAAAGGGAATAGGACATATCACCCAGATAGACAAATAGGGTAGGCACTTTGAGACTGCGTTCTTTGTTAAAGAACAGAAAGCCAAAGACCAGGAAGCTACAAGTAAACAAACCGCCAAAAAAAGTATAGATCACAGAAGATACCCTGAAATATAAAATCAGGTATAAACCAATTGAAAGAGCAAGCAAAACTATTTGAAGCCATTTCTGTCGTATACAAAATGTTGAATTGTACAAAAGGCCTAATGCAACTCCCATGATAAAATAGAGCATTATTGGATTTGTAATCATCAAAAAATAAAGCAGCTTAAAATGATAATTGACAAATGGATTAAAAGTAACGTATCCTGCAAAAATTAAAGGGACCAATATGACCAGAACAAAAAAGGCAATAAACAACATGATATACCGGAATCGCTTCATAAATAGGCTGATTCCAAAAATGAAGTAGAAAAATATTTCATAGTTCAGCGACCAACCAACTTTTAATGGAGGCATCCCATATGCCGCACCCAAAGGAGAATCAAAAATCGGAACGAAACAAAATGTTTTGACAAGGGTCAAGTAGTCTTTATGAAAATAATCGAGATGGGTATCATAGGCAAAGACCCAAAAAAGCACCATGATATAGTAAAGTGGGATTATACGGATAAGCCGTTTGATCATGAAGTTTTTTACATACAACTTGCTGCCATCACTTTTACGGGTTATATAAACCATGATGAAACCGCTGATTATAAAAAACAATGATACACCCATCCCCCCACCACCAAAAAAAGTAGTGCCAAAGTGGGAAGTAGAACTATTGAGAAGCCCTTTCAGATGGAAAAGGCAAACCATTAATGCTGCAACACCACGCAGTAGCTGAATCTCGTCTATCCGCTTTACCATTTATATTTTCTAAACCTGGTTTTTATTGCTTTTTTCAATTCTTATTCTGGCATCAACAGCTGTGAGTTTATGCATATTGCCTATCAAAGGATTGACATCCATCTCCATGATTTCGGGAGCGACCTTGCACAATGCTGCCACTCGGGTTATGACCTCAGCATAAATATCTTCGTTGATGCCTTCCTGTCCACGAACACCCTGTATGATTTTATAACTCCTGAGGTTTCTGATCATTTCATGTGCTTCATCCAATGAAATTGGTGACAAACCAACCTGAACATCTTTCAATACTTCTATATAGATTCCGCCCAATCCACAGAGAACCAAATGTCCGAATTTAGGTTCAAATTTTGCACCAACATATGCATATTGACCAGTCAACATTGGTTGAAGGAGAATAGCTATGGTTTCTTTAATCGTGATCATCCTTTGAAACTCATTCCGAACAGTCTCATCATCACTTACATTCAGCATAACACCTCCAACATCTGACTTATGAACTGGTCCTACTACTTTCATGACAACCGGAAAGCCAAGCCTTTTCGCAGCTTCGACCGCAGCTTTGGCTGTAACGACTATGGCCTCTCCTGCTCTGTGAATTCCGGCAGCATCAAATAAGGCCTGAACCTTTTCAGGCGAAAGATATCCATCCGGGGCATTATCAATTACATTGCGGATAGCTGCAGTATTCACTGAAGGTAATGTAGTTTTAGAGGGTACAGGTCTTGGTGTATTGTAGACTTTACATAAAGCATTGCCAAATAAAACCTCATCCGGGAAATAAATATTCCCCAGTGAAATGAAGTAATCAATTTCATCTTTAACATTAACCACCGAAGGCAAGACCGGGAAGATTGGTTTTCGGGCAGTCTTCATTTTCTCACTCAAAATCTTGTAAACGTCGTAAACTGGGAAAAGTCCTGGGCTCCCAAATATGACAACCATTCCATCGATAGCATCAAAATGCTGATCACAATAATCGATGATCTCTCCCAATTGTTCTGCGGTACCTGTTGCAAGAAAGTCAATGGGATTAGATACCGATGATCCCGGAAAAAGTTTAGCCAGCAATTCGGGACTTTCCAAACCGGGGATATTCATCCCTCCTTCTGAGAGCGCATCGGTCAACATGACTGCAGGTCCACCTGCATGGGTAATGATTGCAATATTTTTACCCTTAAGTTCGGGGTGCATGAAGATAGAAGCTACTGTCGTTAATTCCTCCCGACCATGACAGCGAACGATCCCTGCTTTCCGGAACAATGCATCCACTGCAACATCACTGCTTGCAAGCGCTCCGGTATGTGAAGAAGCAGCCCTGCTTCCTGCAGATGAACTTCCTGCCTTCACAGCTGCTATCTTGCAACCTTTTTGGATAAGCGAAGAGGCATGTTTTAGCAGTTTAGCCGGATTATTAATACTCTCGATATAAAGCAATTTCACCTTCGAACTGTTCTTTGGATCAAAAGACATGTCCAGATATTCCAATACATCTTCGACACCCAGTTGTGCACTATTACCAACCGAATAAACGCTTGAAAAGGTAAGCCCTTTTGACATTCCTGATTCAATAATAAAAACAGCGGTTGCCCCTGAACCTGAAACAAAATCAACCCCTTTGGGGTCAAGTTTTGGGATGGGTGTGGTGAAAGCTCCTGCATAATTGGGATTCATAACCCCAATACAATTGGGACCAATCAGACATCCCCCGGTTTCATTGATTGTATTAACAATCTGTTGCTCCAGCAATGCGCCAACTTCACTCTCTTCATGAAAGCCGGCAGAAAGGATAATAAATGCTTTTGTCCCTTTATTATGAGCCAGTATTTCTACTGTTTCCGGACAATATTTTGCTGTTATGGCCAGTATTGCCAGATCAACCTGGGGGAGATCAGCCAAATCTGAATAACATTTCACACCCTGTATTTCTGTTTCTTTGGGGTTAGTCACATACAATTTCCCATCATAATGATGGTCAATCAAGTTCTTTAGCACTTTACCACCTGGTTTGGTGACATCATTAGAGCCTCCGATTACAACGATGCTTTGGGGAGATATTAATTGGGGGGTTATCATGGTAATTAGGTTCAATTATCTTGCGAAGATAATTAAATTCCCGGTGAAGGAATAAAGATACCCCATGCATACATATATCAAAAACAACTGAAAACACACCTGGTTTCTAAGTTGATCAATTATACCTATTTGTATTACAAAGTATTCCATGTTTTTAATCCAAGGATAATAAAATCCAAAATGATTTATAATTATTCCAAATATTATAAATAGATTTGTCGAAAATAGCTTTTGCTAATATTTACTAATCAATAAACCTGTTTATCAGCCACATATGAAAACTAACATCCTGAGAAGCTGCATTCTTATCGTACTTTGTATCTCATTAGCAAGTTGGGGAGAAAAAGGACATTTTAAAATAAATTCTTCTGCAACATCATTTTTTCCAAAAAAGATTAGTCCTTTAAAAGGGTGGACAGATAAGCTGGCTGAACATGCTTCAGATCCTGATAAAAAAAGAAGTGTAGATAAATATGAAGCTCCCCGTCATTTCCTTGACATAGAAAACTATCCTGAATTCGTAGCTACTCATAAAATCACTGAAGACCATGATGCTGCAATTCAAAAATACACTCAGTCGTTTATGGCTAAAAATGGTACTTTACCATGGGCTACTGATTCAACTTACCAAATATTGGTTCAGAATTTCAAAAAGAAAGACTGGAATGGTGCCATGTTAGCAGCTGCAAATCTTGGACATTATGTTGGTGATGGACACATGCCTTTGCATATAACTACTAATTACGATGGAAAGTTGACTTCACAATCGGGTATTCACGCACGTTATGAATCAACTATGATCGCTAAATTTTATGATCAGATTAACTATAAAAGTTCGAAGGTTAAAAAAATCAAAAATGTTAGAGACTATATTTTCAAATATATTTACGAGGATTATAAGTACAAGGATTCTGTGCTAATCGCTGACAAAAATGCTTATGCTGCTGCAGGGAAAACATATTCGGACGTATATTACCAAAACCTATGGACCAATACCAAAGGTTTTACGATAAAATTACTGGCCGGTTCTTCAAAATGCATGGCAGAACTCATCTATACTGCATGGCTGGAAGCCGGCAAACCTAAAATCCCTAAGGACTTAGCTTCACTGAATTAATCTAAGGACAAAAAAAGATTATTCAAACAAGATACATACCGCAATTGTGTGGGTTCCTGCATTGACACCCACTACAGGTGAAATATTGTAATAATAAGCAGGTTCCATGCCGGTTAATGCTTCAACTTTTGCTGAAAACAATTCAGCGCCTTGAGGATTATTAGCATGGACAATACAGTATTTCCAGATCTTCCCATGTTCCTGAATGGCCTTTTCAACATAACGCAATACCATTCGTTGATTTGCCTTTAAACCATATGCCTTGTCTAAAATATCTGCAACACCGTTCTTCATTGTAATGACCGGTTTCACATTCAATATTTTGGCAATAAAACCTTTGGTTTTGCTAACCCGACCACCACGGACAAAATTCTTCATCGTATATGGATTCACAAATATGAGGGTCTTATTTTTCCACTCTTCGAGTTTTACAACCAGTTCATCATGAGACATGTCTTCATCCAAAGCCATTGCAGCGCGGTACAACAAAAGCCCAAGTGTACCGGTCAGACTTTGACTGTCGATCACTGAAATCTTTTTGCCTGATTGCTTACTGATTTTTTCTCCTGCCGTAAAACTATTCGAATAGGTTCCACTTAAACCTGAAGATGCATGAACTGCTATCACAGAGTCGTAATGGGTGGAAAGAAAATTATATTTATTCGTAATATCGTTGATACTGGGTTGAGAAGTTGTTGGGAAGTCGGGTGACTTATCCATCAAGTCATAGAACTGCTCTGAAGACATCGTGACTTTATCCAGATATTGATTGGCTCCAAGAAAAAGGTTCAGAGAGACAAAATGGATCTGGTGCTCATCCATAAAGGCTTCAGGCAAGTCACAGGTTGAATCGGTCATTAGTGCAACCGCATGTCTCCGGTTATGAACCACCTCATTTTGCATCACCATATCATCAACTTTCTGACTAATGATTACGCCTTGTTTAGCAATCTTTTCAAACACCTTTTCTGGATGATCGGTATGGATATGAATTCTGACTTTTTGTGGTGATCCGGCGACGGCAATTGAATCGCCATCATTCATGATCTGATCTCGAATGCTATGCTTATCCAGTTTTTCACCTGAGAAGAATGCCTCTGTACAGTACCTGAATGTAATTTCATCATGGGGTAAATCTTCGATAGCTTCATCTTCTTCAACAGTAAATGTGGCCATATCTGCCTTAATTCCGGAAATCAGAAACTCAAGCATTCCTTCGAGAAACATCACAAATCCTTGTGCACCTGCATCTACAACATTCATTTTAGCCAGAACTTTTAACTGGCTGGTTGTTTTTATTAATGCTTCTTTTGCCTTTTCGAGACCGGCAATTAAGAATTTGATAAAATCCTCAGCACTATCTTTGATGGTATTCAGAAATTCTGCCCATGCTTTGATAACCGTAATCATGGTCCCCTCAATAGGGTTTGCAATAGCATCGTAAGCATATTTGACAGAGTCGAGCATGATTTCAGCAAAGGTGCTGACATCAATTTTCTCCTTATTTTTCATACCATTACTGATCCCGTAAAGGAATTGAGCAAATATAATTCCGGAATTCCCTCTGGCACCTACAAGTGCAGCATCTGCCATAGACTCGGCAGTGCGATCGCAACTTTCGTGTGGGATTGTATTGTCAATGATAGAACGTAAAGTAGAAGCCAAATTGGTACCCGTATCTCCGTCGGGTACTGGAAAGACATTAATCTTATTAATGTGCTTTTGATTTTCTATGATTTTTTTTGCACCCGACAGAAAACCATAATACCAGTTGTTGCCGTCAATCAGCGTTAATTGTGTTGTTGTGTTCACTCTTTAATTTAATTGGTATAACCCTTCTTTGCCCTTGACCAGTTATGATGTAAGCTGGAAACAGTTATAAGACTAACAAAATTTTAACACCAAAATGTTTTTAAATGTTTTGCAGTCAACAAAATTTCAACTGGCAAAAATACATTAAGTTTTTATCAATTTGAATGAAAAAATAAAAATTCAAGTTTCCTCCTCATCCATTAGTTGACTAGTTAATAATCGTTTCTTTAAATAATCTCTAACCTATTCAGTTATAGAAATTAAAATGTTTTTAAAACGACCTTTTCATCAGGCATTTTTAAAAAAACCCGAGAATAGATAATTTTAAACAAATTTGGCCCTATCTTTGTTCCTAGAATATAAAAAATAAAACTGTTTATCATATGAGAACGTTAAAATCTATTTTATTGATTGCTGCATTAGTTATGGCTATGCCTTACGTCTATAGTCAGGAAGTTAATCCAAACGCACCACAGATGGTCTTTAAAAAAACCGTTCATGATTTTGGGACCATCAATGAAGGTGGAAATGGAATCTGTGATTTTTCATTTACCAATTCGGGTAAAGAACCATTGATTATTGTTAGTGTGACCTCCTCCTGTGGATGTACTATCCCCGAATATCCTCAGAAACCTATTCTACCCGGAGAAGCTGACATCATTAAAGTGAAATACGACACACAGCGTCAGGGTCCGATTAATCGAACAGTAACAATTGTCAGCAATTCAAAAAACTCCCCAATTGTTCTTAGTATCACTGGTAATGTAATCCCAAAGGATAACAACACTTTACCTGAGAAAAAATTAAATGCTCAGGCAGCACCTATGGCTAAATAAAACTATTTGAAGCTTTTCATATCCAAAGTTTCATTCTTAAAAAGCACAAAAATCTATTTATGATTTTTGTGCTTTTTTATTGTAATATCTTCTTCATAGTATAGATTTTATAACCTTTCATTTTTATACCTTTGCGTGATAATTCTATTTATCATTCAACTAACAGAAAAAATAAAATGCCCCATATTTCATCCCGTGGTATAGAAATGCCCGCATCTCCAATTCGCAAACTCGTTCCTTATGCAGAAGCAGCAAAGAAAAGAGGTATCAAAGTTTATCATCTTAATATCGGGCAACCGGATATTAAAACACCAGAAGTTGCCATTCAGGCAATTCGCAACTTCGATTCCAAAGTCATTGAATATAGTCATTCTGCAGGAAATGAGTCATACCGGAAAGCCCTGGCTACCTACTATAAAGGCATTGGTATAACAATAGATTACACTGAAATCATGATAACTACAGGTGGATCAGAAGCCATCATGTTCGCCTTAATGAGTTGTATGAATGCAGGTGACGAAGTGATCATACCGGAGCCTTTCTACACCAACTATAACGGCTTTGCCGTAGCAGCGGGTGTCAAAATTATACCGGTGCCTTCGCAGATAGAAAATGGATTTGCACTTCCCCCCATCTCAGAGTTCGAGAAAAAGATAGGTCCAAAGACCAGGGCCATTATGATTTGTAATCCGAACAACCCAACCGGGTATCTCTATTCAAAAGAGGAACTGGAACAGCTTCGCGATATCGTCCTGAAACATGATCTATTCCTGTTTTCAGATGAAGTGTACCGTGAGTTTTGTTACGACGGGCATAAGCACTTTTCAGTAATGGAACTTGAGGGTCTTGAGAAAAACACAATTCTTTTGGACTCAGTTTCTAAACGCTATAGTGAATGTGGAGTGCGCATCGGTGCATTGATTTCAAGGAATAAAGATGTTATGGCTACTGCCCTGAAATTTGGACAGGCTCGACTAAGTCCTCCATCATTGGGACAGGTTGTTGGAGAAGCTTCTCTCAACACACCAAAAGGTTATTTTGCAGAAGTATATAATGAATACATTGATCGACGCAACACTGTTATTACAGAATTAAATAAAATAGAAGGCGTGTTTGCACCTATGCCTAAAGGGGCATTCTATTCAGTGATACAATTACCCATTGATGATAGTGACAAGTTTTGTCAATGGTTGCTTGAAGACTTTAGTTACAAAGGACAGACCGTAATGCTGGCTCCTGCTACAGGATTCTATGCTACAAAAGGGCTGGGTAAAAATGAAGCACGGATCGCTTATGTTCTAAAACGAGAAGATTTGATCAATGCTGTTAAATGTCTTGAAGAAGCTTTGAAAGTTTATCCCGGAATTGTTAAATAAAAAAAACTTTTCACCTTTAAAATATCTAAATTACAGATCATTACTAATGAGTAGTGACCTGTTTTTTTGTATAGTGGGATATGGAAATAGATTTGCCATTTCTCCGGAAAAGTAATACTCATAAGCCAAAAGTCCAAAAGTATATTTCTTTCCTTTTATGTCTATTGTTGATCCTCCTACCTGTGGATCAGCTTTGGGAACAGAGGATTTGAATCCCACATTGTAAAGGGTAGCCATAATCTCTGGTCTGTCAGTGAGATCATAACCGGCACGTTTCCATTGCGCATCAAGCTGTTTGATACAGAGCGCCGAATACAGATATGCATAATAATGATTCTTTATATTGGTGATCCGCTCAAAACGTTCCTGATCAGGATTAGCTGTTCTGAAATCAAGCAAGTGTTCATAGGCAATGCCGGTATAGTAAACAGAACGCTTATCGACCAGATTATTTTCGATATCTTTTGCCGTAAAATCTTTAATACCGGTTACTCCCCAGGCAAAAGAGGTCTCAGAAGTTAGCATTTTCAAAGGGGCTATCCATTTTTTAAAAGCTTCGCGGCGTGAGTCAAAAAGCCTGATTTGCTCAGCAATAAGCACAGCACTTATTATTCGTGCATTCACTCCCGTAACCTTTGACACAGAGTCAATGACTTTATAATCTTTTGAAACTGCAGCCCTTAATACCGGCCATTCATCAATCTGACTCCACCAGAAAAGATTATCCGCATTATTGCTACCGCTATAGGTAAAATATTTAGCACGGGCTGAAACCTGCTTATCATAATCCGCACTATCTTTCATATAAATCTTCATTGCATCCAACATGTGTTCAACAGTATGGATATCTTCTGTCCTACGAAAGTAGTCCATGATTATTCTTGCATTCTTTGGATGCAAAACGCCAAGTGTAATTATTTTATAATATGCCAGATTCTTTAGTCCTTCAAGTTTTGCTGAATCGGAGAGCAAGGCATGTCTTTGACTATCCGAAAAAGTGACATTCTGAAAATATCTATCATTAACATCAACTCCACCAGGATCATTGGTCAGTTTCAATTTTACTGCCAGCCATGCAGTGCAGAGTCCAAATCCCACAATTGCAAAACCATAAATAACAAATCTCAGGATGATAACTTTCCAGGATAATTGTTTAATCTTATTCAACATAAAAACAATAAAAAGTTTGCAAAGATACAAATAAGTCCTTCCAATCTAGTCCAGTATTAATTTGACCCTGCCCATTGTTATCAATATTATTTTAATAACTTCGCACTAATTAAGTAACGTAAGTCAAATATTTCAATACGATGATGAAAAATCTACTTTGGCTGATATTGATAGGGCTGTTTTGTCCCGTATTATCTTATGCCCAGCAAATCGATAAACGTGAGAAATACGATATTTCGAAAGACAAGGTATTGTACACGATCGGTTATGCCCATCTGGACACTGAGTGGAATTGGGAATACCCAACTACGATCAATGAATATATTAAAAAGACGATGGATGATAATTTCAAGCTCTTTGAAAAGTATCCTGATTATGTTTTTAACTTCACAGGTTCAAGACGTTATAACATGATGAAGGAGTATTATCCTGAGTCATACAAAAAAGTAAAAGACTACATCAAGCAGGGACGATGGTTTGTTTCAGGTTCCTCAGTTGACGAGGGAGAGGTCAATATCTCCTCTTCAGAATCGGTACTCAGGCAGGTCCTTTATGGAAATAAATTCTTCAGAGCTGAATTCAACAAGGAGAGCTATGATTACATGCTTCCGGATTGCTTCGGTTTTGTAGCCACCATGCCTTCTGTTTGGAGTCATGCAGGGCTGCTTGGTTTTTCCACCCAAAAGCTTACCTGGAGATCTACAAACGGTATTCCTTTTAATGTGGGTGTATGGGAAGGCCCCGATGGAAAAGGACTTCTGGCAGCACTGAATGCCTCTAATTACGCAGGTGATGCCGAGCCCGGGTTGGACAAGAATAAGATGTGGACTGACCGGATGCAGAGCAATATCAATAAATATGGCGTTTCCTTCGATTTTCGTTATTATGGGACAGGTGATGTAGGCGGTGCTCCAAGAGAACAAGCGGTAATTAATGCCGTTAGTAGCCTGAAGCACGATGACAGCAACTTCAAGGTTGTGCTTACCTCATCAGATCAGATGTTCAAAGATATCACCCCTGCTTTAAAAGCTAAACTGCCCACATTTTCAGGGGATCTATTGCTCACTGAACACAGCGCAGGTTCGATGACTTCAGAATCCTTCATGAAAAGGGCCAACCGTAAGAATGAAACCCTCGCCAAGTCAGCAGAACAACTGGCCGCAATTGCAGACTGGCTGGTTAGTGCTGCATACCCTGCAACCAAAATTAACAGTTCATGGGATCTGGTATTGGGTAGTCAGTTTCATGATATCCTGCCAGGTACAGCTACTCCATTGGCATACCGTTATGCCTGGAACGACGAGTTTATCGCCATGAATGGTTTTTCTGAAGTAGTAAAAAACTCTGTAAGAGCCATTTCACACGGGCTCAATACCCAGGTAGAGGGAAAAGCAGTCGTTGTTTACAACCCGGTTGCCATTGATCGTGAAGACGTGGTTACAGCAGAACTTACCTATGCAAAGTTGCCTGCTAACGTTAAGGTCTTTGACAAAAACGGCAACACACTGGTCTCACAAATTATCTCTTCAAAGGATAGCAAACTTACTGTTATTTTTGTCGCTAAACTTCCTTCGGCTGGACTTGCCGTTTTTGATGTCCGCGAAACAACGGAAGCTATGGCTCCCACTACAATGGCGGCTACTAATCAGTCTCTTGAAAATAATTGGTTCAAGGTTAAGATCGATGCCAACGGGGATATCTCCAGCATCTACGATAAAAAAGCACTGAAAGAAGTTCTATCAAAACCTGCTTCTCTCCAGTTTCAACAGGAACGTCCATCTCAGTGGCCTTCATGGAACATGGACTGGAACGATCGTAAGAACCCGCCTTTCGATTTCATGAATAAAGAGGTGACCGTGAAAGTTCTGGAACAGGGACCGGTTCGGGTTGCACTGGAAGTAACCAAGAAAGGTCAGAACTCAGAGATCACTCAAATTATCAGCCTTGCCGCAGGTGAAGCAGGTAAACGCATTGAGGTGAGCAATAAAATCGACTGGCAGTCAAAGGAAGTGAGTCTCAAGGCAGCTTTCCCAACCACCGTCACCAATGAATTCGCCACTTATGGTCTCAACACGGCAGCCATTCAACGTACTACCAATAACGATGTCAAATTCGAAGTCCCCGGTCGTCAATGGATCGACATTACAGACCGGCCCAACAACTATGGGGTTTCTATCCTTGAGGATTGTAAATATGGTTCAGATAAGCCCGATAACAACACGCTGAGACTGACCTTGATGTATACTCCCAAAGCAAGCACCTTTGTCTATCAGGGTACGCAGGATTGGGGCATTCATGATTTTAAATATGCCATCTATGCCCACACGGGCGACTGGGTTTATGCTGGTACTCCTTGGCAGGGAAGCTTTATCAATGATCCACTTCTTGGCTTTGAAACCACCAAACATGACGGTGCATTGGGTAAGGATATCTCCCTACTCAAGCTCAACACCAGCAAGATTGATGTGATGGCCTTCAAGAAAGCAGAAGAAGGAGATTATTACATCGTCCGTGTCAACGAACTCTATGGTAAAGATGCCAATGGCGTGTCGGTCAGCTTCCCGGGCAAGATCATCGATGCCTACGAAGTTAACGGTCAGGAAAAGAAAATCGGTACGGCCAACTTCACGGGTGGACAGCTGAACTTTGACATGACCAAATTCATGATCCGCAGCTTTGCTGTTAAGTTTGATAAACCCACTACTAACCTTTCAAAACTTAGCCAACAACCAGTCGTGATTCCCTTTAATCAAGACGTGATCAGTTCCGATAACAACCGTGCAGATGGCAACATGACCGCTGGACTCTCCTACCCAGCCGAACTCATCCCGGCTGAAATCGTAAGCGAAGACATCAGCTTTAAAATGGGCAGCACAGCAGACGGACAAAAGAACACGGTTGCCGCAATGGGTCAGAATATCGACCTCCCAGCAGGTGATTTCAATAAGCTCTATATCCTTGCCGCCGCAACCGGCGATGCACTGGGCGATCTTAAAATCGGAAACCAGACCTTTAAACTGAGCGTTCAGGATTGGACCGGTTGGGTAGGTCAACACTACGGCCGTAAACTCTATTTCAACGACCAGAAGGTAGCTGAGATCACACCGGCCTATACCAAGCGTGATGACATCGCATGGTATGCCTCGCACCATCATTCTCCAAAAGCAAATGATGCTTACGAGTATAGCTATTTGTACAAGTACGAGATCAACCTGCCCAAGGGAACCAAGTCAGTCACCCTTCCAAAAAACGACAAGATCAAGATCTTTGCCATCACGGTGGCCAATAACCCGAATGATGAAGTGACGCCTTTACAACCTCTGTACGATGACTTCAAAAACAATAAGCCCGTACAACTGAGGACAAAAGAATACATCACTGCTGATCTTGAGCCCTTGAAATCAACACAAAAACCTTTGTTTGGCAACAACGTTGACCCAAGGATGCTGAACAATGCACGATTGAAGACATACCTGAAGAGCCTTGGTATGGATACCGTCGTGGTTAAAACGCCCCCTTCCACTTCTGATTATGCCGATGTTAAATCCGGCAACAAGGTAACCGCAGTTTATTATGCAACCGGAAAATCATCAGCAGGTAAAGATTACCAGAATGAAAAAATGGATATGTCACAGATCATGGATTCTGAATCAGGAAAGCTGAAAGACACCGTTTGGTTTGACAATGGAGAAGGCAGATACATCATTGACCTGCAGAAATCGGTGACGATCGATAAACTCAACTTTTACATGGATCAGTTCAGAACCCGGGGTAGCCAGGTATTCAGTATCTGGGCCTGCGATAACAACACCGGTATAACGGGTGATCCCAAGACCAATGGGTGGAAATATGTAGAAGTTTATGGTGTAGCAGCTTCCGGATCAGGTGGAGGTGGCCGAGGCGGAATGGGTGCATCAGGGACATCTTTTCAATTTGACAACAACCTGAAATGCCGTTACCTCATGTTATTGACTGATGGCCGGTGGCATGGAAACGACTTCATCAAACAGTTGGATGTAATTGTGAAATAGAAGTTGTATTACCCTTAATAGTAAATTACCTCACAATCAGGATGTAATTCTCTAAAGCGGGCAATATCTCTTTTAGAAAGATTAGAGTTATAACACTTTAATAATTTCAAACTCTTGACTGTTTCAAGGGGAGATAATGTCCCAACATGGGTGTTGAAAATTTCCACGCGTTGCAAAGCAGTAAGCAATTTCAAATACTTGATTGTTCTAATTTGAGTTCCCCCTGCATTTAATATCATTAAGTCTTTAAGAGTTGCCAGAACTTCAATGGTATGAACCTGTGTTCCTTCAATGTTGAGTTCTTTCAAACCCGGAAGTGACTTCAAAGGGTCCAGTTCTTTAATGGGATTATTAGGGCACTTTAAGATTTGCAGATTTTTCTGTGTAATCAATGGTTTCAAATCAGAAACCAGAGTTCCTGAAAATTCCAGCCGCTGAATCCTGTCCAGCATTTTCAGAGGCTCAAGATCAGTAATCTTAATATTATCTTTAAATATCAGCTCTTTTAAGTTTTGAATCTGATGCAATTGTATCCGATTTGGAACCGCAACCGCATAACCAAAGATAGTTTTCCAATCGGGCGACAATCCATTCCACCAGTGTTGAAGCGAGTCAGTTTGGTAAACGATCAAACAATCCGGAATTTTGCTTCGTAAAAGTTCCTTTGCATCTTTTTTAGCCTGAATGCCATCCATCTCAAGGATCTTAAGATTGGTTAATCCCTGGAGAGGGTCTACATCGGTTACTGGAAGATTATCCATATCAAGCGTTTTCAGATTCCTGAGATTGCGCAATGCTGAAATATTGGTGATCCGCGTTCCGGAGATGTTAAGGTCTTCAAGATCGATCAGTTCTTTAATTGGTTCAATGGATATAATCTGGGTGTTTGCAATATTGAGGATCTGAAGATTCATGAACTTCTCAACAGGATCGATATTCAAAATAAGCTGATTACCGGATATATCAACTTTAGTCTTTACGATGAGCGAGTGAAGATCTTCTTTACCGGGCGTCTGACTGATCGAAGCCAAGGTCATAAAGACTTTCTTCCATTCATTAGTAAGCTCTAACCACCATTGTTGCAACTCATCGGATTCAAACACCACCAATACACCTGGTCGCTTAAGTCCAAAACGGGCTACTTCTGGCTTCTTAACACCTGATGCATCACAATATACTCTTTTCAACAATGGCAAACTCTCAAGCGGCTTTAAATCACTGATTGGAGTAGAATCAAAGAATAGCAATTGCAGGGCTTTGAGTTGTTTTAATGAATCGAGAGCCGGAACTTTAGTTTCCTTGAAATCAAGCCTTACCAGTTTATTCAACCCCGATACAGGAGAGATATCTTTTACATTTGTTCCGGAAAGCTGAAGCATTGTTAAATTCGACATTCCATGAACAGGAGAAATATCAGCTACTTTTGTATTGTTCAACCTTAAATCAATCAGATTCGTTAATCCAACCAAAGGAGTAATGCTATCTACTTTTGAACCACTAATATTCAGGCGCTCTAATAGCTTAAAATTCACGATAGGCCTCAGATCTTTCACATTAGTAGATGAAACATCCAGATCTTTAATGTTTTGCATAAACACTAAAGGAGCTAGTGATTGAACAGGACACTTTGAAATGTTTAATGTTTCAAGATAATTCAAATTCCTTATAGGAGAAAGATCACTGGCATGGGTCCCCGAAAGATTTAGTGATGTAAGTTCAGTCAGTTTAGTGAGTGGTTCCAGATCATCTATTGTTAAAAAATGTGATAAGTCAAGATTATGCAATTTCACCACTCTTCCAATTGCAGCGAAAATTGATTCCTTTCTTAAAGAAGTGGAATCAAAAGCCCGATGCTGTATATTCTCTCCTTTTCTGAACGAAACAGAATCTTTAAAATACATGACTTGCGAAAGATCGGACTCGCTATTGATCTTGATATTATCACCCAATGCCAGTTTCCAGACTACCGGAAGATCATTCCACCATTTTTGTTGTTCTTCTTCTTCATTGAGTTTGGTGGTATAAATACTGGCAATCTTCATCATGTTTTGTTCCTGGTCAAGGTTAACCTCCACATAACGAACTTTTGTTGAATTAATCGTGTCCCCTTCTATGGTGCGCCCGTTTAATTGACGGGTTACCGTTATTTTAAAATACAGATTATTATTGGCGTTTATATAATATTGTACCTGATCAACCCTGAATTTAAAAGAAACATTTTTAAAAAAGAAATTCACATCTTTTAGATATGCCTGTACATCTTTATGCAAGGGAACCTGCCGTTTCTCAACCAGATCATCTTCAATCTGAACCTTTGGTGAAAGGAATATCTTAGCATAACTATCATTAATAATGATTTCCTTTTCACGAATCATAGCTTTAGGATCACCCAGAAAATTTAGTGTCCCTTCTAAGAAATTGACAATATCCAGAGAACTCTGACGGTATTTATCAATGTCTGCAGCACTGATAGAATCCTGAGTTGTTTGTAATGAATCTTTGATTTTCAATACGGGAACCTGTGGTGAAGCGACTTGAGAACTTGGTTGTACCTTTTGTTGAGTTTTGGTTGGTTTCTTAACCTTTTGATTGGTGTGCTTTATCTGAGCATTTACATTTAACGTCAGAAGTAAAAGTAAAAACCCGACAAAACAGCTCAATCTGTTCAACTTACTCATGATTATATGTTTTTAATAATCTGGCCTTTTCAATATCTGAAATTTTCAGCATATTTGAAACAAGCCAACCGGAATTGAAACCTGGTCTGTTAAAATCATTGACCTCAAAATACCAACCATCTATCTGAAGAAAATGGAATTTGACATTATTGATCGTCTTGTATAGCAAATTTTTATTTTTTATCTCTACAAAAAACAGGGTCAGGTAGTCAGGTGTATAGTCTTTAGGGGCATAATAATCAATATCCTTGGGATCGTCAAAGGCCTTTCTCAGGTTCATGAAATCTATTTCATGACTCATAGGATGTAGAAAAGACGCTGCCTTTTCATCGGTATTCGGATGAAAGAATATCTGCGAGAACGAATCAAAAAACACATTTGAGATCACCCATTTGTACCCCAGTCCCGATTGTTCCAATTCAAGATAAATCAAGATATTAACCGGTCTGTTTTGATAGGTAAAAACAGCATTCACTTCAGCGAACCAATCTTTCCCTCTAAAGTTTAGGAATTTTGAATTTTGATTATTGGTCACATCTTTGATAAACTGAGCTTTCAGATCATCAGTGATGTTGACATTTTGTTTGTCGAACAGAATACTGAGAAACTCGTCACGCAGTTTTTGATTTCTATATTTAGAGTCGGTAGAATCCAATTTATTCCCTTTTGCATCCTCTTCACCGTTAAACCGTCTGAAAAACTGTGTTAACTGTTTGGTTTGAGCAAATAATGCTGATGCATCCAACTTGCTGTCACCCAAATTATTTTGCGAAAAAGCACTGTTTTGACAAGTTAAAGAAATGAGAACCAGTATAAGATGATAATACTGAATACGTTTCAGTGTACTGGTAACCCGGTTGAAGATTACATTCATGCAGCTATGAAATTAGTAATTAAGACAGATAATTTATAAAAACCTGAAAGCCGTTGTAATTATTTCCGCTACTTACGGCAATAACTACAACGGCTTTCAAGGTTTACATATTGCTTATGGACGTGTTTCTTTCACACGGATATCACCCAAAAGTACATCCCAGAAACCAATCGTACGGCCTCCAATCTGTGTTTCCTTCCGTTTGACATAGATGGTAATGTCCTTCTTGGTGGTGTCACGATAAACCAGTCCCTTTTCTTTGTCGAAACCTTCAAAACGCTGGAATACAGTAATAACTCCAACAAATGTGCCATCAGGTTGTTGCTCTAAATCGCTTACATACTCAATGTTGTACCAGTCGATGTTTACTTTCTGATAGTTTAACTGTATGAGACGGTTAAAATATTCACGAACTTTAAAATAACTGATTTCAGGACGATAAATAGAAGATACACCCATTTCACTACCCGGCATAAAAAGCTCTTCAGCACGTTGAATGACACGTTGAGCTTCTGACCATGGAGTTTCCTTGCTACCAACCAAGGCTATGTATTTACTCAAGTCTCTTACCTTTTCTAATGCAAGACTGTCAATGGCTTTCTTGCGATCGGGTGAAATTGTTTCCTGAGCAAAAAGATTGTTGTAACCGAATAAAACGGTGAGTGCTATAATTGCGATTTTAATTGTCTTCATTTCTCCGTTTTATTTTTTGATGAGTTCTAATTCAGTGATTTTACCATTTGCATCAAGCACCATATTATCAATCTGGTTGATGTTGCGTTTCTGATCTTTCAGATATTCCAGATAACGTTTGATCGTTGTTGGACGATCGTAATCTTTAGCGGCTCCATTTTGGCTGATAATAACCAGAACCGGAACATCAGGATTTACAAACAAAGGTAGTGCATCCAGAATTTTCTGATTTGCAACTTCTACTGAAGGAGCCTGAGCAATAGCATTAAAGGTTTCATTCAATTTTACAAATCGGGGGTCACCGGCTTTGGAAGCATTCCTGGCCTCCTCTTGTCGTCGCCGTTCTTCGGCTTCACGCGCCTTTAAATCATCCTCAGCTTTCTTGCGCACGATATCACGCTCATTGTTTAATTTGGTCTCAACTTTTGAAATCAGATTATCAACATCCTTGTCTTTGAGATTCCATCCTTTGATGGTATTCAATTCGGCATATTTCTGATCCAGTGATAACGTACTATTGTCATCCATCAAGGCCTGCAGCCTTACTTTAGCCTGTTCAATTTTTGCCGCCCGCTCTCTGGCAAGAAGTTTTTTTTGCGAATTACAACTTGTCATACCGACCGACATTGCAACGACAATTGTCAACATCAACAGTTTTGACGATAGCTTGTAGAAAATGCGCATACTTTTTCCTTCAAGTATGCTGAATTTGTTAATTGTTTGTACACTCATAACCTGTATTATATTAGAATTCAAATTAATACGTTTTGATTTTGGTAGGGCTAAATCCAAGCGAATAAGACTTCAAGTTTACGAAAAATTTTACAAAGCCGGACATTTATTTTCTAAAATTACGAACCGCTTACCGGGGCTTTCTTATGCAATTTGTGTGCCATTAAAAGTTAGTGTAACTTTGCAGTTCAAATTTCAATCTTCATTATTGTGAAAAACCATATTGACGAAATCCTGCTCAAAGGGGATTTTACAAAAGAGGATCTGGTCGCTTTGTTAGAGGCTGATGAGAAGGACCGAAAGAAAATTTTTACATTATCCTCTGCCATAAAGACGAGTCATGTTGGGAACAAAGTATATTTCAGAGGGCTCATAGAGCTTTCAAATATTTGTTCAAAAGACTGTTACTATTGCGGCATCCGCAAAGGGAACCGTAACGTAGATCGTTATATGGTCAACGAAGAGGAAGTTCTGGAGGCTGCCCGGTTTGCACTTGAGAACGGCTATGGCTCCATGGTTATTCAGAGTGGCGAACGCAGTGACCATAAATTCATCAGCACGATTACTGATTTACTTCACAAGATTAAAGAACAGAGTGAAGGAAAGCTCGGAATTACTCTATCGATGGGTGAGCAAACTGAAGAAACCTATCGTGAATGGTTTGAAGCCGGTGCCCATCGTTACCTGATTCGTATCGAGACATCAAACCGGGAACTCTATTACAAGATTCACCCTCATGATTCAAGACACGATTTCGATATCCGCCTCAACGCATTAAAGCTTTTAAGAACCATCGGGTATAATGTCGGAACAGGAGTCATGATCGGACTCCCCTTTCAAACAATATCAGATCTGGCCGATGACTTGTCATTCTTTAAAGAACTGGATATCGACATGTGCGGAATGGGTCCCTATATTGAACATGAAGATACTCCACTCTATACTTTCCGACATTTGTTAATGCCAAAGGAAGCTCGTTTTCAGCTTGCTTTAAAAATGGTGGCAATACTGCGTATCATGATGAAAGACATCAATATAGCAGCAACAACTGCTATGCAGGCCCTTGATAAAATGGGCCGGGAAAAAGCCCTTAAAGTAGGAGCCAATATCCTGATGCCCAACCTTACTCCTATTCAGTACCGCGATGGTTATCTCCTTTATGAAGACAAGCCTTGTATCGATGAAGAAGCAGAACAATGCAAAACGTGTCTGGAAGCACGCATCCATCTTGCTGGTGATGAAATCGGATTTGGGGAATGGGGCGATAGTAAACATTTTGCAAAAAGAAATCAGGAACAATTATAATCCCCCTTTATGTCCAGAAATAGTAAAAAGATACTTCCCCTGTTTGAGAAAGTAACAATCCTTGATGCAGGTGCAGAAGGTAAAGCCGTTGCCCGGGTGGACAATATGGTGGTCTTTGTGCCATTTGCTGTTCCGGGAGATATAGTTGATATTCAAGCCGTAGCTAAGAAGAAAAGCTTCTATGAAGGCAAAGTCGTCAAGTTTCATGCCTATTCCGAAAAAAGAGTCACTCCTTTCTGTGAACATTTTGGAGTGTGTGGTGGCTGTAAATGGCAGAACATGGGTTACGATGACCAGCTTGTCTTCAAACAGAAACAAGTTGAGGATCATTTTGCCCGAATTGGGAAGTTTGACTTCCCCGATGTCAGGAATATTATAGGCTCCGACAAGCAACGCTATTACAGAAACAAACTTGAATACACCTTTTCAAATAAACGCTGGCTCACTGAAGACGAACGTTCGATCCCGGCTGAAAATCAAAATATGAATGCCGCTGGATTTCATTATCCTGGCTTTTTCGATAAGGTAGTTGACATCAATTTCTGTCATCTTCAACCTGAACCATCCAATGCCATCCGTCTGGCCATTAAAGAATATGCCTTAAAAAATGAGCTGACTTTTCATGATGCACGCAAGTGGACCGGTTTTCTTCGCAACGTCATCATCCGGACAACATCAACAGGCGACGTCATGGCAATACTTGTAGTAGGTTATCCGGATTTCGATCTGCTCAATCCTCTGATGGAATATATCCATGCAAAATTCCCGGAACTGACTTCTTTGATGTATGTGATCAACGAAAAGAAAAACGATACCATTTCAGATTTGGAGATTGTGTTGTATAAGGGACAACCCTTTATTATGGAAGCAATGGAAGGACTGAAATTCAAGATCGGACCCATCTCATTCTACCAGACCAATTCTGATCAGGCTTATAAACTATATAGTGTGACGCGTGAGTTTGCCGGACTAACAGGAAAAGAAGTGGTTTACGATTTATATACCGGTACCGGTACAATTGCAAACTTCATTGCCAGCAAGGCAGGCAAGGTGGTTGGAATTGAATACGTTCCGCAAGCCATTGAAGACGCTCATGAAAACTCGGTATTGAATAATATCTCCAACACTTCGTATTTTGCAGGAGATATGGTTAAAGTATTGACTCCAGAATTCATTGAAGAACATGGCGCTCCCGATGTCATCATCACCGACCCGCCCCGTGCCGGTATGCATCCTAAAGTAGTGGAAATGATTATTGCCGCAGGCGCTAAAAAAATTGTTTATGTAAGTTGCAATCCGGCAACGCAGGCCAGGGACATTGCATTGATGGATGATCTCTATAAAGTCACGGCCATTCAACCTGTGGATATGTTTCCACACACCCATCATGTGGAAAATGTGGTGTTGTTAGAGAAACGCGATGAACCTAAACAACGCGAAACATTTTAAATCATTTAAACGCGTTTAGACGAAATATTTGGAGTCGCTACAGAATCACTACCGAATTTATAATAACCCTAACTTTTTCTGCACCAGTTCGGGAATCTGTTCATCCAGTCCAATCTCGTATTGTGCCATATGGTAAAAACCAATGCGTTGTGCCAGATGTTGATTGATTTTATAGGTGAGCTCATCAAGCCCCAACCCCATTACCAAAGGTCGTTTCCTTTTACCGTTTATCAACCTTTCAACCAAAACCGGCACAGGAGTATTCAGGAAAACAGTCACCCCATACCTGTTCATCAATTCCATATTATTATAAAAACAAGGAGTACCTCCACCGGTCGAAATAATAATCCTGTGTTTGGTCAATTGTTCCCGTAACATCATGTTTTCAATACGGCGGAAATTCCCTTCCCCATACTTTGCAAAAAAATCGTGAATGCTGATTTTGTAACGCTCCTCGATCAACTCATCAAGATCCGCAAACTGCCAATCCATCCCGGCTGCCAACTTGCGACCAAAAGTAGTTTTCCCGCATCCCATATACCCAACCAGAAAAATCAGCATAAAATCAAAAATATTTCCAGCAAAGGTAAAGAATTGCAGGCTTTCTCAAAAACAGATAAAATCATATAAATTAAAGCGTATAAAATATTTTTACAAAATTTGAAAAAAACAAATAAAATATTGTACCTTTATAATTATCAACCTAAAAGCTTTTTCAAAAGCTATCAAAATATTTCTGTAATATTCTTAGATTACTCCCGGATTATTTAAGTAAAATTCTCATATTAGCCATATGTAAGCCATATGTAAGCCATATGTAAGCCTTATCTATCTCATATGAATTGATATGGCAAACATTAGGCTCACATTTGGCATATAATTGAGTAATTTTTGGGTTAAATGGAAGTTATATCAGAATTATCCTTGCTTCATCAGGGAGTTTTCGCAGAATAGTGGTACAGTGTTTTATGAAATTTTAAAGGATTTTATTGATTGATTCTGAAAGGATTCAAAACCATTTGGAAATTTGAAACTAAAGTAAAAGTAATGTTTTTAAGACCATAAATCAAGATTTTTTGACAGAATATTATTACTCCCAAATGAATTTGTCATTGACAAACGCAAAAGAGGAAAATATTCATAGTTAAAATATTTGCTTAAAAACCGAATCCAAGTGAAAGTCCGAATCGGAAAAAAAAGTTATTCAACCCAAGACCCGTATCGTTGAATGTAGCAGCTCCAGTTATGTCCTGTGGTTTTCCGGCATTGTACATCGGTCCAGCAAAGATGTCCATCACAAACCCTTTGTAATAAACCCATTGTCTACCAAATACGACACCACCACCAAAAGTAGTCAACTTCGCTGAAGAATCAAATTGTCTATCCAATGTAAAATTCTGATATCTCAGAAATGGACCGATATAATATCCGGATAAGGCATTGTCCTTATAATAGATTCTATATTCGGGGGTGAGTATCAAACCATTAAACTTCGTTATTCCATCGTCGTAACCTGCCATATAAGCCAGCCCCATTTGCCATGAACTGTGATCATCAATTTTATGTTCAAAAGAGACATAACCCGTTTTCAACAAAAAACTCAATGGATTGATCTTTATAATATTCACTTGTTCGGTTTGAGACCATGCACTTCCAAATATCAGGCAAAGGAGTGCTACTAATAACGTTTTTTTCATCAATATAGGTTTTAAAGTGAACTGTTAGTTTCGAAAATCCAATATATATAACGAATATAGTACCAAAATGTTAGATCCTAATATAATCATATAAATAAGAATATATGTCAGTGACCTGGTGAAAGATTATTTAGAAACTGTTACCAGTTCAACTTTTTTATTGAGAAACACCTCGTATTGATGAACCCCTTCCTCAATCAGGTTTTGAATAGTATTACTCACCGGTTGAAATAATTCGGTTTCCAAAGTCACATTATCCTTTTGAGTTGTCCTTTTCCACAGGCCAGCAACCTGTCCGTTGACCACAATGATGGGTCTGAAACTACCATTATTAGAAACGGCCTTGTTGTGCTCTTCAAAAGGAAGAGAAGCAGTTCGGTCCCTGTAACTGATGATAAATTCATCAAAGGAAGGCAATAAAATTACTGTATTTTTATCCGGCTCAGGGATTGATAATGTATTTGGAAACCAGTATGTTTGATTGTCAATTGTTTCTGATAAAAGATCTGACTTCACCCTTTCCAGCGCCCGTTTCGATTCGGTGATGGATAAACCAGACCACCAGATAAAATCCTGTATGGTTGCCGGGCCATGACTTGTAAAATAGATTTGAACAAGCCGCGAAGTAGCTTCTTCTCGCGTTATTTTCTTAGGTCTGGGTATTCTTTCTTCAAGTAATGTATAGGTGTTTTTATTATTTTTAATGTTCCCGCTACAGATTATTCCATCAATCTCAGCCCTTAGCAAATAATGTGAAATTTTATTGTAGTCAGTTGGAATACTGGCTGTGTCTAATTCTAATGCTAACTCCTCTCTGGATAAATGCTCACCACCTTGTAAAGCGTTTTCAATTATAAAATTGCTTTTCCTATAGATATTTTCATTGAGCTGCAATACTTTATCCCTTGCAGTCTGAATAACTTTAATTTGAGGTGCCGACAGTTCCAACAACCAGTAAATATCATCAGATGAGACAAAATGCCAGGTTGGGCGCATGAGATGTGACCTTAATATTTCTCCTTCATCCAATGCGGCTTCAATAGTTTTCTCAGTTGAACCGGGCAGGCGAATGCCAATGGCCCATTTGGCCATACTGTAATCCTGTGCCTGCATCGCTCCCATCCTACTGACAATTTCTTTCGCTGTTTTATATTCTGATCCGATCAGAAGTTGATTGAAAAGCCTGAGATATGCAATGTCGGTTATATTCATAACGTTACTAAAATGTGTACACCCCAAAGATCAACATTTTTTTTCAAAAAAAACAATATGGCTTTGACTATTTTTTAAAGTTCCTTTACAATTATTCTTTAAAAAAGATGGCCTGATGTTGAAGTTTATTGATAATCTATCAAAGTGGATACTTTCATTTTTTACATTAAAATTATGAAACCAAAATATGTCGATAATCGGTTTCAGTTCCTTAAAATTTGTATTTTTACCAACGAAAAATCAAAACCCGATCTATGAACCACAAACAAATTATTTTCAAAGCCCTGACTTCAGTTTCTATGATAGCTGCCGTCGTTTTTTCTTTAAACGCATCAGGGCAATCGATTTCTGCAGCCATGACGGCAACTGACAATGCGAAGGGAAACATCAGTTCTGTATCAACAATTGATCAGAATAACGTAATGACACCAACTGTAAACAACAACAATATGACCGAAAGCACACAACAAGCCAAAGAGCCTGTTTTAGCATGGTTCCAGGACAAACCATGGTTTAAAAATGTTAAATTAACTCCCAGCCCATCTATTAACCTTGATGAGCTAAAGAAATATTACGCTGCCAACCCTGCTTATTGGGAAAAGGCTTTTGAATATTTCAAGAACACGGATTTGTTGGCGCTTGCTCCAGGTAAATATCCAATCGATGGAGAAAATGTTTTTGCTACGATTTCAGAATACAACACACAGGATCCTTCAGAACGTCAATGGGAAAATCACAAGAAGTACTTAGATGTCCAGATCATCCTTTCTGGAAAAGAAAAAATGGGGAAAGCACCTTATGCTGAAGCTACACCAAACGTACCTTATGATGAAACCAAAGACATTGAATTTCGCAAGGCTTCAAATGGCAAGAATTATGTAGCTGAACCGGGTACATTCTTTATTTTCTTCCCGTGCGATTCACATATGCCAAATCAGAATGCTGATGGCGTAGTTAAAGTTAAGAAAGTTGTCTTTAAGATTAAGACATCATAAATTATTTTCAGTTCATAAAAAATACCGGACGCATAAAAAAAGCTGGTGCAGATTTAAAATCTGCACCAGCTTTTTTTTATTTTCCAATCCAAATACCTATCTAGGAGAGTCTTGTTTCAATTTTATGCCAGTTAACTATATTCCAGAATGCAGCTACATAATCGGGACGGCGGTTCTGGACATCAAGATAATAAGCATGTTCCCAAACGTCACAGGTGAGTAGTGGTTTTAAACCATCGCGAAGTGGACAGGCTGCATTAGAGGTCTGCTTGATTTCAAGCTTGCCCTCTGCATTTACGACAAGCCATGCCCAACCAGAACCAAACTGCGTAACGGCAGCTGCTGTAAATTTTGTTTTAAATTCGTCAAAAGATCCGAATGCTGCATTGATCTTATCCAGCAAACGGCCTGTCGGAATTCCTTCTCCCTTCGATTTTAATCCCTCAAAGTAAAAGGTATGGTTCCAAATCTGGGCAGCATTATTAAAGACAGGTCCCTCGGCTTCTTTTACAATCTGTTCCAATGAAGCATTCTCGAATTTTGTTCCCGGTATCAGGTTATTCAGGTTGTTTACATAAGCCTGGTGATGTTTTCCATAATGGAATTCAAGTGTGCGATGACTGATGTGTGGCTCAAGCGCATCAAGCTCATAAGGCAATTTTGGTAATTCAAATTTCATGATTTCTAATGTTTAGGATTATATAATGAAAAAAGTTGTTAATTTGTTCGCGTTTTTCAAATACAAGTTATTTAGTCCAACTAGTTAAAACAATCAATGCTTTATATAACCTCTGTAATGATTAATATAAATTCAGGATTTTTAAACAAACAAGCCGTTTAATAAAAATGTTCATACATATCCGTATATAATTTCATTTCAAAAGGAAACTTATTTCCATCCTCCTCCTAAACTCCGGTAGAGAGAAACAATGGCTTCTAATTGTTGAACCTTGTCATTGATACTGTTCAGTTGAGCCGCCAGCAGACTTTCTTCGGCGGTGAGTACATCTGTATAATTAACAGTGGGGGTATATTTTACAAGTTCTTTGGTATAATCCACTGCCTTTCCCAGAAATCCAATCTGGAGAGTTCGGGATGTAATTTTATCGGTAGCGGTTTGATAACTGTATAATGCATTTGACACTTCCAGCCCGGCATTGAGTAATGTCTTTTGAAAGGCAGCCAGGGACTCCTCCTGTTGAGCTTTTGAAATAGTAAGACGTTGTTTGTTAATGCCCTGATTAAAAACAGGCTGTGTAAGACCTCCAATTATATTTCCGAATAATGATGTTGCATTAAATAACTTGGAAAAGCTCAAATTGGAAAATCCTCCCTGTGCTGTAATTGTCAGTGAAGGATAGAAATAAGATTTGGCGATATTGGTCAGTTCAAAATTATAGCGGAGTTGATATTCGGCTTCCTGAACATCGGGCCTGTGAGATAATAATTGAGCAGCTATCCCCGTTTGCAGATCAGTACGAACCTGTTGTTCATTCAGGCTATCCCTAATAATGACACCGGGGGTCCGACCCAATAAAACACTCAGTGTATTTTCGGTTGTCCGGATATTTTGTTTCAGATCGGGTATGGTGACTTCCACAGAATAACGGTTGGCTTCACTCTCCACAACCGCTGCTCCTGTTACGACATCACTTTCTTTTAATCGTTTCATGGTAGCTACATCTTCAATCCTGAAACCAACGGTTTTCATAGTCAGTTGTAACTGGGCGTCATAAGCGAGCAAAGAATAGTAATTGGTCACAATATCAGAGACCAGTTGGGTTTGAACGGCTCTTTTGAAAGCTTCGCTTTGTTGTAAAGAGACCAGGGCTGCTCTTTTAGCACTGTTCAATTTGCCCCAAACATCTGCCTCCCAGCTCGAACTTCCATACAACTGATAATATTTAGATTCAGATGGTACGCTATTGGCAGTTTTTTGATCTGTATAAGTTGCATGAACATTCAATGAGGGGTACAAAGCACTTTTGCCTAACTGTACATTTGCCTGTGCCTCTTTTATTCGGATCATGGCAATCTTGATATCAAGATTATTGTTGATACCTTCTTGAATCAATTTTTGTAGCAAGGTATCTGTGAACATTTGTTTCCAGGAAACATCAGCTATTGTAGTTGTATCAGTGGTCGTTACATCACGAAACATGGCATTATTAGCTATCCCGGCAGGACGTTTATATTTTTCTGTCACTCTGCATGATGTCAAAATCATAACAGCAATCAAAATGAGCCATTGTATCTTCTTAGTCTTCATTTCTTTCATTTTCATCTTCATCCTCAAACCTGGCTTTTCCTCTTATCTTTTCCTGCAATGTCTGGAACATCACAAATAATGGTGGTATCACAAATACTGCCAGGAATGTGCCAAAGACCATACCTCCTATGGCACCTGTACCAATTGATTTGTTACCGTTGGCACCCACACCGGTAGCAACCATGAGTGGCATAACTCCAAATATAAATGCAAGGGAAGTCATGAGTATTGGACGAAGTCGTACTTTTGCTCCATCAATCGCAGCATCTAATATTGACATCCCTTTTTCTCTTCGTTCCTGAGCAAATGTTACGATTAGAATAGCATTCTTTGCCAGCAAACCAATGAGCATAATCATTGAAATCTGCATGTAAATGTTATTGTCGATATTAAATATTTTTGCAAATACAAAGATACCCGACAACCCTACAGGCAGTGATAACAATACTGCAAGAGGCAAGAGATAACTTTCATAGAGTGCACTCAGCAATAGATAGACAAACAAAAGACTTAAACCAAAAATGTAAATCGTCTGTGACCCACTGCTCTCTTCTTCCCTGCTGATACCTGAGTATTCAAATCCATATCCGGCAGGCAATGTTTTTGCAGCTACCTGCTGAATTGCAACCAATGATTGTCCAGTAGAGAAACCAGGATTGGGAGACCCATTTACTGCTATAGCGCTGAACAGATTGAACCTTGAAATACTTTCAGGACCATACACTCTCTTTAGCGTAATAAATTCATTGATAGGGGCCATGACACCACTACTGGTTTTCACGCTCACCATGTTAAGTTTGTCTGGATTGGCGCGATAGTTTGTATCAGCCTGTATAATGACCTGATACTGTTGACCGAAATCATTGAAATTGGAGACATAGAAGCTTCCAAAATAGACTTGCATGGCATACAGTACATCAGTGACCAGTACGCCGGCATCTTTACACTTTGCAACATTCACATCCAGTAGATACTGAGGGAAATTGGGATTGTATGAAGTGATGGCATATTGTATCTCAGGCCGTTTATTTAATGCACCAAGAAACGTTTGTGAAACTTTATAAAATTCATCAGCACTGTGTCCACCTTTATCCTGCAACTGTAATGAAAAACCTCCAGTGATACCAAACCCTGTTATGGTTGGTAATGATATGAAACGGATTTCAGCTGACCTGATATGTGCAGTTTTCTTAATCAATGCCGCAATAACATCATTATTACTGATACCAGGACGTTCATCCCAGGGTTTTAATCGTATCACAATCATTCCGTATGAACTCCCGGCACCGCTTATGAAGTTACGACCCAGGATACGGAGTGTATGGGTAACCTGAGGTATAGTACGTGCAATTTTATCTACTTCAGTGGCAACCACATCAACCCTTTCCATGGTAGAGGCAGGGGGAAGAGTAATATTAACAAATATAGTTCCCATATCCTCATTTGGAACAAAGCTGGATGGTGTTGTTTTTAACAGCAGAAAGAAAAGTCCACTAAAAAAGACAACAATTAAAACGACTACCCATTTTTTACGTACCAGAAAATGTACAGAACTGACAAAACCATTTTTAATTTTATCATAAAATGAATCAAATACTACACCATAACGATATATAAATGTTCGTTTATGTTTTTCTGACTCGTGATTGGGTGGTCTAAGAATCAATGCTGCCAAAGCCGGAGAGAGCGTCAGGGCATTTACAGCTGAAATCATGATTGCAATAGCAAGGGTAATACCAAATTGTCTGTAAAAAACGCCAACAGAACCTGTTACGAAAGTAACCGGAACAAATACAGAGGCCATGATCAGGGTAATGGAAACTATGGCTCCGGCAATCTCACTCATAGCTACCGTAGCAGCTTTACGTGGCGATTTGAAACCGCCTTCCAACTTGGCATGTACAGCCTCTACTACCACAATGGCATCATCGACAACAATACCTATTGCAAGCACTAAAGCAAATAATGTCAATAGGTTAATACTTAAACCAAAGAGGTATAGAAAGAAGAAAGTTCCTATTATGGCAACCGGGACTGCGATCCCATGTATCAAGGTGGATCTGAAGTCATGAAGAAAAATTAAAATGACCAAAAATACCAGTAGAAAACATTCTAACAATGTACGAAGCACTTTTGCAATAGAAGCATCCAAAAACTGGTTGATATCTACAAGGTAAACAAACTTCACTCCCTTTGGAAAAGAGAGTGCAGCCTTTTCAATTACTTTCTTGGATTCATTGACTACATCTCTTGCGTTGCTACCGGGCGACTGACTGATTGATATACCCAAAGATGGTTTTCCATCAGTAGAAGTTGAACCGGTATAGCTCATCGTTCCTAATTCAACTCTTGCAATATCCTTTAATCTCAGATAATGTCCTTGAGCAGTGGACTTAATAATGATATTTCCAAATTCTTCCGGAGACTTCAATCTGCCTTTATATGTTATAACATATTGAAAACTCTGGTTGTCATTCTCTCCAAACTTTCCGGGTGCGGCATCAAGATTTTGTTCATTCAATGCACTGGAGACCTCTGCTGGTGTGATACCATAAACAGACATCACATCAGGTTTCAACCAGATCCGCATAGAGTAGGTCATATCGGAACCAAATATGTTTGCCCCACCCACTCCGTTTACTCTTTGAAGTTGAGGAATGACATTAATAGCTGCATAGTTTTGAATAAATTTCTGATCATAGACCGGATTATCACTGTACATGGATACGATCAGAATATTACTGCTTTGCTGTTTTCTCACTGTGACACCATTTTTGATGACATCTTGTGGAAGTAAACTGGTTGCAGCGGCTACACGGTTTTGCACATCAACAGCAGCCTGGTCTGGATCTGTACCAACTGCAAAAAAGACACTAATAGAGGCAGAACCGGTATTAGTTGCTGATGATGTGATATAGGTCATTCCCTGCACTCCGTTAATCTGTTGCTCTAATGGAACAATGACACTCTTGAGTACGACATCTGCATTTGCTCCTGAATAATTTGCAGTTACCTGAACTGTTGGTGGAGAGATATCAGGATATTGTGCTATAGGCAATTTTAAAAGCCCCAATACTCCCAACAAGACTAAAAGTATTGAAATAACGGTACTCAATACAGGCCGTTCTATGAATCTTTTAAGCATAAAACAATGGGTTTAATTTTTATGTACCGGGTTATATATACTATCCACTTTTACAGGTTTGGGAATTATAAGTGTGCTATCCTTCAGATTATAACTGTTTAACACTATTCTATCCCCCTTTTTCAACCCATCAAGTATAATCATAAATTGTCCGTCACTTGTTGGTGTGTATGTTACTACAGTACTTTTCACCCTGTTATTATCTGAAAGTTTATAGACAAATCGTTTGTCCTGTAATTCGTAGGTAGCACTTTGTGGAACCAGTATAGCAGATTCAACAGTGGTGTGCAACCTCACGGTAGCGCTTGCTCCACTGTGGATAATGCCCATTGGGTTAGGAAAAGTAGCCTTAAAACTGGCCGTACCTGTTGCCGTATTGATGAGCCCGCTGGCAGTTTCGAGTTTTCCTTTATCGGGATACTCTGTCCCATCTGCTAAAAACAGTGTTGCAGAAGGGAGATGATTCAATTTCTCCTGCATCGAATTGCCAACAACAGTACTTGAAAGTGTCAGAAGTTGTTTTTCGTTCATTGAAAAATAGGCATATACATTTTCAATATTTGAAAGGGTTGTTAAGGGACTGGTATTCGTGCTGTTTACCAAAGCTCCAATCTTGTATGGAATTGACCCGATTACACCATTTTGAGGACTACGTAATATAGTATATTCCAGGTTCGTTTTGGCATTTGCCAGATTAGCATTAGCCTGTGCCAGAATAGCTTCTTTTGATTGAAGGGTATATTGGGCAGATTCCAATTCATACTTGCTTACAATATCTCGTTCAACCAGTGGCCTCACTTTTGCAACGCTCTCTTTTGCAACTTCTACATCGGCTTCGGCAATTTTGATTGCGGCTTTGGCTGTTATTACGGCCTGTTCGTATTGAGGATTTTTGATTTTGAATAATAACTGACCCTTTTTAACCGTAGCCCCTTCAGGAACATATATTTCTTCAAGATAGCCATCTACCATGGGTCGTATTTCAACAATATCTTCGCCCTGAATAGTAGCAGGGTAATCATCAAAAGTTGTAGTCTGTCGAGGTTGAAGTGTAAGTACAGCATAATCTTTTGGAAGGTCATTATTTACAGTTTGCTTCTTTGGATTACATGAAATTAAAAGTAATCCCAATAATATAGCTAACATACTGTTTTTCATAATGCAATGAACTATCATCTTTCGTTTAATTAGAAATTAATCCTCCCAATAATAAAATCATTATTAATGAAACAGGTCAATTTAGTATTTGATTCTTATGAACGCTTTATTAGATGTAAAAAGTAAGCTAATGTTTAGTATAGCCTAAGAACTTTTTATGAAAAAGTAATAGAGTGTGGTAATTATTCAAACGGAAACAACAAACGTATTATCTTTGTTCATCAAACTTTACATCTATGTACTCCAAAATAGTTTCTTACTTTTCAATAGCGTTTTTGTTTATTCTTGTTGCTTGTCACAATCAACCTGTTAAGAACGCCTCTCAACAAACCAGTCAGACAGTAGCGAAAGCAAACGAAATTGCCGATAGTATTGCTACCGACAGTACTTTGACTATAAACAAAGAAAGCCAGGAGGCAGTTTATCGGCCTGCCAGCCTAAACAGGTTTAAAACCGCATTCAATCAAACCTTCAATTTTGCATTTGAATTACCCAAAGAATGGCGGGCTATTGATGCCAGCACGATTGGAGATGGGTATTATATCTTCACCGGAAAGAAATTCACAGATATCAGAATTTATGGTGAATGGATTACTCCAGAAAATGAGAATAAGCTTGCTGAAGTTGATTCTACAGATTTCCATAAAATTGAAAAATTCACTTTCGATGATGGCGTGAAAGGACTCAAGCTTTCAGGAAGAACTTACCAGATGTATATCAAGGATAATGGAAAAATCAGGGTTTCATTTTATATTAAAGCCCGAAAAAACTGGATCCAGCAAAATGAAGTCTATCTGGAACACATTGCCCAGACTATCCATCAGATCCGTAAAACAAAATAGAGCTAAAGACCACTTTATTCTTAATTTAATATTTAAAAATCAATGTTATATCTCGTACTTGACCTCGAAATGAGTGGTCCCGATCCTGAATGGAATGAAATCGTCCAGATTGGAGCTGTATTGTGTAATTCAGAATGGGAAGAGCTAAGTCGGTTTATAACCAATGTCTATCCTGAAAACACTGAAAGTTTTTCTGCCCCGTCACAAAAGATCCATGATCTGACGCTCGCAGATTTGCAAGATGCCCCTATGATGTATGAAGCCATTGAAAAATTTGAGGCTTGGATCATGGAAACCATCAAATACAAGGGTACAGACAGACAAAACGTGTTCAAGAAAATTGCGATATGTGGACAAAGCGTCATGTACGACATCAACTTTCTGCGTGCTGCCTATAGCAAGCAGAAAGTTGATTGGTTTTTCTCGTACACACAACTTGATTTACATCAACTCAGTTTCTTTCTCTTCAAAATACTGGAGGCCAATGGCTATGACGTCCCCCGCAATCGTAGTCTTGGCTCAGTGGCCAGTTACTTTGGACTCGAAAGAGAGGGCGAAACGCATAACGCGTTGGAAGATTCACTGCTTACCAGAGATTGCCTGGCAGCAGTGATGAGCTATGTCCCTTATTTAAAACTTGATGAAGAGGCAATGGAAGAAACGGATTAGTCACGTCCATGCATCTTACCTAAAAGCCATTTTGCTATCAGGAATACTACAAATCCAAGCACGATTATGAAACCGGCTACCCCTCCGAAAATGACTCCCGGGCCAAGCTGATCGATGAAGCTTGCTATGACTCCACCAATAAGATGAGCCATAAATGAACTCAGGAACCAAACACCCATAAACATGGAGACCATATAGGCAGGTGCAAGTTTTGTAACCATTGATAATCCGATTGGAGAAAGCATCAACTCACCCATTGTATGAAACAGATAGGCAAGTAATAACCACAGCATGCTTGCTTTGGACGCACCACCATTTAACTGTGCCACAGCTCCCAGCATAAAAAGAAATCCGATACCCAGAAGCACCATTCCGATACCCATTTTAATGGGGGTAGAAGGATTTTTACCGATCTTACTCAGTTTTATCCACAGGTATGAAAAAGGAAATCCCAGAACGAGAACCAATAAAGGATTTACACTTTGAAACCATGGGGTTTGAATTTCAAATCCAAATATGTTCCGGTTGATATATTTATCCGTGAATAAGGTAAGTGAACTGCCGGCTTGTTCGTAGCCTGCCCAGAAAAATGTTACGAAAAACAGCAGTACAAAAATAACAGAGATCCTGTCTTTTTCCTCTTTAGTAAGTGGAAGAATCTCAATATTGTTTTTTATACGTTGCTTTGCTTTGGGTTCTTTTCCAACGGTGCCCAATATACGTGGCCCTAAAATCCAGTATGCAATCATACTCAAAACCACAGCAAATGAAGAGACCATAAAGCCTGCCCGGTAACCATATAGTGCAGCTATACCTCCACAGATCAAAGGAGCTGCAAATACAGCGCCATTGAATAATTGGTAATAAAGAGTGAAAGCGCTATCACGACGAGGATCGCCCTGTTCGTAGAGTTCACCAATCATCGCTATTACGGTTGGTTTGAAAAAGCCACTACCAACAGCAATAAATGTTAATCCGGTAATAAAAGGAAGCAAGGCATTATCAATGGACAATATCAGCAAACCGATTCCAATCAACACACCACCTATGGAAACTGAACGACGTTCACCGATTAATCGGTCAGCTACCATCCCCCCGAAGAAAGGGAACAAATAACAAAGTCCGTTAAACAGACCATAGACCAGACCAGAGGTTTTATCAGAAAAGTTCATCCCTGACAGTTGATCATAAATCTTATGGGTCATGTAAAGCATTAAAAGAGCATGCATTCCATAATATGAAAAGCGTTCTCCGGCTGCTGTTGCTGAGAGCAGATATAATGCGGGGGGGTGTTTTTGTGAAATTTCTTTACTCATTTATATAGGTTTTGCTGGCGAAGATATTAAAGTTATCTAAATGTTGAAGCGTTTCATTGTATTTTAATGTCTTACGTCATTAATAATTTATTGAAATGATTAAAAGCAGCAACAAATACTTACTTTTCAACTACAATAAGATAAGGTCTTAACTGTTTAAACTTTTCAGGTGTGATTCCAGGCAACAAACTGACTTCGTCAACAGACCTGAACTTTAGATGCTTAACGCGATAATCGGCAATTGCCTTGGCCAGATAGTAACCGATGTAAGGATGTTTTCGCAAGGCAGGAAGTGGACACTGATTGATATCGATCCGTTTGATCTGTTCCGGATCAACTTTTACATAGGGTAAAATCAACTGGTAAAGAGTTGAATCAAGACCCCAAACTTCAAGCAGTTGTTCTCTTGTAGCATATCCACCGAGCAGATCCCTGAAACTAAGAATGCGCTTAGCAAAGACCGGTCCAATTCCTCGCAATGCATCAAGTCCGGCAGAATCAGCACTATTCAATTCTACTACCTGCACTGGTGGCTTTACAAATCTTTCACTTTTATAACCGGCAATACCAAAAGCAGTTCTAGGTTTGGGTGGAATTGAAATAAACGGCTCAAGAGTAGTGTATTGAGAAACTGTCAACCCATATATTTTCTGAAGATCCTCTTTCTGATAGAAATGACCTCCCTTTGAAGTATAATTTAAGATGGTCCTTACTAATTTTTCAGGAAGCCCCATCTTCAGCCATCCCTTTTCGCTCAGTGTGTTAGGATCAAATACGAAAGGGGTTATAACTCTGACAGTTTTATTAGAAGCATAATAACTCTTGTTATTTGTTCGATAACCTCCACTTGATTGAACGGACTGATTAGATCGGGCACTGTCGATCTGACTTTGAAAAGCCTTTACTTCTTTTGCAAAAGCAACCGTGTCAACTGCTGCCCGACTTGAATCCAATTTCGAGAAAATCAACATTCCATATACGATGATGATTGCAGCAAAAAGCACCAACATGGCTCTTTGCTCGCCCCTATTCAAATAAAAATAATCTTTCCACCCTTTAAACATGATAGCATGATTAAATCATAGTAATCTAAGAACTCATTCAATATTTCATTCGCTCTCTTTTCTAAGTAGATAATTGCCGATGCGGCATTGTAGACATTTTTTATTGTCACAATAATTCTTTTTCATGAAGTGAAGCGCCTGTGTTTCTGCTGCAGAAATTGGTTTTATTCCTAACCCGGTCCATCGTTTCATCTCATTGTTTACTTCAGGTGGAAGTTGATCCAGAATGGCTACTGCCCGTTCGGTCAACAAATTGTTTCCGTAAACCTGTCCGTAAGCAAAAAGAAGTGGTGGCATGGTATTGATCAGTAATCGGCTAATTGCGTCTGCACCAAAGGTCTTGTGACGATGAACAGATAATTTATCAGGGAGGTAATGATCAGTCCAATAGTCGGAAACGTTTACAGAAAACTTTTCCAGAAATGAATCATTGACTGAAAATTGTAAGACATCATCAATTCCCATTGCATTCCGGTGCCAGAAATCGGCAAACTGAGCCAACCTAATTGTGGGAAAACCTGCAGGTCGCATTCTTAGAAATTTCCAGAGGTGCGCAGGTAAAGGCTGGAAATTGTATTTCCCGCGAAGAAATGAATATTCTATTTTTAACCGGACAGGATAGTCATCAACAAAATCATCTTCCAAAAAACCTGCCTGCCCAAAGAGAAGGGCCTCAAGTTGAAAAAGACTTGTACGATGACGAAGGATGACGGAAAGCGGAAGACGGGCACTGAGCATCTCAAAAGGCTCAGTATTCAACCTGAGACCAAAGCTCCTTGCCAACAAACGGTAGAAAGTTTCACCCCAATCATGTTTTGTCTCTTCAAATAACTTTAACACGTTCTGGGCACTTTCTGTTAACCTTTCAGCAAGCATGCACTCCATCCATGATGTTCGGATAAGGTGTTCGGTCTCACCGATCTGACTATGACAAGGCACCCATCCTAATGCAGTTAAAAATGCCTGGTAGCGATAAAAAAGTTTGTAGTCGACATATTTAGCTACTTCAAGACATGGAGCTGGTGGAGCCAGATTGGAATCAGGACCAAGATCATCATTATAAACCACATGAAGGATGACATTGTGGTAAGAGAGATCGAGATGATGCGCGTGATTGACCCAGTCTGTTGAATTCAAATGAATTTCAACATGCCCGGCCCAAAGGGTTTGATCTATCCGGATACGCGCGTTTAAAAAATCAGGGCCGCTATCAAAATTATGAAAGCCTATATCGATTACTTCGATAAGTTCCCCTTTTGAGGTATGCAGGTTAGGGCCAAAAAGTCTGTACCTCCACAGATAATGCAAAAAATCTTCGTTCATATGCGCAATTTTCTATTAGAATAAGCACTGAAGAGATTAATTTATCAAATTAAATCGTTCTAAGACAGTACTAAGATACATCATTTTTTATATCTTATTAAAAAATTTGCATCAAAGATTTGCTCGAGTTATCTTTGCGATTAAATTGCGCGATTTCTTCGTTGGAATTAACCTTTATGAAAGATCTTGAGTTGTTGGTTTCTGGTATTGAATACAAGGTTCGAAAGCTTACAGGGCAGATGGAATCCCTTAAGGAGGAGTTGAATCGGGTAGAACTGGAAAAACAGACCCTTGAAAAGGTTGTGCGGGAAAAGCGCAATGAAGTTAAATCGTTGGAAGAAAAGATCAAACTAATTAATGTTGCAAAATCAATCGAATCAGGAAAAGATTCGGCACAGGCAAAACAAAAAATTAATGAACTGGTGCGGGAAATTGACAAATGTATTGGTCTTTTAAATAAATGAGGTTGGATCTTCAATTAAACTTCAATCAATGGCTGAAATAACTATAACTGTGAATCTGGCTGACCGCAACTACCGACTGACCATCGATGCTGCTGAAGAAGAGGTTATCAGAAAAGCTGCCCATTCGATGGAAGAACAATTGAAAGCTTATGCAGGAAACTTTGGATACAAGGATAAACAAGACCTGCTGGCAATGATAGCACTACACTTTGCAATATCATCTCATAAACAAGAACATGAGTTGCAATACAGAGACTCTATTTTGACTGAGAAACTTCAGGAAATCGATAGAGTATTATCAGATCATCAACCAATTTAAGAGACGCCGTTCTTTCACATAAAAGTACCCGCGATAACTTACAACAGTTTGGAAACTCAACACATACTAGGTTGGAGTGGCAGCTTTTGGTTTTTAGAACAGGCCACATTCCGATGAATTTCGGAATCACTTACGTGACAGTGGAAGTTTGAAATTCCTGGCAGCTCCTATAATTCCGTTTTGGGGTTTCCCAAAACTCAGTGTAATTATCGCGGTTTTTTTGTTTTTGTGCCCTTTTTTCCTACCTAACCCCTTAACCAATATTACATATGGACACAATTCTAATTATCATTATTTCTGCTCTGGCAGGTATCACAGCAGGGGTGCTGGTTACAATTTCACTTATCCGAAAGGCGATCATCAAGAAAAACGAGAGACTTATTCTCGATGCCGAAGAAAAGGGTGAAATGATTAAAAAAGATAAAATTCTTCAGGCTAAAGAAAAATTTCTTCAACTAAAATCTGATCACGAAAAAATCATCAACGAAAAGAATAGCAAGGTATTACAAGCTGAAAACAGAATAAAACAAAAAGAAACTGCGTTAAACCAGAAATTGGAAGAAACTCAGCGCAAACAGAAAGAGGTTCAAACAATGAAGGATACTTTGACGACTCAGGTCGAAATTGTAACCAAAAAACAAACAGACCTTGAGGTTGCTCATAAAGAAGCTATTGACCAGCTGGAAGCCATTTCAGGACTTTCTGCTGCTGAAGCTAAACAACAAATTGTAGAAAATCTCAAAGAAGAAGCCCGTGATGAGGCGATGAATTCTGTCCGTGAGATTATTGAAGAAGCTAAGCTCAGTGCAAACACTGAAGCTAAAAAAATTGTTATCGAAACTATTCAGCGTACAGCGGCTGAACATGCAATTGAAAATACCGTAACCGTATTTAATATTGAAAACGATGAAATTAAAGGAAGGATCATTGGCCGTGAGGGTCGTAATATCCGTACCCTTGAAGCATTGACAGGCGTTGAAATCATTATTGATGACTCACCCGATGCAATCATCCTTTCAGGTTTTGACCCGGTACGCCGTGAAGTGGCTCGTCTTTCACTCCACCGGTTAGTTACAGATGGTCGTATCCATCCTGCCCGTATCGAGGAAGTGGTTGCTAAAGTCAAAAAACAAGTTGAACTAGAAATTATTGAAACCGGAAAACGTACTTGCATCGATCTCGGTATTCACAATATGCATCCTGAACTGATCAGGTTGATCGGTAAAATGAAATACCGTTCTTCTTATGGTCAGAACCTGCTGCAACACTCGAAAGAAGTTGCCAACCTCTGCGCCACAATGGCTGCCGAACTTGGACTGAATCCCAAGCTTGCCAAACGAGCCGGATTACTCCATGATATTGGAAAGGTACCTGATAACGAACCAGATCTGCCACATGCAATCTTAGGTATGAAACTGGCTGAAAAGTTCAAGGAAAAACCCGAAATCTGCAACGCAATTGGAGCTCACCACGATGAGGTTGAAATGGAAACGCTCTTCTCCCCTATCATCCAGGTTTGTGATGCCATCTCAGGAGCCCGTCCGGGAGCCCGTCGTGAAGTTGTTGAAGCATACATACAACGTTTGAATAAACTTGAAGATATGGCAATGGCCTTACCAGGTGTAGTTAAGACTTATGCCATCCAGGCTGGTCGTGAGTTACGCGTAATCGTAGCTGCTGACAAGGTTTCGGATGTTGAAGCAAATCAACTTTCATACGATCTTTCTCGCAAGATTCAGGATGAGATGACTTATCCTGGTCAGATTAAAATCACTGTGATACGTGAGACACGAGCTATCAGTTATGCAAAATAATTGAAGCCCAAACAATAATAAAACAGGCTGTCTCTAACATGGGGGCAGCCTTTTGCTTTATCTTGCATTTCAATTCATAACCCGAAGAACAAATGGAAAAAGTTGAAAGTCCCTTTAAAAAGATGGCAATTCAAATGATCCCCGGCTTGTTGCCGCTTGTCATATTTATCCTTGCTGACGAAATATGGGGGACTACAATCGGACTTATCGTTGCTTTGGTTTTAGGTATTACAGAGTTTTTCTATGTCTGGTGGCGTCAAAAAAAGATAGATAAATTTATTCTGGCAGACACAGGGTTGTTGCTTATTCTAGGTAGTGTCTCTCTCATTTCCGACAATGATTTATTCTTTAAACTAAAACCTGCATTGATTCAGGTTATCTTTCTTATTATTGTCGGTATCGCGGCTTTTGGAAATCCTGCTTTCCTAATCAGGATGGGTGGCAGGTACATGGGTGGAATGGGTCAGATCAATGCGCAGGGAGAGCAGATCATGCAAAAAATGCTCCGCAGGATCTTTCTCCTCATTACCCTTCACACCGGTCTAGTAATCTATGCAGCATTCTATTTGTCGAAAGAGGCATGGGGTTTCATTTCAGGTGGTTTATTTTACATCCTCATCGGCATATATTTTGCATCTGAAGTACTTTCAAAGAAACTGAAGAAAAAAACAATGCATACAGAAGAATGGTTCCCATTGGTTGATCCCGAAGGACGGGTAATAGGTCAGGCCTCTAGAAGTGAATGTCATAGTGGACCCGGCAAATTGCATCCGGTTGCTCACCTGCATGTTATCAATAGCCGGGGTGAATTATTGCTCCAACAACGTGCTTCCACAAAGGATCTGTTACCGGGTATGTGGGATACTGCAGTGGGTGGTCATATTGGAATCGGGGAAAGCGTCGAACAAGGACTCAGACGTGAAACCATGGAAGAAATAGGCCTGACTGATTTTAAACCAGCTCTTTTACAACGTTACATCTGGGAGACAAAAAGAGAAAGTGAACTGGTCTTCAGTTTCATCTGCAACCATGACGGACCATTCAAAGCTGATCCCGGAGAACTCGATGACCTTCGTTTCTGGTCGCATAAGGAAATTCAATCCAACATAGGAAAAGGAGTCTTTACTCCCGTTTTTGAAAATGAGTATCATTGGATCACTAAGTATTTGAAATAACGATAAGCGTTGATCCTTTCAACTTTTTCAGTATTTTCGTGTCACAAAACAGTTTAAGATGATAGAAAAAATAAAGACAGCTGTAGATGCTTTGAAGCATTTTGGCATTACTACTCCGGATACCGGAATAATTTTAGGTACCGGGCTTGGAAAGCTGGTAAACCACATCGAAATATTACAAGAAATCGACTATTCGGAAATTCCCTTTTTCCCCATATCTACAGTAGATTTCCATAAAGGGAAACTCATTTATGGTGTTTTAGGAAATCATACGGTATTGGCTATGCAAGGCCGGTTTCATTATTATGAAGGGTATACCCTTGAGCAGGTCACTTTCCCGGTACGGGTTATGAAAGCATTGGGCGTTAAACAATTATTTGTGACTAATGCAGCGGGCGCCTTGAATCTCGATATGAAAAAAGGCAGTCTGATGCTGTTGGAAGATCACATCAACCTATTACCCGACAATCCTTTGCGTGGTAAACATGAACCTGAATATGGTTCCCGCTTTCCGGATATGAGCTGCCCCTATTCTCCTATAATCAGCAATCGTCTGGAGAACATTGCTAAGGAATTGGGCATAACACTTCACAAGGGTGTTTATATTGCCGTAGCCGGCCCAAATCTTGAAACCAGAGCAGAGTATCGCTACCTGAAAATGATTGGTGGTGATGCAGTCGGAATGTCTACAGTCCCTGAAATCATCGTGGCAAACCAGATAGGTCTCCCTGCAGCAGCAATTTCTGTGCTTACTGATGAATGTGATCCTGATAACCTCATCCCTGCAGTCCTGAGTGAAATACTGGCCATTGCTGCATTGGCTGAAGATGATCTGGTCAGACTAATAAAGGCTTATCTGGTTAAATAAACTTGATGACCTTACATTCTTTCTTTGAAAAGCAGATTATTCGATTACATTTGTGAAATATTTTTCAGCAGTACTTTTTTACTTCAATGCTTCTAACTTTCTACTAGATTTAATGTTTATTTCTTAATCCATTTATTTAAAAGGAATTCGGTTATGGGAAATGTCAGAGATATCATAAAAGCAAAAAACTATCCACTGGTTACAATCAATCAGCATATCACTGTCTATGAGGCACTAAAACAGATGGTTGATCATAATATCGGCGCCCTTCTGGTTACAGATGAGAATAAGCTAATAGGTATTTTCACAGAAAGGGATTATGCAAGAAAAGTAATTCTGCTTGGTAAGACTTCAAAAGAATTACTGATCAGTGAAGTGATGACCGATAACCTCATTACAGTCACACCTGACGATTCAGTAGAAGATTGTATGCAATTGATGACCAATAAATTTATCCGTCATTTACCAGTAATTGAAAACAACGAATTATTTGACATTGTCTCTATCGGCGACGTGGTTAAATACATCATCAACGAACAGAAATTCATCATCGAGCATCTTGAGCATTACATCAAGGGGAGGTAGTGGAAAAATCCATTACTGCTTACATTCTTTGCTTTACCGCTTCAAATAGTATTATACCTGCTGCAACAGAAACATTCAATGATTCTATTTCACCAACCATTGGAATACGAACCCGCTGATCACACCGTTTCAGGTATTCAGGAGATACACCATCTTCTTCAGAACCCAGCATGATGGCTGTCGGTAGAGTTAAATCGATCTGGAAATGATAATCAGTCGCTTTTTCAGTAGCAGCCACAATCTGTAAGCCGCAAGCCTTCATATAATCAATTGTATCCTTTAGATTTACACTTCTGCAAACCGGTATTTTAAACAATGCTCCTGCCGAAGTCTTCACTGCATCAGCTCCCATGAGAGCAGATCCTCTGGAGGGCACAATGATAGCATCTACTCCTGCACATTCAGCTGTACGCGCAATAGCGCCAAAGTTCCGAACGTCGGTAATCCTGTCAAGAATAAGCACTAAAGGGTTGCGACCTATATCGAACAATGCAGGAACAATCTGTTCATAGTCTTCATAAACGATAGGTGATACAAAAGCAATTACTCCCTGATGATTTTGTCTCGTTACACGGTTTAGCTTTTCAATTGGAACATACTGCATAGGTATATCCTTTTCATTGAGCAATTTACGCATTTCAGGAAACAATTCACTCTTCAAGCCAGTTACCACCAACACTTTTTCTATCTCTTTTCCGGCTTGCAGAGCCTCTATTACAGGGCGGACCCCATAAACCATTGTATCTTTTTCCATTCTTTATATCAATTATTCGTCTTCGTTATCATTTGTAAGAAAGGTTGCCGGGAAAGCTTTACTCGCCTTGGCTCCCAATTGCTCGAGCTTTCGGGCTCTGTTTATCAGATTTCCTTTTCCATCACTCAGTTTTTTCTTTGCCTCTCCAAACACCTTCTCAAGTTTATCAATCTGCTCACCAATTGATTCCATATCCCTGAGAAAAGCCGAGAACTTATCAAACATTTCACCACCCTGACGGGCTATTTCAAGAGCATTCTGTGTTTGCTTTTCATGTTTCCATACAGAAGAAACGGTACGCAATGTAGCCAGCAATGTAGATGGACTGACCAGTACAATTTTACGTTCCCACGCAAAATTAAACAGTTCCATATCAAGTTGAACTGCAGCACTAAATGCAGGTTCAATTGGCATAAACAGCAACACAAAATCAGGAGAATCTATACCATCTGCATTTTGGTAACTCTTTTCGCCCAAACCCTTGATTTGGTTACGGATCGATTCGACATGCGCCTTCAGATATTTTTCTTTTTCCTCAGGCAAATCGGCAGATACAAATTGTTCGTAAGCTACCAGGGATACTTTCGAATCAACGATGATGTGTTTATTCTCAGGGAGTCTTATCACGACATCCGGACGCAGTACATCACCTTCATTGGATTTGACTGAGTATTGCATCTCATATTCAACACCCTTTGTTAACCCTGACCGTTCAAGGACCCGTTCCAGAATCACCTCTCCCCAGTTGCCCTGTTTCTTTACATCCCCTTTCAAAGCGCGGGTCAGGTTATTGGCTTCGTCGCTGAGCTTTTTACTCAGTTCAAACAATCCTCTTACTTCCTGTTGTAAGCTGGCCTTATCTCTTAGTTCCAGGTTATACGTCTCCTGAACCTGTTTTTCAAAACTCTGTATGCGCTCCTTAAAGGGAGTAAGTATATCGCCTAGTGTCTTTAAATTATTCTCTCTGAATTCTGTAGCATTCTGTCGAAGAATGCGTGCAGCAATATTTTCAAATTCTGTAGTCAGACGGCGTTGAAGCTCTTCAAGTTCAGCTTTCTGTTGTTCCAGTTTATCTGATAATGATTGGTTTTCAGCCATTAAGCGAGCTTCAGCAATCAGCACATCCTGCTTTAACATCCGCTCGTTATTGAGCTCAGTAGCATGGCTCACCTGGCTCTTTCGGGCTGACAAAAGCCAACCGATAAGAAGCCCAATAAACAGACCGGCAACCAGATAAACGATTTCCATAAACAATCTTTTCAGATTGCAAAGGTAGAAAAAAAGTCCCGAGTCCTGATAACTGTTTTAACATACAGATAAACTGTAACATCTAAAACAGCATGCAAGATTCGGGACCGTTGAAAGGAAATTGATATTCCTTAACTTTTAAGGGAATACAATACCTTGATAACTACTGATTTCAACCCTTGGAACAGTAGCCTTGTAGTAGGTATTGATGCCATCAATAAAATAATTGGCAACCACAGCATAACCGCGTGGGGTTAGATGAATACCGTCAAGCGAAAATAGTCCCCCGGAAATAAATGAAGTATTAAACTTCATACCACCACTGATAAAACCAGCTTTTGCCAGTAATAAATTAGCGTTCATATCAATAAGAGGTACATTATTTTGTGTGGCTATAGTCGCTAGTGAAGCATTAAAAGCAATAATAGCTGCCTTAACACTTGCAATTTCGTTATCATCCAGAATGTATTTTGCAGGCACCGGCTTCTGACTCCCCCATCCTTTGAGCTTGATTGAATCTGTTGGAAGGCTTAAGCAAACTAATTCTGTCGATCTGATCTGACGCATTTTCATTGGAGCAGATTGATCCTCAATCACCATTGCATTGGCACCTATCTTGAAACTTATTCCTAACGCACCGTTTCCATAAGCTGCATTCAAAGCTGTAACCTGAGATTGATCGGTAAGAGCCAAAGCATTATAAGGAATGGTATTAAAATAGGGAAGAGAACTGATATCGGGAATATTGGCCATCACTCCTTTAGCACCTTTTGCTTTGAGCGCTTGTACGACAGCAGTCACTGAAGCTGTAAATGTTGCAGTAAGAGTGATTGCATCAGAGCTTCCTCCATTTATGGCATAAAGCAATACATCATTATTACCGATCCAAAGAGAATAAAATGTAGGATTTACTGCAAGTGCATCACCCAGTATAGAAGATGTGGCAGGATTAACTGCAAATCTTGCATAATATGGATTGTAATTACCCGCTCCATTTGCAGGATTACCATAACCAGCAAAAGGAAGGTGAAATGACTTTGCTCCTGGTACGCCCATATTATAATATGGTCCTGCTGATGCAATGGACGCAAAGTTTGCCGGATTTGCTGCTCCATAAGATACAATGACCGGACCTGTTGCTGTCAGGCCAGTGAATTTTAAGCGGTTACCAAAACCTGTTTCATCAACCATAAGTGGTTGTTTAAAATCACCTTTCCTTCCGACAAAAGTCATCTGAGTAGCGAGCATTAATGGATATGAATTTAATTGTCCGGAACGGAACAGATCGCCATCGGCATAACCAGAGGTCAGAGAGTTACCAAGTGCCACATATGTTGTAAAGTCAGCTGTACCCGCAGAAGGAGCAGGCTGATCGATCATTGGCTTACATGCAGAAACTGCTATCGCCAATAATAATACTAAGGTATTTATTTTCATCATTTTCATGTTCGTGCTGGATTATAAGTTGAAAGAAACACCTATTCCGGGAATAAAGAATCTTGTCTTGTAAGTACCTGAGAAATTATCAGGAAGAAAAGTCAGACTTTTTTGTTGACCCTGAATATATAGAAATGATAAGTCAATACTTAATTTCTTAACGGGTGAATATGAAAGGCCACAAGTCACAGCTGTGTTATTCAAACTGGGAGTCTCGGGAGTGAAATAATTTGGATTACAGGGAGATGGATCATAATAAGCACCTGCCCGAACGGTTACTTTCGAATTCAGAATATATTGCCCACCAACACGATAAATCATCTCATTATTGTATTCTCTTGGACTGTGAACATTAGGCAGTTGTGGGGTATTGATCTTGAAATCAAATTTTAATGAGTCATAGACATTCCACATCACATAGTTCAATGAAAAACCAACCATCAGTTTTTCACTTATCCAGTAAGAACCGCCAATATCCAGATTGGCAGCAAGTGGAAGTGTTGCATTTACTGTATTCCCTGCTGGAAAACTTGTTGACATTGAAGCTGGAACTACAAAATCAGCTGTAGCATTTTTCAGGGTCATACTCAGTTTCGAACGATAATCAATCCCAAACTCCAGTTTTGGAGTGGGCTTAATTTTTATACCAACATTGAATCCTGTTGTAGTCGTCGTGCCTTTAATACCTAAAGTTCCATCTCCCTTGGTGCCTCCAAGGGGTAATGCTTTATTTAAATCTACTTTACCATAAGCATAAACAAAACCGGCTCCTATTCCTAACCAGTCATTCACTTTATACGACAAAGTAGGCTGCATCGTGATACATTCTAACGACAAATCCTGAATCTCATATCTGCCGGCCCAGTTTTTATCCCATTTCAGACTATTTCCATAGGGTGTATTTACAGCAAGCGCTGCTGTCAGATTCTTGGTTATATGGGTTGAAGCATACAAATAGAAAGGCGTGCCAATCGGATTGTGTGTTCTTGATTCATAAACTGAAGGTTGAAGCGTTTGGTAAACAGCATATGACCGAAGAGGGCTGATACCGAAAGAAATTGAGGTTTTCTGAGTAATGAAGGCCAGAGCACCCGGATTATAAAATGTGGCGCTTGCATCCAGACTTAAGGAGGTACCAATTAAACCCATTCCGATTTGCTTTTGGCCGTGTAAACTGACCTGTGGCCCTCCGGCCAGCACATTACCTGCTAAAATCAGCAAGGCAAGAATTGATGTTATTCGTTTCTTCATAAAGTCGGTTTTTAAAATTATTAGGCTACTAATTTACACAGATTATTTTGGACGATTCACTAATTCTAAAATATTTTTTTTGACACCATAATTCTTTATCCCTATGTATAGTTAAAGTATCAGCCTAAAGGTCCAATTTCATATACGTAAATCATCTTATCTTACAGTTCTTTACCTTTGATATTATCCTGAATTTTCCTGATAGTCGAATTTTCTTTTAGTAAGTCATTTTTGAATTTATATCATAGACTTTTCGACCGTTTGTATAATTGATTTACAATAAAGATTTTCAAGCAAGGTAGCCAGATCGGTATGATTCTGCATTACGTCATAGATCCCATCACGAATCTTTTTGACAGGCTGAACATAGTTATCCTGAACAATTTCATCTCCATGGAACAACATATCCTCTAAGAGTTCATGATTGATCTCCATATGGAATTGTAAAGCCAGAACATTATCGCCCAATGCATAAGCCTGATTCAGACACGCCTTTGAAGAAGCCAATAGTACGGCATTTTCCGGCAGGTCAAATGTATCACCATGATAATGAAAAACCTTTGAATGGCTAGAAACACCATACGTAAGCGGATGCTCATAAGCAGCATTATTCCAATTTATTTCAAACCAACCGATTTCAGGCTCTGCATTAGGGAAAACCTTTGCTCCCATGGCAGCAGAAATCAGTTGCGAACCCAGACAGATCCCCAATACCTTGTTTCCGGCATCGATGACAGCACGAATAAACCTGATTTCATCCAACATCCAGGGATAATCAATTGCCTGATAAACACTCATAGGCCCACCCATAATCAAGAGTCTGTCTACATCTTTGGGATCAGGATATTCAGGGTTTTTCCAACAATGGATCTCTTCGAGCTCAAAATTATTTTGGCTGGCCCAGTTTGAAACATAACCGGGTTGTTCAAATTTAGCATGAAGTAATGTGACTATCTTTTTAATCATCATCTTGTGGTTATGAATACATGATCACCTCAATCTATAACTTCATGAAGTTTTCAATGATTATTAAAGTTTCAGTGAGATTCATTTCATCATCTGATGGTTGAAATGAAAATGTTAGCGGGTATTAGAAAAAATACCTGCTGAAAGATATTTCAACAAAATTACAAAAAGAAATGAAGTAATTTCTTAAAATAATATTCAATAAGTTTTATCAGATGAATCAACAGATACCAGAATGAAACATTCATCATTCAGTTAGCCCTTGGCACTATGAGATCTGTGATATATAGCACTTTAAAACCTTAACCAATCTTAACAGAAACCGTGTCAATAAAATAGGTACTTTTGCAAACAATTCCCGGCATTACCTATTTCTACTTTCAATGATAAAAAAAACTCTGGAGAATCTTAAGATTTCTTCACTCAATGAATTGCAATTAGCTTCACTCGAAGCCATTAAAAAAAGAGGCGACATCATCCTGCTCTCCCCTACCGGAACAGGCAAAACGATTGGATTCCTATTACCTCTTTTGACCCAACTTCAGTCTTCTGAACAAGGTATCCAGGCTTTGATTGTTGCCCCTTCACGCGAACTTGTTTTACAGATTGAACAGGTGTTCCGTTCTATGGGATCAGGCTATAAAGTAAACAGTTGCTATGGTGGTCATGCCATCAGTACCGAAACCAATAATCTTAAAACTCCTCCTGCTGTCTTGATTGGTACTCCGGGACGCATAGCAGACCATCTTTCAAGAGGCCGCATAGATCCCTTCACCATTAAAATGCTCGTCCTTGATGAGTTTGATAAGTCACTCGAGTTTGGGTTCAAACAGGAAATGACCTACATTATCAGCCAGTTAAAGAATCTCAAAAAGCGTATTCTCACCTCTGCCACCAACATGGAAGAGATTCCGGCTTTCACCCGGATCAATTCACCCATCGCCTTGAATTATTTATCCCAAAATGATGCTGCTCCCGACAATCTAAGAATTAAAGCGGTAGTTTCTGAAGGAAAAGACAAGCTTGCAATCCTTTTCAGATTAATCTGCAAGCTGGGAAATGAAGCCACGCTTGTGTTTTGTAATCACCGTGAGGCCGTTGAACGGGTGAGTGAACTGTTGTGGAAAGAAGATCTGGTACACGATATCTTTCATGGAGGCATGGAGCAGGAAGACCGCGAAAGGGTATTGCTCAAGTTCAGAAATGGGAGCCTCCGTGTACTCATCACTACCGATCTGGCTGCCCGTGGACTCGATATTCCCGAGGTCAGAAACATTGTTCACTACCAGATGCCCACAACTGAAAACGCTTTTGTACATAGAAATGGTCGTACTGCACGTATGAATGCAGAAGGCACTTCCTGGCTGGTATTGTCAGAAAATGAAACACAACCCAAGTTCATTCTTGAACCCGTTGAGATAGAAACACTTTCAGAAAGCTATCCCATTCCCGAACAGCCCGGATGGATTACTTTGTATATTGGTTGCGGAAAGAAGGACAAGATCAACAAGATCGATATCGTGGGACTTTTACTTCAAAAAGGAAACCTTAAAAAAGATGAACTTGGATTGATCGAGGTGAAAGATTTTGCTTCCTTTGTAGCAGTCCATAGAGACAAGGCAGAATCAGTAGTTCGTCTGCTAGAAGAAGAAAAGATCAAGCGCAAGAAAGTAAAAATTGCAATTGCAAAGTAATGGACCACAATTATTAAACTGTATTTTGAAATTCCAAAAACTGTAGTTCCCTGCAGGCATTCTATATTTGTTTTTATAGCATCCAATTTTCAATCTGACAATCATTCGTACAACCCCGAAGTAATCAAAAGAAGACCCTGAAAGCTTGACTCCCGGATAAAGAGAAAATACTGACCAGATACTCGGGGGATGAAGAAAGGGTGTTAAGCACATTTTAAGCACATGTCAGGCACATGTTATGCTTATAATGAGCCTGACATGTGCTTTATGTGTGCATGAAATGTGCTTTATAGGGAGGGAGTATCTACCGGAGGTCGGGTAATGACCTGCGGGTGATCCGGGAGTCAAGCCGGAAGGTGCCCGAAATCTTTCGGTTAATTAGGAATCAATACTGCATTATAAAAAACAAAAACCCGCTTAAACCATGATGATTTAAGCGGGTTTGCTATGAATTTAAATATGTTTTAGCCTCTTTGTGAACGCTGTGCACGGGGTTGACCGTTCAGACGCGTACCTGTAGATCCGTTTCTGGATGTATCAGAACTTCCACCTCTGGAGCTGTAACCTCCACGACCTGAACCACCTGAGCTTTTCTGGCTGTCACGGCTTCTGTAGGAACCACCTGATCCCATATTACGTTGAGACACGCTTTTCTTTGGAACGCTTAAGTTGCCTTCAAGACTTGTGTTGCTCATCGGGTAAGGCTGATCGAGCACGACTGGTATAGTCTTTGCAATCAGCTTATTGATATCTTTCAGATATTGCTTTTCCTCTGCATCGCAGAATGAAATTGCAATCCCGTTGGCTCCTGCCCTGCCGGTACGTCCGATTCGGTGAACATACGTTTCAGGGACATTAGGAAGTTCGAAATTGATTACGTGTGATAAATCATCGACATCTATTCCGCGTGCGGCAATATCAGTAGCCACAAGGATGCGGGTACGTTTTGATTTAAAGTTGCTCAATGCCGTCTGACGGGCATTCTGTGATTTGTTACCATGTATGGCTGCGGAATCGATACCGGCTTTTTCCAGATCTTTTACGACCTTATCAGCGCCATGCTTGGTTCTTGTGAAGATCAAGGCTGATTCAACTTTTGCATCTTTCAGCAAATGCAACAACAATGATTTCTTATCACTCTTTTCTACGAAATAGACTGATTGTTTGATCAGGTTGGTGGTTTCAACTACCGGGGTAATCTCAACCATCACAGGATTTGTAAGGATTGTCGATGCAAGATGCTGTATTTCGAGTGGCATAGTTGCCGAGAAAAACAGTGTCTGACGTTTTGCAGGCAGTTTGCTGATTATTCTTTTAACGTCGTTGATAAATCCCATGTCAAGCATGCGGTCGGCTTCGTCAAGAACGAACATCTTTACTTCGCGCAGGTGCACGAAACGTTGATCCATCAGGTCGAGTAAACGACCAGGTGTTGCTATCAACACGTCAATACCTGACCTTAAGGCGACAGTTTGTGAATGTTGCGGAACTCCGCCAAATATGACTTTATATTTTAAGTTTGTGTGTCTTCCATAGGCCTCGAAACTTTCACCAATTTGAATGGCAAGTTCGCGGGTTGGGGTAAGAATCAATGCTCTGATCTGACGAACGCCCCGATCTTGTGGTGCTTCTTCGGCTGAAAGCAACTGTAGAATTGGGATTGCAAATGCTGCTGTTTTCCCGGTGCCTGTCTGGGCGCATCCCAAAAGGTCTTTGTGATTAAGAATGATAGGAATTGATTTTTCCTGGATGGGTGTTGGTGTTGTGTAACCTTCTGTTTTTAGAGCCTTTTTGATAGGCTCAATTAAATTCAAATTTTCGAATGACATTATTTATTGTTTGTGAAAGCCTTGTTCAAATGTTATCAGCTCTGCTTCAGCACTTTTGGTTAATTGTATTTATTTATGAAAACCGTTTACAAGAATTTGCCGCCGGGTCTACACCGGTTTACAGCTAAATCTTTAACAAAACGATTATTAGAATAATAGAAGTGATAACAGTTCAGTTTGACAACTAAATCAGAGTCTAAGGAAACTACTTCTATTTTTGACAATCAGGGTTAATTTTGCTGCAAAGATACAACAATAATCATTACCAATGCATTAAAAGTATTTTCTTTTAAGGTACAGGAATGCGTAATAAATTGCCGGAAGAGATAATAAACTGGATGTCAAATACTCCAGTCAATAGGTGTCAGCCCCTGTTTTAGCAATAATTTATTGGTTTGTACAAAATGACCACACCCGAAAAAACCGTTATAAGCCGATAAAGGCGAGGGATGGGCAGCTTTTAAAACATAATGTTTTGAAGTATCGATCAACGCTTCTTTTGCCTTTGCATAATTACCCCATAACAGGAAAACCAGTCCAGTGCGGTGAGCAGAAAGCTCCCGGATAACCTGATCTGTGAACTGCTCCCATCCTTTCTTTTGATGAGATCCGGCCAAGTTTGCCCTGACCGTGAGGGTTGCATTCAACAATAAAACGCCCTGATCGGCCCACTTCTCCAGGTTTCCATGCGTTGGAACCGGAATGCCAAGCTCTATCTTCAATTCCTTAAATATATTGACCAATGATGGAGGCGCAGGAACACCAGGTGGAACAGAAAAGCACAAACCATGAGCCTGTCCCGGACCGTGGTATGGATCCTGACCCAGGATAACGACCTTCACTTTATCGAAAGGGGTATGATTAAAAGCAGAAAAAATGGACCCTCCGGGAGGGAAAATAACATATTGTTTCTTTTCCTGTTGTAGAAAAGCCTTCAGTGTCATAAAATATTCACGTTGAAATTCGTTCATCAAGGCGGCCTTCCAGCTCTCTTCGATATCCGGATTTATAGTATTTGTCATAATATACGAAAAATAAATATCTTTATTAGGAATAATCCAAACCTCACTTATCTTTGTTTATTAGTTTGGATAACCAAAAATACAGCAATTTTTTAATACTATATACGCAATGCGAAACAGAAAATCTTATACACTGGTATTACTATTGACCTTTGTTCTTTCTGCAGGCGGAGTCTTTGCACAACTGAACATCTCATCAGATACGACTAGCGACAATATATTACTTACACAAGAACACAGTTTCTACGGAATGATTCATTCCAATGGATGGGGTTTTGGATTTCGAAAAGGCATTAACAGAGATTACTTCAAGAAACAGATGTTCGAGGCAGAATTTTTAGAAATGCGGTCCTCAAAAGAGACCCGGACGATTAATCCAAACTTCTATGGAGCCAAATCTTTCTATTACGGTAAAATAAATACTTGTTATATAATAAGGAGTGGCGTCGGTTATCAGTATCTGCTGAACCAAAAGCCTTACTGGGGTGGCGTTGAAGTACGTGGTTTTGTATTTGCAGGAGCTGAATTGGCGCTTGCCAAACCTATTTATATGAAAGTTGTCACCTCTTCGGGTACCGGACCTGATGTAGTTTATGATCTGATTACTGAACGTTATGACCCTACGCTTCAGTCTCCGGATCTGATTTACAGCAAAGCCTCTTTTTTCAAAGGAATAAACCAGATAAAACCTTATCCCGGCATATATGTTAAGGCTGGTGTTAATTTTGAATATGGTACTTATAACACGAAGATTACGGCACTTGAAACTGGTGTAGCATTAGACTTTCACCCAAAAGCAGTGCCAATTATGGCATTTAATCAAAACCCCAGATTCATACCGACAGTATATATCAGTATGCACTTTGGCAAACGCAGCAACTAACAACCCAAAATATCATTTATGAAAATTTCTACAAAGTTTATTGGTTTAATTCTCATTGCTTCACGCTGGTTGCCCGTATTAGGTCATACTCAAGAAAAAGGATACAATGTCAGGTTGAATACTATCGCAATTATGGTTCATAAAAAAGCATTACCCAAAGCAATTTCAAGAAAATTAGATCTGTAAATGTCTAAAACACACTTTAAAGAGCGTCTGTTTCGGTCTTCTGCCCTAACAGGCGCCTTGTATTTATATATTTAACATGCTTACCCACAATAGAACAAGTGTTATTAACAACTTTTACATTTTCATTTAACATTTTTTAACAGCCTAGAAGTCAAGTATAATCGCAGTTCCAACTATTTTTGTACCATTAAAAAACGATAAAAATTATGATCGAAACTGACATCAAGGAACTAAACGAACGCATTCAGCGCGAGAGTGCCTTTGTCGATATGATCTCCATGGAGATGGGGAAAGTCATTGTTGGGCAGAAACATATGGTTGAACGCCTGCTAATTGGATTATTATCAAACGGTCACATCTTACTTGAGGGTGTTCCAGGACTAGCTAAAACACTAGCCATCAAATCACTTGCAGGAATTATAGATGCTAAATTCAGTCGAATTCAGTTTACACCTGACTTGTTACCCGCCGACTTGGTAGGTACACTTATATACAGTCAGAAGCGTGAAGAGTTCGAGGTACGAAAAGGACCCGTCTTTGCGAACTTTGTATTAGCAGATGAAATAAACCGTTCTCCGGCAAAGGTACAAAGTGCTTTGCTCGAAGCAATGCAGGAGCGTCAGGTCACTATCGGACAACAAACATTTAAGTTACCTGAACCATTTTTAGTATTGGCAACACAAAATCCGATCGAACAAGAAGGTACTTATCCCCTTCCGGAAGCTCAGGTTGACCGTTTCATGTTGAAAGTGATCATCAAATATCCTCAGAAAGAAGAGGAAAAGAAAATCATGCGTCAGAATATTGCTCAAACTTTTCCTGAAACACGAGCATTGATCAGCCCTGAAGATATCATTAAGGCAAAAAGTGTAACCCGTGCGGTCTATCTTGACGAAAAGATTGAAAATTATATTACCGATATTGTTTTTGCTTCACGTTTTCCGGAAGATTATAAACTTGGGAAATACCGGAACATGATCAGTTTTGGAGCTTCTCCCCGTGCGAGTATTAATCTTGCACTGGCATCTAAAGCATATGCATTCATCAAGCGTCGTGGTTACGTGATTCCTGAAGATGTTCGTGCCGTTGCTCATGACGTGTTGCGTCATCGTATCGGGCTTAGTTATGAAGCAGAGGCTGAAAACATTACTTCAGAGGATATCATCAATGAGATCCTGAACATGGTTGAAGTACCTTAAACAAAAAATGGAAACATCTGAGATTCTAAAAAAGGTTCGAAAGATTGAGATAAAGACTCGGGGGCTGTCACGTCAAATTTTTTCGGGCCAATATCATAGTGCCTTTAAAGGAAAGGGTATGGCTTTCAGTGAGGTGCGCGAATACCAATATGGTGATGATATCCGTAATATTGACTGGAATGTGACTGCACGTTTTAATCATCCTTTTATCAAGATATTTGAAGAAGAACGCGAACTGACCGTTATGTTGCTGATCGACGTAAGCGGTTCGAATACTTTTGGCACCCTTTCGAAGCTGAAAGAAGAACAGATGACTGAAATTGCAGCTGTTCTCGCTTTCTCGGCAATCAATAATAATGATAAAGTAGGCGTTATCTTCTTTAGTGATAAAATAGAAAAATTTATTCCTCCTAAAAAAGGGTCGACACATATCTTGCGTATTATCAGAGAACTGATTGATTTTAAGGCGGAAAGTCATCGGACTGACATCAGTGTCGCTTTACAATACCTTACCAATGCCATCAAAAAAAGGTGTACGGTTTTCGTGATCTCTGACTTTATGGACCACGGATTTGAAACTGCAATCCGTATTGCCGGAAACAAGCATGACTTAGTCGCACTTAGAATTTATGATCATCGTGAGACTGAGTTGATTAATGTTGGAATGGTTAAAATGTCGGATAACGAAACAGGTGAACAGGTTTGGGTTGATACAGCACGAAAGTCTATTCGTGATGCATACCGCGAATGGTGGTTAAAGTCGGACAAACAAGTGACGACTCTTTTCAACAAAACCGGAACTGATTTCACGAATATTGCCACTAATCAGGATTATGTCACCCCATTGATTAAACTGTTTAAAAAGCGTGAAGCGCGAAAATAGTTGTTGCTAAAACGAAACTAAATCTATGATTCGCTCTATAAAGATATTATTACTGCTCATCGCGATACTGTTTTCAGTAACGACACAAGCCCAAAAAGCTAAGTCTGATGCGAAAGCTTTAATCAGTGCCGACTCGTTACATCGGCAGATTGGACAACAAGTTGTCCTGACGATTAAAGTTCAGGCACCTGCCTCTATAAAAGTCTCATGGCCTGTTGTTCCTGATACATTGGGCCAGGTTGAAGTCATTAAAAGATCCGCTGTTGATACCACACGTGGGTCTGAAAAGAACTCGAAATCATACACACAAAAGCTGACGGTTACTTCATTTGATACTGGCACTATTACATTTCCAAAACTTCCTTTCAGAACCGGTTCCGGAAATGATACGACAATTATATTTTCGGATTCTGTCCAGATGCAGTATGCAAGTGTACCTGTTGATACCACAAAGTCAATAAAAGACATTAAAGGGATCATGGCTGCACCCCTTACTGTTGGCGAAATTATGCCCTGGATATTGGGTGTAATGATCGTTGGTGCAGTTGCAATAATTGTATACACATTTTATCTACGCAGAAAAACAAAAAAACCGCTTGTTATTTTTAAACCTAAACCTGAAATCCCTGCTCATGTTCTGGCACTCGAGGCTTTGAATCATCTGAAAAATGAGGCCATTTGGAAGAAAGGGCGATTTAAAGAATACTATACCGGACTTACTGACATCCTGAGAAATTATTTAGAAAAAAGATATGGGGTAATGGCTCAGGAAATGACCTCTGATGAAATTTTGGATGCAATAAAAGGACATACCAATGATAGCTTAATGAGCAGACTGAGAAATCTTTTCTCAACAGCAGATTTGGTTAAGTTTGCAAAGGGAATCCCGGAAACTTATGAAAATGAAGTAAATCTGGATATTGCTTACGACTTTGTTGAAAACACAAAACAGATACCCATTGTGTCGTCAACAAAGGTTGATGCTGCCAAAACTACCGTCACAACTACAAATCCACTGACGATTAAACAAAATGACAATGTTTAACCATATTCTTTTTGCATCGCCTGACTACTTTTACATGCTATTACTGATTCCGGTAATCGTGATATGGTATGTATTTCGTTTCAGAAGAAGTCAGCCGTCATTGCGCGTATCAAGTACATTGGCGTTTGCAAAAATCAACAGAGGCAATAAGACCTGGTTATATCATGGATTATTTGTCCTTAGAATGATGGCAATGGTATTAATGGTTGTAGCGTTGGCACGACCACAAAGTACGTCAAGTCACAACGATGTCAGTGTAGAAGGAATCGATATTATTATTGCACAGGATATATCGGGTAGTATGCTGGCTCAGGACTTTACACCCAACCGGATTGAAGCTGCAAAAGAGGTTGGTATCGATTTTATAAAAGGCCGTCCGACTGACAGGATTGGGTTGGTTGTGTTCAGTGGAGAAAGTTTCACGCAATGTCCATTAACTACAGATCATAACGTACTGATTAATCTTTATAGCGAACTTCATAGCGGTATGATCGATGATGGAACAGCGCTGGGCGATGGATTGGCAACTGCCGTCAACCGCCTGAAGGATAGCAAGACCCTTAGCAAGGTGATCATTTTACTGACCGACGGGGTGAACAATATGGGATCTGTAGATCCTGTTTCGGCTTCCGAAATTGCAAAATTGTACGGTGTACGTGTTTATACGATTGGAGTTGGGACACAGGGTTACGCCCCTATTCCTGTTCAGACTCCTTTCGGTACGCAACTCCAGAATATGCAGGTAGAGATTGATGAAGCTTTGTTGGAACGTATTGCTGAAATGACCGGAGCAAAGTATTTCAGGGCCTTGAATAAGGCTGCACTTGTCGATATTTATAAAGAAATTGACAGGATGGAGAAATCAAAAATCGATGTTACTGAATTCAGAAAAAAGAGTGAAGAATTTATGCCGTGGGCACTTGCCGGAATGCTTTTGTTAATCACAGAATTACTTTTGCGTTATTCTGTATTCAGAAGATTACCTTAATATTTTAATGATTGGCTATGTTGAGATTTGAACATCCATATTATTTTTATCTTTTTGCACTGATACCATTGCTATTCGTGCTTTACTTGCTTATGGCACGATGGAAAAAACGTGCTTTACTCAGATATGGAGATCCGGAAATCGTGAAGACATTAATGCCTGATTATTCACGAAAGCGTCTTTTTTATAAATTCATACTTTTATTATTCTCATTTGCATCTCTGGTTCTTGCATTGGCTAATCCACAGATTGGGTCACGGTTTGAAAAGGTTGAAAGAAAAGGGATCGATATCATGATTGCGCTCGATGTATCTAACTCTATGCTGAGCGAAGATGTTCAACCCAATAGGATGGAACGTGCTAAACAGGCAGTTTCCAGTTTGATCGATCACCTTACGAATGACCGCATCGGACTCGTCGTCTTTGCAGGGAAAGCATTTATGCAAATGCCTATTACCACAGATTATGATGCCGCACGACTTTTCCTCTCAGATATCAATCCCGGAATGATTTCTCCACAAGGAACTGCGATCGGTGAAGCTATTGATATGTGTGGCACATCATTTGGAGAAAGTAAAAAATCTAAGGCTATCATTATAATTTCTGATGGAGAAAATCATCAGGATGATGCCGTTAGCGCAGCTAAGAAAGCCAATGATAATGATATCAGGGTCTATACGGTTGGAGTCGGTTCGCCTGAAGGAGGTCCTATACCTATGGTAGTTAGTGGAAACAATAACGGGTACCTGAAAGATAAGGATGGCAACACCGTTGTTACGAAAATGAACCCTGAAGCATTGCAGGAGATATCCTCAGCTGGGGAGGGTGTTTATGTAAATGGCAATAGTACTAACAGTTTACAGAACGTGTTGGATCATATCGATAACCTTGAGAAATCAAACATCGACAGCAAAGTATTTTCTGAATATGAAGACCGGTTCCAGTATTTTCTGGCGTTATCGTTACTGTTACTGATTTGTGAAATATTCATTTTTGAAAGGAAAGCCCGTTGGGCCGACCGTATCAAATTGTTTGACTAAGGAGGACTCATACATGACTAAAAGAAGCATATTTATTGTATTACTCCTGCTGAGCATGCTCACTATCCCGATGGTTTCCATCGCTCAGGAAGCACGTTCGTTGCTTAGAAGAGGCAACAGTTTTTATGAGGATAATAAATTCAAAGAAGCCGAGATTAATTACAGGAAGTCGGTAAAAGCCGATTCTTCCTCGATAAGAGCTAATTATAACCTGGGAAATTCACTCTACAAACAAGATAATTTCAAGGAAGCTTTACAATATTATCAGTCGACCATAAAATATGGCACAGAAAAACAGGGTGTTAAATCTTCAACCATGGCAGAAAATATGCACAACATGGGAAACACTTTAATGAAATCAAATCAGTATAAAGAAGCTGTTGATGCGTATAAAGAGTCGCTCAGGATAAATCCACAGGATCAGGATACACGATACAATCTTGCTTACGCGCTAGAAAAACTAAAGCAACAACAGCAGAAACAAAACAAGAACGATAAACAGGGGAACGATAAAAATAAGAAAAACGACAAAAACGATAAGAAACAGGATCAGGACAAGAAAAACGATCAAAAAAAACAAGATCAGAATAAGGATCAACAAAACAACCAGAATAAACAACAACAAAATCAACAACAACAAAATAAATTATCCAAAGAAGATGCAAAACGCATGCTTGATGCATTGAAAAATGACGAGAAGAAAACTTTGGATAAATTACGGAAGCAGAAAGCTAAGTCTGCTCCTGTATACATAGAGAAAGATTGGTAACTTTGAAACTAAATCCGATAACGTCTATTATGCTTGACAAACAAAGAAAGCCATCATTTATTACAGGGTTTCTCCTGTTTTGGGTACTTCTCCTGCCTTCAGCTTTTCTTTATGCGGCAGATATCGAATTTGTCGCTAACGGGCCGCAGGAAGTCAGTCTGGGAGAGCAATTTGAGATTTCATTCTCGATAAATGGGAATGGTAGCAGTTTTATTGGACCACCAATAACTAGTTTTGCAGTTCTCTCGGGTCCTAACCCTTCGACCAGTTCAAATGTCCAGATCATTAATGGACAGATGACACAAAGTATTTCGTCCAGTTTCAGCTATTATTTGCAGGCAACTCAGATTGGTTCTTTTACGATACCTGGAGCTACTATCACTGTGAATGGCAAGAAATACAAATCAAATGCTTTAACGATAAAAGTTGTAAAAGGACAAACGGCTAAACAACAGCAACAACAAGCTCAAGGTGGAACTACAGTTACCACATTGGGTAATAAGGATGTGTTTCTTAAGGCATTTGTGAGTAAAAGTAATCCTGTTGAGGGTGAACAGGTTATTGTAAGTTATAAAATCTATACCCGGGTCCCTATTCCAGAATACGGGGTAACAAAATTACCATCGAGTGTGGGTTTTTGGGCACAGGATTTACTAGAGGCCAACTACAGACCGAAACAATATGCAGAAAAAATCGATGGGCAACAATATGCTGTTGCTGAAATCAAAAAAGAAGCCTTGTTCCCTCAGAAAGCAGGAAAACTTGTCATTCAACCTATCCAGGTTGACGTCATCGCCCAGTTAACAGTCAAACAATCCAAGATAAAAAAACCTGCAGATCCTTTAGGCAACGATCCATTCTTCGACAGTTTCTTCAATGATGTTTTTTCAGGTCCGCAAATTGAACAAGTAAAACGGAGTCTGATTTCAAACAGCCTGACGATCAATGTACAGCCACTTCCAAATGCACCAAACGTGTCAGGGAAACCTGCAGATTTTACTGGTGCTGTCGGGCAATTTAATTTAACAACCAAAGTTGATAAGACTGCAGTTAAAGCAGATGAACCTATAACCCTGAATATCACTATTTCAGGAAAAGGAAATATCAAACTGATTGAGAACCCAAAAATAGTTTTCCCTTCTGACTTTGAAGTTTATGATCCTAAAGTAGCCGACAATATTTCGACTACAGGGGATGGTATTTCGGGGACTAAATCATTTGAATATATCCTGATCCCTAGAAACCCTGGAAAATTTACAATAAAACCTTTCAGTTTCACTTTTTATAACCTGGAAAAACACCGTTATGTTACGCAAACATCACCAGCATATACTTTCAATGTAAGCAAAGGAGACGGTCGAATGTACACAACCGGTTCGCAGCAAGAAGTACAAACGTTGGATAGTGACATCAGGTTTATAAAACAAGGCCCCCCGATGTTGAAGGTAAGTGGAGACTATTTCTTTAAATCTCCTCTATTCTGGATCTGGCTTATATTACCTGCTCTTCTTTTTGCACTGTTGTTGATTTTAATGAAAAACGAACTACAGAAAAGACGTGATGTAGCATTGATGAAAAACAGACGTGCTACACGCATGGCTCGTAAGCGACTGTCAAAAGCGAAATCATTCCTGGCCGATAAAAACAGTGACCGCTTTTATGAAGAAGTATCCCAGGCACTTTGGAATTACCTCAGCGATAAATATTATATTCAACGTGCTGAATTATCAATGCAAACGGTAAGGGAAACCCTGCTGCATAAGAATGTAACCGAAAATGTGGTCGAAGATCTGATCAATATGCTTGAGCATTGTGAATTTGCACGTTTTGCTAAAGCAGAACACTCCAGCGATCTGAAGAAGGTCTATGATTCAGCAGTTACCTTAATTACCACCATTGAAAATAAACTTAAATAAGTTACAGAAGATGAATGCATTGAAAAAGATATGCTGTCTGGTGGCAATGTTATTACCGATGACACTTTGGGCTGTAACTCCTGAACAGCAAGTCTCAGAAGCTAATATGGCATATTATGCCGGTCATTACGAAAATGCTGTCACGATATATGAAAAGGTAACGCAGGCCGGTTTTGCATCCCCGGTATTATTTTATAATCTCGGAAACGCTTACTTTAAACTTGGGAATATGCCAATGGCGATCTTGTATTATGAGAAAGCACATAAACTTGCTCCCGCTGATGCTGATATAGCACATAATATCCGTCTGGCCAATACCCGAATCGTTGATAAAATTGAGCCGGTTCCTGTTCTTTTTTATATCAGATGGTGGACTCAAGCACGCAACACACTTTCGCCCGATAATTTCGCAAAAGCTAGTCTAGTGCTGTTTAGCATCTTCTGGTTGTTGTTAACCTTCTATTTCCTTGCCAGAAGACGTGGCTTGCGTATTACAGCCTTTTACTTTTCACTTCTTTTTTTAACTGCTGCAATATTCGGGATGATCCTTGCCTCTGATTCCCATCATCATGCACTAACTCCGGATGAAGCTATTGTCATGGAGCCTTCTGCCGGGGTTAAAAGTTCACCTGACGACAAAAGTGTTGCCCTTTTCGTGATTCATGAAGGCACTAAAGTTACAGTCATGGATAGAATTGGTAACTGGAAAGAAGTCAGGATTGCCAATGGAAATTCAGGGTGGATTCAAACAAAAGCAATCCGCGAAATATAATCCAAGATTAATGACCCATATAGGAATTCTTTCAGACACACACTGTTATATCCATCCTAAAATACTTGAATTCTTTTCAGAGGTTGATGAAATATGGCATGCAGGCGATATTGGAAACCTGGCGGTAGCACATGAATTAGCAGCTTTTAAGCCGCTAAGGGCAGTTTATGGTAATATTGACAATACGGAAGTCAGGATGTCATATCCCTTGGTTCAGACCTTTACGACTGAAGGTGTCAAAGTACTCATTACGCATATTGCCGGAACCTCACAGTCCTATTCGGAGCTTGTAAAAGAAATGATTGGTATTCATCAACCCGGACTACTTGTCTGCGGCCATTCACACATACTCAAGGTGAAGTATCAGCAAAAAGAACAACTCTTGCATATCAATCCGGGTGCAGCAGGTGTTTCAGGGTTTCATCATGTGATTACAATGATTCGTCTCGAGATTGATGGAAGTAAGATCCAGAATCTTGAAGTGCTTGAAATGGCCAGGAAGTTAGCGTGAGCAAGGTTACCGGATACGATCAATCGATTTGATTAAGCGTTCATCTTTATTGATGGCATACATTGCCAAAACATGAAAGATGAGAGCAACAAGTGGGAATACAGATCCCATGTCATAATTGACTTGCATCTTGATCTGATTTGCAAGATGATCGCCATAAACAAAATACGTGAGTGCAATGAAGCCAAGATTCAACATCAGGGCTATGCGTATCAGCTTAATTTGAAGTGGTCGTTTCTTAAATAATCCAATCACTATAATGGTAATTAAGAGCGAAAGAAGAGTAATTACCATTAAAGGCCAGGTAGGTATTTTTTCCAAAATACTGAATTTTGAAAAGCCAGTCACATTAAAGATGATTATATCCTGACTGTTGCTTAAATTTGCCAATGGGAAAAAGAATATAAGGCCCAGTGCTACTGCGGCTAAAAAGAGATAAAGACTCTGAATTCGCTGAATCATATGATTTAATAATTTAAGGTACAAAGATAGCTGATTTGAAACGTATAAGAAATATCATTCACATGAATAATCTGAACAACTTACGAAATTTTTCTTCAATAGATACAATACTCTGGGATTGGAATGGCACATTACTCGATGATGTGGAAATCTGTGTTGTTGCAATGAATGAAATGATGGCTGACCGGAAGATGTCGACAATAACCCGTGAATTTTATTATAAACACTTTACCTTCCCTGTTATCAGGTATTATGAGGCATTGGGGTGGGATTTCACTAAAGAAAGTTTTGCTGATATTTCGATTGAATTTATGAGAAATTATGATGCACTATTCAATAGTTCACCACTTCACCAGAATACATTTGAAACGCTTGAATATTTCAAAACACAAGGCTACAAACAAATAGTCGTTTCAGCATTAGAACATAACCGGTTGAAAGAATCGCTTTCTATTCATGGACTCGATCATTTTTTTGATGCAACTTATGGGATAGAGAATATTCTGGGAGGAGGCAAGATTCATATGGCAATGAAAATGCTTGAACAGCAGAACTTAATTCCCGAATCCACATGTATGATCGGAGATACCGAGCACGATCTGGAAGTGGCTGAGGCTATCGGTGTTCATTGTATTTTAGTGGCACATGGACATCATACCTTTGAAAGATTACAGCATCTTAAAGTGCCTGTAGTGAATAATTTTAATGAATTAAAAGAAGTTTTGAAATAGGTCAATACTTTGGTGGCTCAGGAAGTTTAATGGTATCATTTACTTCAGGTATGGTGCCATTTCTGAATGTCATTACACCTTTATTATATTCCTCGGTTCTGATAATTTTCCCGGATGGATCATAATATAGCCATTTCCCATCCTGCAACCCTTTAATATAGGTTCCACTGATCATTAGTTTCTGTGAAGGAAAATAGTATTCAATTTTCCCCTCAGGCAGATTATTCATATAATTAGTTGTTGATTTAAGCAGTCCGTCGGGAAAATAACTCTTCCAAACTCCTGCCTTGTTGTTATTTATATAATGTGCCTCAAGATTGACTTTACCGTTTGGATAATAAGAGTTCCAATCGCCCTCCATACTCCCTTTAATATAGTGTTCGACTGAAATTAATATATTTTCTTCAGTATAGTATTTCCATTCACCTTCTTTCTGTGTATTCACATAATTGCCTACCGACATTTTTATTCCTGACCTGTAATAAGTTGTAGTTGCTGCTTTCTGCGCTTTTTCTGCAAACACGGATACTGCTTTTTTCACACCGTTGTCGTAATAATAGATAAACTCCCCTTCCGGATAGCCGTCCTTGTATATGCCGGTTGATATCAGTACCGGACCATTATATTTTTTCCACATACCTTGTTTTCTGCCTGCTACATCGGTTTGATTCACAGGTTGAGATTGAGCATAGGCCAGTGTTTGAAACAACAGGATCATACATAGTATGATCATTTTTAATCCGGAAGAATATTTTATCGATTTCATGTGAGGTTTACTTATTTTTGTACTACAAAATTATGCTTTCCTGAACAATTGAACAGCACTCTTACAATAATAACTTCACGTGAATAATTTCTCATCCAAACTACTTGAAACAGCGGTCAATGAGCTTGCAAAATTGCCCGGAATTGGCAGAAAAACCTCGGTAAGGCTGGCGCTTCATCTTTTGAGACAAAACAATTCAGAAGTTGAGGCCCTTGGCAATGCTTTGATCAGGATGCGCAATGAAATCAGTTTCTGTAAAATATGTTTTAATGTTTCGGACACTGAGATCTGTGATATCTGCAATGATAAAGGGCGTGATGCAGGGCTGGTTTGCGTTGTAGAAGATGTCAGAGACGTGATGGCAATAGAAAACACTTCACAGTTCAAAGGGCAGTATCATGTCCTGGGAGGCGTCATTTCGCCCATGGATGGAATAGGTCCGGGAGATCTGAACATTGAACCCCTTATAAAACGAATACAGCAAGGAAACGTTAAAGAGGTCATTATGGCTCTTTCTCCCACAATGGAAGGGGATACTACAAATTTTTATATTTATAAGCGATTAAAAGGGTTCAACGTTTTTATCACTACAATTGCCCGTGGAGTCTCAATAGGCGACAATCTGGAGTTCACGGATGAAATCACGTTAGGTCGATCTATTACTAATAGGTTACCCTACGAAACAACCTTTAACAGATAACCGCTTTATACAATTATTAATCTTCCTTTTCTATATCACTGATAACATCAAAAATGGTAAGTTGATTTTGACTTATCGAATTATCAGTCGTCCGGGATTCAAATGATGAATTTCTCTCAATAAAATCACGCAATGCCAGTTTAAAGAGCTGAACAGTGCCCAAACTATTCTTTTTACAATAGTCATCAATGATTTTTTTTTGTTTACTGGTTACTTTAAATAAAATGGAACTGTATTTTATCTTTTTCTTTTTTATTTTTTGGGTTACCATAATCGCTTATTAATTTCGTAAAAGTAGTCAATCTTTTAACACACAATAGGCTAGTGTTTGCTATTTAACAGTTTTGTTATTAAAATCACAGAACTCAAAAAACAAGTCGTTTTTTAAATTTTATTGATCTATGTTAATAATTTAACAATTTTGTTATCAAAATCACAGTCGATAGTTTAATGAATTATTTTCAGCACAAAGTTTGTGATTATTTGACCAGTGTTAACATTATAACAATTTTGTTAGCAAAATCACAGGTATGGATAAAAAAGGATCTTTTTATAACAATCTTTGATAGAAATTAACAGTTTTCTTTGGTTATTAATCGACATGATCTATACATATTTGTATTTTATATAGTATTTTTCAACTGTTTGTCTTTATATTGTTTTAATTCTACTAATTTCTACTATTCTATATTTGTGTTATTTATATTATTTTACTTTGTAACATTTTATTACTAATTCAATTTCTCCCACAATTTTATAGATTATCAAATTTTATTAATTATCGTTTACTCAATACGCATTAATCTGTATTTGTGACAATTAAAGTAATATTAAAAAATAATTTCGTTTTTTATATAAAAAAAAATAATTTTTTAATCTTTCATATCATTGATTTATTAATTTTGCAATCACGTAATCCATTGCTTATTTACTTTATTCAAATTTTAAACAAATTAATATCAAAATCAAATATCTACAAAATCATGATGTTTAAATCAAAATTAAAAAACGCAAAATGGATACTATCATGTTTAGTGTTCATGACAATGGGTGCCCTTCAGGCACAAACCTACAAGATAGTTCCTAAAATTTCTACTATAAAGATTGCAGGAACATCCTCCGTTCACGAATGGGAAAGTACAACTGATCAGATTAATGGTGATTTGGTATTAGGCTCAGATGGTAAAACCGGAAAACAAATCCAGTCACTAGTCGTTAAAGTCCCCGTAAAATCGATCAAAAGTGGAAAAGGGTTAATGGACAGCAAGACTTATGATGCTTTCGAAAGCGATAAGAATCCATTGATTACTTTCCAGGTAACTGATGTTTCCCCAATAAAACTTACTGGCAAAGATGTGGAAACAATGGTGACCGGAAATTTAAACATGGCCGGGCTTTCAAAGAAAATATCTTTTAAGTCAACCGGTAAACTTGTAACCGATGGTACTTATCAGTTTAAAGGATCAGTTCTCGTTAAAATGTCAGATTTCAAAATGAAACCCCCAACAGCAATGATGGGAATGCTTAAAACTGGTGATGCAGTCACAATAAATTTCGATGTCACTTTCAAATCAATTTAATTAACGAAAACTCAACAGTAAATTTAAATCTAAACTCAAGAAACAAATGAAAAGAATTCTATTAACCCTACTTGTTGGTCTGTTTATCAGCAACATGGCATTTGCTCAGAATCGTCCTTATGACAAAACCGGACTTAATGTTTTTGAGACTCCAAAAACCGACACCATTAAATTTACCGGAGTAAAAGTAAAAATTGGTGGTGCGTTTACACAATCATGGCAAAGCCTGCAGGATCAACATGATTTTGTTCCTGTAGCAGGTGTTGACCCCAACAAATTGGTTGTATTAAACCCTGGTTTCAATACTGCAAATGCAAATATGTATTTTGATATTCAACTCGGCGATGGTATGTCATTAAATCTGACAGAATACCTTTCTGCCAAACACCACAATGAAACATGGGTTAAAGGTGGATACATTCAATTTACTAAGCTTCCTTTCCTTCACAGTGATTTCTTCGATAACCTTATGAAATATACCACTTTGAAAGTTGGTCATATGGAAATCAATTATGGTGATGCTCATTTCCGCAGATCTGATAATGGTAACTCAATCTACAATCCTTTTATTGAAAACAATATCATGGATGAATTTACAACAGAAATCGGTTTTGAAGTTGACGTACAACACAATGGCTGGTTAGCAGTTGGTGGTGTTACCAATGGCGAAATCAAAGGTGACGAATTAAAAGCTACCGCTTATCCAGGTGGAAGTGATGGAAAACATCATCCTGCATTTTTAGGTAAAATTGGTTTTGACAAACAACTTGCTGACAAAATTCGTTTACGTGTAACCGGTTCAGCTTATTACACTAAAGGTTCAGTATCAAATACTTTATTTGGTGGAGACCGTGGTGGTTCACATTATTTCTATGTAATCGAAAAAGCAGCTACTACAGCAGAAGCTTTCTCAGGTCGTTTCAATCCTGGTTTCACTGATAAGATTGGTGCTTTAATGGGCAACGTATTCCTGAAAGCCAGTGGTTTCGAATGGTTTACTACTATAGAATCTTCATGGGGTCGTGCTAAAAGTGAAACAGTTACTCGCAATGCTACTCAGTTCGTAACTGATGCCGTTTATCGTTTTGGTGGTAGTGAAAACTACTGGATAGGTGCTCGTTATAACACAGTTAAATCTGGTTTGCTTAACGGTACTTCTACTTATAACGTAAATCTTAATCGTACAGCAATCAGTGCTGGCTGGTTTGTTACTAAAAACATCATGGCTAAAGCTGAATATGTAAATCAAAACTACGATCATTTCCTTCCAACTGATATCCGTAGCAATGCTAATTTCAAAGGTATTGTCATCGAAGCTGTTGTTGGTTTCTAAGGAATAAATAACTTTTTAATTAAACAATCCGGCAAAGAAATTTCTTTGCCGGATTGTTCATATAACTTTTTTTTGTTTTTTGACATGATCCAGAAAAAAATCATACTACTTTTCCTTATTCTATCCTATCAATTTGTTAGTGCACAAAATTCTATTACAGTTGATATACAAAACGACAGTTATTTAACACTTGTCGGTTCTACAAATATTGCCTCCTTTCTTCTAATACAAAAGGGGGATAAGATTGCGAATAAAAGATTAGTAATACCAGTTACGTTAAACAAAGGACAGGTCAATTTTGGACAGAATCAACTTTCCCTTTCAGTTCTCAACTTTTCATCAGATAACCCGATTGCATATCATGATTTCATGCAATTATTAAAGGTGAAAACGTTTCCTCAGTTATATGTCCGGCTTCAAAACATGACATTCATTCCCAATACGAACAAGGTTGATAACAGTAACAATGGGAATGCATCTGTAGCGATTACAATTACAGGAGTTACAAAAAATTATCAGATCCCTTTCTCCTCATCAAGAAATGGTGATGTCATCACCGTTGAGGGCACACATAAATTTAGTATCCGTGATTTTGGTCTTGTCCCTCCCACTAAATTAATGGGACTGGTGCGTACCAGTGAAATAGTGGATATCAAGTTTCATTTTATCTTTAAAATGAATAACCGGGAATTCATTTAATTCTTTAGACTATCTTTTCTTTTATCACCTCTTTGATATCTTCGATAATTTTCTTTGCAATGGCTTCAGCCTTTGGTAAAGAATCACTTTCAGAATAGATCCGGATTATTGCCTCTGTATTAGATTTTCTCAGGTGAACCCATTCATTTTCAAATTCTATTTTAACCCCGTCGATCGTGTTTACCGGTTGATTCCTATACTTCGCTGCAATTCGCTCCAGTATAAGGTCTACATCCATTTCTGGTGAAAGTTGGATTTTATTCTTGGAGATGAAATAAGCAGGGTAATGATCTCTCAGAACTGAACATCGTTTCCCTGATTTTGCCAAATGAGTCAGAAAAAGAGCTATACCGACCAAAGCATCCCGGCCATAATGCAATTCGGGATATATGACACCTCCATTCCCTTCTCCTCCAATAACAGCATGGGTTGCTTTCATCATTTGTACAACATTTACCTCACCCACTGCCGAAGCTTTGTATTCAACACCTGCCATTTCAGATACATCCCTAAGAGCTCTGGTTGAAGACATGTTAGATACTGTATTTCCCTTTTTATTTTTCAGAACATAGTCTGCAACAGCAACCAATGTGTATTCTTCTCCAAACATTTCCCCATCTTCGCTTATTATAGCCAGACGGTCAACATCAGGATCAACAACAAAACCCACATCAGCTTTAGTTTTTACAACCAATTTGGAAATCTCGGATAGGTTTTCGGGTAAAGGTTCAGGATTATGTGGGAAATGACCATCAGGGGTACAATATAATTCTTCAATATTTTCTACTCCCAATTCCTTTAATAGTTTTGGCAATACAATTCCTCCTGTAGAATTCACACAGTCAATAACCACTCTGAAATTCGCTTTCTTGATCGCTTCGCGATCGACTAAAGGTAAAGCAAGTACTTTTGCAATGTGTGAATCAATAGTTGTATCATCAAAGGATGCTTTTCCAAGGTTTTCAACCTCTGAAAATGTAAAAGCTTCTTTTTTAGCTATATCCAATAATTCTGCACCTTCATCTGCAGAAATAAATTCACCCTGATTATTTAAAAGCTTCAAAGCATTCCATTGGGCGGGATTATGACTTGCAGTCAATATTATACCTCCATCTGCTTTGTTTTCGATAACGGCCATTTCTACTGTAGGAGTTGTTGACAACCCGGTATCGATTACATCTACTCCCATTCCCATCAGCGAACCAAGAACAATATGGTTGACCATCTCACCCGATATACGGGCATCTCTGCCAACGATCAGTGTCAACTTATCTTTCATGAGTTGTCGCTTTAAAAGGACAACATATGATGCACAAAACTTTACTATATCCAAAGGGCTGAGTCCTTCACCGGGCTTACCACCTATTGTACCTCTGATTCCTGAGATCGATTTTATTAGTGTCATAATATCTATTGAATTTAGTCTACAAAAATAAACAAATTACCGTGCTTTTGATTTGTTCTCCCTTACTAAAAAACTTAAAAAAATTCTTAAACTTTCTAGGAATGCTTCATTTTTTAAGCCAAAACAACAAAAACTTAATTATTCAAAATTCATTTATTTTTACTCAACTACTAAATATTTTGTACTTTTGTTTCTGAAACCCATTTCATTTCATATGGAAGAGTACAAAGAGTTCTTCGAGGATCCAGCTAACGATTTGGTAAAGCAGTTGGAAAACAAGCTGCACGGAGGGGAAAGCTTTTATTTTGACGTTGAAGACTACGAACTTATTATCGATCATTATCTACAAGAAGATGATCTTGAAAAGTGTCTATTGGTTCTTCAAAATGCTATGGAGCAGCATCCAAATACTATCAGTCTATCCCTGAGACAAGTCCAGTTTTTAATCTCCAAAAACAATACCGAAAAAGCACTTCGCATTTTAAAAGAAGTTGAAGCTATCGATCCCTATAACAGGGATATATATCGCACACGCGGAGATATTTATAGCCAACTACAGTTTTATCACGAAGCGATAAAAGAGTATCAGAAAGCAATTGATGATACAGAAGAAAACCTGGATGAGATTTATTCGAATATTGCTTACGAATACGAAAATCTTCATAATTACGATAAAGCACTGGAATACTTAAAAAAAGCGATCGATTTTAATCCTGAAAACGAAACAGCTTTATTTGAGTTATCATTCTGCGCCGAGATGGCTGAAAAGCCACAGGTTGTTGTCGATTATCTTTTAAAGTACCTGGATCGCTTTCCTTATTCTAAAGCCGGATGGTTTAACCTTGGGCTAGCCCACAGTTCTTTATTGGAACATGAGAAAGCAATTGATGCTTATGATTTTGTCATTGCAATCGATGAAACATTTTCCACAGCCTATTTTAACAAAGGCAATGCACTTGCTACTCTTGAACGATATGATGAGGCGCTGAAAGCTTACAGGGAGACCCTTGCTTTTGAATCGCCTGAAGGCCTCACCTATTATTACATAGGCGAGTGTTATGAAAAAATGAACGAGCCGGAGAAGGCTGAAGAGTATTACAGGTTAGCCATCGATGCTGATCCTGCAGCTTCAGATGCACGAGTAGGTCTGGGTTGTATACTCAGTGAACGAGGTCGCCACACAGACGCCATTTCCCTGTTCAAAGAAGCTATCGAACAAACTCCGGGTGACAGTGAAACCTGGTACTTGCTTGCCGATGAATACATGGAAACGGGCGAAATTGAGATGGCAAAAGATGGATATGAGAAGTCACTCGCTTTCGATGTCACCAATCCCGATGTTTGGCTTGATTATTCGAATGCTTTTGCAGAAGAAAGCAATTATGACCGTGCAATTGAAATCCTGATCAAGGGATATGATAGTCATAAAGAATCTGTTGATTTCAAATACAGGTTATTTGATTATTATCTGAATAATCATCTTGACGATGATGCTTTTTCCATTTTGGCCGAAGCATTGATACAGGATTTTGCTTCTTTGAAACAAATTTTTGAATACACCCCATTATTACGTGATAACGAAGCACTTCTCGATTTCATTGTCAGCTATCGTCCTGAAGATTTTGATTTCGATGCGTTTATCGACGAAACAAAAGACTAAATAAATTTATCCTCAATAAAACTATTCCTGATTTTATAATCAGGAGTAGTTTTATTGTTTAATAAAATCTACTATAATGAGAGTATTTGGATTGATTGGTTACCCTCTATCCCATTCTTTCTCACCGGGTTATTTTACACTAAAATTCTCAACAGAAGGAATTGATGATGCCGTTTATCGTCTTTTTCCAATTGAATACATCCACAAAATAAACGAACTTCTTTCTTCTGAACCCAACCTGACTGGACTCAATGTAACGATTCCCTATAAACAACAAATTATTCCTTTTCTGAATGAAATAGATGAAACTGCCCGGTTCATTGGGGCTGTGAACACCATCTGTGTAAACAGAACACCTCCTGGCATCAGGTTGAAGGGATACAACACGGATGTTATCGGGGTACGCGAAAGTCTTAAAGGGCACGAGTATCATAAAAATGCGCTGATCCTTGGTAATGGTGGCGCTTCAAAAGCTGTTATCTATACGTTGAATCAGCTTGGCATAAAACACACCATTGTTTCACGAACACCAAAAGGAAAGGACCAGATTGCTTATGATCAGGTCTCAGAACAAATTATCCATGAAAATACATTGATTATCAATACGACTCCTCTTGGAATGTCACCCAATACCGGAGAATGTCCTCCTATCCCCTATCAGTCAATCGGCAAGTATCATTTCATATTCGATCTGATATACAATCCTGAAGTAACCCTTTTCATGAAGAAAGCGCATCAAAATGGTGCACAAATAATAAATGGAAAATTAATGTTATTTTCACAGGCTGAAGCCAGTTGGCAATTATGGAATAAAACTGAAAATAACTACCTTTGATTTATACTTCATAATAAAACAGTTATTCAATGTATCAACCAATAAAATCGCTCAGTCACGACGAAATTCAAAACATTTTGTCAGATCACGACCAACGTATCGTATTTGATAAAACAAATATCATCCCTAACGATAGTGATCTCAGAGAATTATTGAATTCATTTGTTGATTACCGTGAGATAAATCTAAGATCTGTACTAGGTATTGATATCTATCAATACAGCTCTTATGGAGAATTTGAACAGACATTAATTCCTTTCATGTTCAAAACCCTCTTCAGTGCCACTATAAAGATGTGCCTGGAAAATCATCGTTTTATATTTCAGGAATACGACGAAGCCCGCATTGAACGAAATTTCATCAGTACCGGTGATGGTGGATTCCTCATCTTTTCCACCCCACTTCACGCATTATTGTTCGCCTCTAATTTTGCAATCGTACTTCGTATATACAATGCCTATCATTTTTTTCCAAAATTGCGCAGTATCATAGGCGGGATAAGTATTCGCTATGCCCTGACTTATGACAAGATTTATTCTTTTGAAAATAATTTTTATGGCAGGGCCATTATAAACTGTGCCCGTATCTTACAAAGCGACTCATTGAACCGTTGTCTTATGGACGAAAATGTTCACAGATGGTTTACATTGAACATGGAAGGGCTCGAAAACCTTCAGGTCATCACCATTGAAGAGATTGCAAATATCTCTTATTTTCAAGACTTTGATTCCACACTGGTTGCATCTCATCAGGATAAAATATTTGGAATGGATGCCTCACGAAGAGAGGGAATTATCAATTCAGATATCCTTAAAATCGGAAAGATCATGTCAAAAGAGACCGAACTGAATATTTATAATCTACATCTACAGGTTTCTTTGCGATTAACCAATGATGATAATCCGACACAAACCAAACTTGTTACTGTTTCATTAGGAAATCTGAATACATCAGGCATCTGATGATTTTGATTAATCTGATTAACCCATGAGAAAATATATTCCGGTTGCCCTGATCTTCTTTTTTACTTTAACACTTTTTTCTGCCTGTAAACAAAAATCAGCCACTAACCACAAACCCGTTGTCTTTGTAAGTATATTACCCCAGCAATACTTTGTTCAACGCATCGCAGGTGATCGTTATCAAATAGAGGTTATGATTCCACCGGGAATGGGCCATTCAGATTATGATCCGACTCCCCAGCAGATGAAAGAATTGGCGAATGCCAAACTTTTTTTCCGGATTGGCTATATTGTTTTTGAAGATGCCTGGATGAAAACCATTGCTGCCAACAATCCAATGCTTGGAATCATCAATACAAGTACGGGGACCGACATCATGCAGGAAGAAGAATCCGTTATTGATATTCCCGGCAATACCCCATCTGACAAACACAATGAAGCCGGTGTTGACCCGCATATCTGGTTGTCCCCCAAAGAAGCTAAAATCCAGGCCAAACATTATCTGGATGCATTTATTCAACTAGATCCTTCGGGAGCATCTTTTTTCACAAAAAACTATATCAGCTTCATCAGTGATATCAATAAACTCGATTCCACTTTAAAGCTTGACCTGGCTCCACTGAAAGGACGTAAGTTCATGATTTATCACCCGGCCCTTACCTACCTGGCGCGTGATTATGGACTTAAACAGATTTCAATTGAATATGCAGGGAAAGAACCTACAGCAGCCTACCTCTTCAAACTCGTCGATGTAGCTAAAAAAGAACATATTAAAGTGGTATTTATTCAACTTCAGTACGACACCAAAAATGCCGCTGCAATTGCAAAAGAAATTCATGCACGGTTGATCCAGTTTGATCACATGGCCCCCGATTGGCTTGATAATATGTACAGGCTCGGAAAAATGCTTAAAAAAGAAATGAGTGAGTAATTGAATTATGGAAAAGTTACTGGAATTAAAAAAAGTCTCAGCAGGTTACGATAAAACCATTGTGCTTGCCGATGTCAACATGCAGGTTTACGATCGTGACTTTATCGGTGTGATTGGTCCGAATGGTGGGGGAAAGACGACTTTGGTTAAAGTCATTCTCGGCCTTTTGAAACCCATGAAGGGGGAAATCACTTTTTCTGAAAATACCCATAATTTTATTGGATACCTTCCACAGATCAACCGCATTGACAGTAAATTCCCCATCACAGTCCTTGATGTTGTGTTATCCGGATTGATGAGCAAGAATCAGATGATTACAGGATTCAACACACTCGTAAAACAGAGAGCCTATGAACTTCTGGAACAAACAGGGATAAGCCATCTCAGGAAAAAACCAATCGGGGAACTTTCCGGAGGACAATTGCAACGGGTTTTCCTATGTCGCGCTTTAATAGCCTCTCCCCGACTCCTGATATTGGATGAACCGAGTTCATATGTCGATAATAAATTTGAACATGAACTCTATGGCATATTGAACGAGTTGAATCATAAGATGGCCATTATCATGGTTTCGCATGATGTGGGAACCATCACTAGCTATGTGAAGACCATTGCATGTGTCAACCGTGACCTCCATTATCATCAGTCCAACATTATTACCGAAGAACAACTGGCAGATTACAACTGCCCGATTCAAATCATATCACACGGAGACGTTCCGCATACCGTTCTGGAACACCATCATTAAGCTACCTATGGAACAAATATTAGACCTATTTCATTATCAGTTTTTCGTCAATGCTTTCCTTTCAGCATTATTGGCCAGTATAGCCTGCGGGTTTATCGGAACCTATATTGTTGCCCGTAGAATTGTTTTTATTAGTGGCGGTATAACGCATGCTTCTTTCGGGGGTATTGGTATCAGTTATTTCATGGGATTTAATCCTGTCCTGGGTGCAGCAGTCTTCTCTATTCTCTCAGCCTTGGGAATTGAGTTTATTTCAAAACGCACAGAAGTACGTGAAGATTCTGCGATCGGGATACTCTGGTCGTTGGGCATGGCGCTTGGAATCATCTTTATTTTCATGACACCCGGCTATGCACCAAATCTAATGACCTACCTGTTTGGCAGTATTTTGACTGTCAACACAACCGATCTCTTGTTAATGGGTCTGAATACACTCTTAATTGTTAGTTTTTTCTTTGTTTTCTATCGACTCATCCTCTATATCTCATTTGATGAAGAATTTGCCCGTGCACATAAAGTTCCGGTCAGTCTTTTTAACAACATCTTGCTCATCATGGTTGCCCTGACCATTGTGCTGAGCATCCGGGTTGTGGGCATTATACTTGTAATCAGTTTTCTCACACTCCCCCAAACCACTGCAAATATCTTCACAAAAGATTTCAAGAAAATGATCGGACTGTCTATTATTATTGGATGTATTGGTTCCTTTGCCGGCCTGATGTTTTCATACTATTTGAATATCCCAAGCGGAGCCTCAATCATCTTTTCTTTTGCAATCATTTTCATCGTTACAAGATTGGGAAAAGAAATATGGCTTCGGATAAGTATAAACAAGCAATGAAATTAATCTCAACAATCCGTTAATATTTAGATTATATTTTAAGTTTCAAAACATTAAGCTGCTTAAAGTCAAAAAGAAGTAGGTTGTTTTCTTTGTAGAGCCCTAATATAATCTGAATTGTTGCATTGGCCATATAAAGCCCAATAATGCCCGGGACAAATCCCATCACACCGATTTCATTGCCTTTCGGCAGATCTTCCTGATTTGGATGTTCGGGATAAATGTCTCTAAGATTTTTACTCCCATTATAATTTAATACCGCCAGTTGTCCCTCAAAATTCAATATGCTTCCATAGACCATTGGTCTGTTTAATTTCACGCAAACATCATTGACCAAATAACGAGTCATAAAATTATCAGGCCCATTGACAATAATATCAAACTGCGAAATGATATTTACTGCATTTGATTCTTGTAATCTTACATTGAAAACAATGCATGATACATTTGGGTTAACTGCTTTTATTTTCCCTGCGGCTGTTTGTGCCTTGGATTTACCAATATCCTCAGAAGTATACAATATCTGACGCTGGAGATTATGAATTTCCACTGTATCAAAGTCAACAATACCAATAATGCCAACACCTGCTGCACCTAAATATTGCAAAACAGGACACCCCAGACCACCTGCACCTACAACTAAAACTTTTGCCTTCTTAATTTTTAATTGACCATCCAATCCAACCTCATCCAACATTATCTGGCGGCTATAACGGCTTAATTCTTCTTTTTCAAGATTTTCCATGATTAAAATATAGTTTCCCAATCTTTCCAGACTGGTTCATAACCATTTGCAGCAATAACAGCAGCCACCTGTTCAGGCGTCCGTTCATCGCTCATCTCAAATTGTTCTAATGATTCTTCATCAACACTGTAACCGCCTGGATTAGTTTTCGAACCTGCACTCATTGATGTAGTACCCAATTTTATCAAATTGTCTCTGAATGATGCTGACTCTCTTGTCGATATTGAGATTTCCAGATCCTCATTCAATAAACGGTATGCGCATATTAATTGAACAAATTCTTTATCATTGATATGATAATTGGATATGTCAACACCTTCAGCAGGACGAATACGAGGAAACGCAATCGAGTATTTCGATTGCCAATAGGTTTTTTGCAAATAATTTAAATGCAATGCACAGAAAAAAGAATCAGTACGCCAGTCTTCAAGACCTAATAAAACGCCTAACCCAATTTTATGCATCCCTGCAAGGCCAATTCTGTCCGGGGTATCAAGCCGATTATAGAAATCAGCCTTATTCCCTTTAAGGTGATAACCCTTATACTTTTCTTTATTGTAAGTTTCCTGATACACTAAAACCGAGTAAATGCCTGCACATTCTAACTGAGTATATTCATCTTGCGTTAAAGGTTGAACCTCAAGCGAGATGTTTGCAAAATATGGTTTGATTATTTCAAGTGCCTTCATGAAATAATCAATATTCACCGTATGACTTGATTCGCCAGTTACCAACAGAATATGATTATAGCCATATTTTTTGATAACCATGATCTCCTCCAGAATTTCTGCTTCAGTCAATATCTTCCTTTTTATTTTGTGATTTGCGCTAAAACCACAATAAGTACAAATATTACTGCAAACGTTACTCAAATAGATCGGTGCAAAAAGTTGAATGGTATTACCAAAACGTTTTTGAGTAAGTTGATGACTTATCTGTGCCATCTGTTCTAAATAAGGTAACGCGGCAGGTGAGATCAATGCCTTAAAATCTTCAAGATTTCTGGATGTCGCATTCAATGCAGTTTCAACGTCTTTTGAGGTTTTGTTCAAAATAGAAGCCTGCACTTCATCCCACTGATATTGATCGAAAGTGTCTTTAAATTGTTTCATTTAAAAATTGAGTTAAGGGACTTGATGCAATGGCATGAAATGCTTTGTTGGCCAACTTACTTTCAAATGCTATTCTACCGGCTTGTACTGCCAATTTGAAAGCAATGGCCATTTGTACAGGGTTACCGGCAATGGCAATAGCCGTATTTACCAACACAGCATCGGCACCCATTTCCATAGCCAGGGCTGCATCAGATGGAGCGCCTATTCCGGCATCAATAATTACAGGCACATTACTTTGTTCTATGATGATTTGCAAGAAATCAAAAGCTTTCAAACCTTTATTACTCCCTATGGGTGAACCCAAAGGCATTACAGCTGCTGTGCCTGCATTTTCTAATCGCTTGCAAAGGACAGGGTCTGCATGAATGTAAGGCAAAACTATAAAACCAAGCTTCGCCAATTCTTCGGTCGCTTTCAATGTTTCAATAGGGTCAGGCATTAAATATTTTGGATCCGGATGAATTTCTAATTTCACCCAGTTTGTTTGCAATGCCTCCCTGGCCAATTGTGCTGCTAAGACAGCTTCTTTTGCATTCCGGGCCCCTGAAGTGTTGGGCAATAAATTAAGTTGTGGGTGATGCAAATGAGACAACAAAGCATCTGTATCTGTTTCCAGATCTACACGTTTAAGCGCCACCGTAACCATTTCCGACTCGGATGCCAAAACTGCTTGTTCCATTAGTAAAGAAGAACCAAATTTACCGGTTCCCAGAAAAAGCCTGGAATGAAATACTTTACCTGCTATTGTTAACTTATTCATATAATAAAGAATTGAATTGTTGTATTAATGATTTTTTATCAGAAAAATGAGTGATGATGCCCGATACAGCCACCCCATGTACTCCGGTTTTCATGATTCCTTGAATATCTTCCAAAACAACTCCACCAATTGCATAAACAGGAATTGAGATATGACGGAGTAAAAGTGCTTTCATGATTTCTTCGTAACCTTCTAAACCTACAACAGGGCTAAGATTCTCTTTCGTTTTAGTAAAACGCAACGGACCCAATCCCACATAGTTACAGCCTTCAATCACATGCTTTAAAACATCCTCTAACTTATTTGCTGTAGCTCCAATGATCTTATTTTCACCAACTATGAGCCGAGCTTTATTTGTACTCATATCCATTAAGCCTATATGCACACCGTTTGCATCAACAGCTTTTGCTATAAATGGATGGTCGTTAACGATAAAAGTGGCAGCATGATCATCACAAAGTCGTTTCACTTGTTCTGCTAAAGTTATAACCTGAGCAGTCTCAGCATTTTTATAACGCAATTGTATCCAGTTACATCCTGCATTTAAGGCCTGTTGAATATTATACAATTGGTCTGTTGCAGTTGTCCCTTGAGATATGTATTGAAGTTTACTAAACATGATGATATCCCAATAAAGTTTTATTACTCCCCAGAAACTTTTCAATGTATTGCTTGGCAATGGTACATGAGGTCACCAAATCAAATCCCAATGCAAGATTTGCCGTTATGGCAGAAGACAATACACAACCTGATCCATGTTTCGCGTTAAGTTCTGTATTAGTAGCCTTTAACTTATGAATGTCGCTTTTGGTATATAAATAATCGACACCCATTTCTTTTTTGTTATGCCCCCCTTTTAATAAGATATTACAGTAGGTTGCCAACTTTTTTGCCGCCTCTTTTGAATTATCTGCAGGTATTAATTGCAATACTTCATTAAAATTTGGTGTAATCAAAAATGATTTTGACATAATATCAAACAGTAGTGTTTCATTCGTTTTGCCCTTCCAAAAATCAAAACCACTGCTTGATTTTAAAACAGTATCAATGATGATCTTTATCGCTGCATCTTTCTGATGAATACAACTAACAATTTTGTTTAGTATCCCTATGTTTTCTACAATCCCAATTTTTACAGCTTTCACATCATAATGCAGTAGCATTTTCTCCAATGCATTTAATATATCCTCTTCAGGTTGCCACCTAATGGAAATAAATTCATTTTCAGTTTGCAAGGTTTGTGCTGTTGTAATTCCTAAACCATAGACTTTAAATTGTTCGAATACTTTAATATCAGCCAGTATCCCGGCTCCACCACAAGGATCGAATCCGGCTATGCTCATTACTATCGGCCTGTTTGTATCCATGCGCTTTGCAAAATTTTAAATTTTTGAATGCTCTCATTAGGATTTTGCCAGATTGTTCCTAATACTGCAACACCATCAAATTGCATGTCCAGGGCTTTTTTAAAGTTTGACACATCAATTCCACCAATAGCTACAGGCCTTGGGTGATTTAACTCAACCGGGAAGATAAAATCATCCAGAAGGGTTGAAGAATATCCTTGTTTAGAAATACTGTTAAAGACGGGTCCATAAAAAGTATACTCAAAACAAGCTGAGAGATTTTGATACTCCATTGTTTGATGTGATGAAGTAGAGAGAATATTATTTTCATTTATTAAATGCAAAAGTTCTTCTTCATTGGATCCTTTTCTCAAAGTCTCAGTGAAATGCAACCGTTTTATTCCAAAATCACATGCCACGGCATGATGTTGATGCAAAGCAATCCGATGAAGGTATTGTGGCTTGATTTTTCGCAGCAAGGTGTTGAGTTCATCAATTTCTATCCCGGGTTTTCGCAAATGCAGTATTTTCAATCCTTCATCAAATAAGGCATTGATAATACCGGCTTCATCAGCTACTGCGGTTGGACAGGAAATTACGATTAACATTACAGATAGATTTCTTTACCACTTTCAATGAACTCATCAGATTTTTCCTGCATACTTTTTAATGCCTCATCCCTTATCTCACGCGTAATCTGCATCGCACAAAATTTTGGACCGCACATGGAACAAAAGTGCGCGACTTTAGCGCCATCAGCTGGTAAAGTAGCATCATGAAATTCACGGGCAGTATCAGGATCAAGTGACAAATTGAACTGGTCTTCCCATCTGAATTCAAACCTTGCCTTGCTCAATGCATTATCCCGGTATTGCGCGCCGGGATGCCCTTTAGCTAGGTCGGCTGCATGTGCAGCAATTTTGTAAGTAATTACGCCATATTTTACATCTTTTTTATCGGGCAAGCCTAAATGTTCTTTGGGCGTAACGTAACAAAGCATTGCAGTCCCATACCATCCAATCATGGCTCCACCGATTGCTGAAGTAATATGATCATAACCAGGTGCAATATCTGTGGTTAATGGACCCAAAGTATAAAATGGGGCTTCTTTGCAATACTCCAATTGTCTTTCCATGTTTTCTTTGATCATGTGCATCGGAACGTGACCAGGACCTTCATTCATCACCTGTACATCATGTTTCCATGCAATCCGGTTGAGTTCCCCCTGCGTTTTTAATTCGGCAAACTGTGCTTCATCATTTGCATCAGCTATGCTGCCAGGCCTTAAACCATCGCCCAAAGAGAAGGCAACATCATACTGTTTCATGATCTCGCATATATCCTCGAAATGGGTGTAGAGAAAATTCTCTTTGTGATGGGCCAGGCACCATTTCGCCATGATAGAACCGCCACGTGACACAATTCCTGTCATCCGTTTTGCGGTCAGGGGAATATATCGTAACAACAGACCTGCATGAATGGTGAAATAATCTACACCCTGTTCAGCCTGCTCAATTAAAGTATCACGGAAAATTTCCCAGGTAAGGTCTTCCGGCTTTCCATTTACTTTCTCCAATGCCTGGTAGATTGGAACTGTTCCAATAGGGACTGGAGAATTACGAATAATCCATTCCCGGGTTTCATGAATATTGGCGCCGGTTGATAAATCCATGATGTTATCAGCACCCCAGCGACAGGCCCATACCGCTTTTTCTACCTCTTCTTCAATGGAACTGCTCACTGCACTGTTGCCTATATTCGCATTGATTTTCACCAGAAAATTCCTGCCGATAATCATGGGTTCTGATTCAGGATGATTGATATTGCAGGGAATAATCGCACGACCTGCAGCCACTTCATCTCTCACAAATTCTGGTGTAATCATGCCTTTAGGAGTATTGGCACCAAAACTATTGCCGGCATGTTGTTGGGTCAGCATTTTGTGTTGTCCGTTTAGTTTTGATTTTAACGCTTCAATGTGCTGATTTTCACGAATAGCAATATATTCCATTTCAGGAGTGATGATTCCCTTTTTCGCATAATGCAACTGCGTAACATTTTCCCCGGTTTTAGCCCGTAACGGATTTTGAATATGCTCAAACCGTAGTGTATTCAGTGATGCATCTTCCCGACGTTGTTTTCCGTAAGCAGAAGAAACATTTTCCAATTGCACGACATCAGATCTGTCAATAATCCATTGCTCACGCAAACGGTGGAGTCCTTTCTTGATATCAATTGTTGTATTTTCATCCGTGTAGGGTCCGCTTGTATCGTAAACAATCACCGGTGGGTTTTCTTCCGATTGACCTGTAGCCAATTTAGTTGGTGAGAGTATAATTTCGCGCATAGCTACTTTTATAGGATACAATTCACCGTTCAAATAAATTTTTCTTGATCCGGCGAATGGTTTACATGAAATATTTTCCTGCTTCGACGTTATATCTTGTATAGTCATACAATTTGTTTTTAAATGAGGTTATTGGGGGATCAGGTCTTTGAATGAAATCATATCCCTCTACAGAAAGGAATACCTTTTGGATTAATGTAAGTAATGGCATTATCCGCCTTGAAAAGCAGTTATAACCAAAACATGATCATCGGGTTGCAATTCATAACTACCCCATTGTGCTTTATAAACAATGACATCATTAACGGCAATAGCAATACCCTTTTGCTTTTCACCTACCCAAATGTCTAAAGCATTTTGGATAGTAGAATGCAATTCAATCTGACGTGTTTGATTGTTGAAAGTGACTTCCATTCCTTTAAAAAATTAAATATAGCTTCAGGAATGGCAAAAAAGTGGAAGGATGTATCTACTTTTCCCTTCGGCAGCATTATCTGCATCAGGTTCGCAGGGTATTTTCTCAGCCTGTTAAGGCACCCCTAAAGTCTGTGACAAATGTATGTAAAATATCAAACAAAATAATTTAAAAACACCCAATAGAATTTGCCGAAAAGTTTACAACATTGATGAAAGCAGCAGAGAATCCCATATTATTTTTTGGGAAGTTGAAACTTTATGGGTATTTGATAAATTACCGGAACAACAAATCCATTCGCGTTACGGCCCGGATTCCAATTCGGCATCATTTCAATTACCCTCACTGCTTCTTCGTCACAACCACCACCTATACCACGCAAGATTTTAACTTTAGTTAGTTTGCCGGTTATGCCTACGACAAATTGAGCAAATACAGTTCCTTCGATCTTTTGTTCCTCTGCCAATTTAGGATAATGCACATTTTCACGAAGGAATTTAAACATTTCCTCTAATCCTCCTTTAAATTCAGGATCTTGTCCAAACGCTTCAGACCCATCATTCTGATAAGCTTTTAATACATTTTGAAATCTAATTTCCAATCTTAATTCATCCCTGCCAATAGTTATCTCCTGTTCTTTAATTTCTTTACTCATTTCCATTCTAATTTTATGGGTGCCCATTGGCAGACTTCCATAAAAGGGTGTCTTTCCTGCAGAAATGTCATCGATGAAAAGATTTGCACCCAGAGAAGGCATACAATCCAGCGTCACCCATTTCGTCTCAACTTGTCCTTGCCGGGTTTTATCCACTTTATTGGTATCCAATACCATTACATAAACCACATCGGCTTCAAGCTCTGTACCCAAAGGATAATTACACAAAAACCCCAGTTTTTTATTGGAAATCGTAACATTTTGAACACCTTCAGGAACCCATAGCCATATATCATCACCTTTTGGAACAGCTGCGACTACATTCCCCGGAACACCAAAATCAAAATCATACCCCGATTGCTTCGACACAACTCTGATAACCGCACATTTTTTCCCACCCACATCAGGCACAGGTGTTGGAGAAAATTTAACCTGCCGGGGATCCAGCCATCGAAAACTTTTTACAATACAAGTTTGACTTCTTGCCTCCAGTATTCCTCCTAATAATGCAAAAATGATTAATAATTTATACATGCTTTCAATCTTTACACGTAAACATAATAAACAACCATTTATCTAAACCAACATTTTTAACATGTGTAAAGATAACGCCACTTTCAACAAAAAACAAGATCCACTAAATCATTGATTTTCCATTTCAAAATTCAATCAACTATCCGGAATATCAAAAAAACAACCCCGGATCCTCAAAAGAACCAGCCGGGACCATTCCCGGATGAACTCCAAAAACTTTCCTGACAATCGGGGGATGAAGAAAGGGTGTTAAGCACATTTTAAGTACATGTTAGGCACATGTCAGGCACATGTTATGCTTATAGTGAGCCTGACATGTGCTTTACATGTGCATTAAATGTGCTTTTCAGGGAAGGAGTATCCACCAGATGTCTAGTAATGGCATGAAAGTGATCTGGGGATGGTCAAAGAATGGTCAAAAACTGAACTATTCCGATTGAATCTATCGAAAAGTTTACTGAGTTGAAAAAAGCGGCGGAAAACAATTGTGAGCTGATTCGGGTTAAAGATGCGAACCACTCGTGTGACTGGGCTGTCAGCAATCTTGATTCTTTATTGACACAATAAAGGATGGCAGTCCTTTTGCGAGAGCAAAAGCTGATTAAATAATTTTCAGTAACTGTTATTGATAGAAACTATTCTGAACAGATCAGATCGCTGTAGCGACCAATTCCAGATTAGGGTGAGCGAAATCCATCACGGTATGTCCATTGATCCACTCGCTCTCATTCTCGCGGGTGAGGATGACCGGCATGCGTTTCTTTGAATTGTGGATCTCACTCATCAATGGATTGGCCTCGGTGGTGACGATGGTGTAGCTTTTCACGATTTCGCCCGTCTCCAGATTTACCCATCTGGACCATAACCCTGCATAAGCAAACAACTCTTCGCCGGGTAGCGTGATGAGGTATTTTTGCTTTTCTTTTCCTTTTTTATCGAGCCACTGCCATTCATAAAACCCGTCGGCAATTATGAGACACCTGTTTTTCACATTGTCTTTAAAAGCCGGCTTTTCATTCAGTGTCTCGATTTTGGCATTCAGTGTGTATTGACGGATACTGTCGTCTTTTGCCCAAAGCGGGATGAGCCCCCAGTGCAAATGGTCGATGACGGTTCTGTCTTTGTTGGTAATGACCGGTGTTTTCGGGAATGAAAATCCGTTGTACTCGTTTGCCAGTTCAAACTGCAGTTCGTTCACGATTCTGGCCTTGTAACGGTTGATGAGTTCAACTGCTTTCTTGGTTTGTCTGCTATAAAAACACATTAGACATGTATGGTTATGATTTCACTTAAACGCGTCGTGTAGCGTGGGGACAATCGCTCCTGCTTCATTTTCCAGGTCCTGTCCAGCGCCTGGCTTGCCAATTTCACCTTCTTTTGTCCAATGGCGCTGTTCAGTCTATCCATAACATCCATCAACACTTTATGTTTTGGATTAGTGTTTTCGAACATCGAAATCTGGTTCGTCGCTTCAGGCGTGATATCCATCACGATGACTCCAGCTTTTTTGTATTGATAGCCCTGTTTGAAGATGAGCGATAATCCTTTGACTGCAAATTTAGTAATTTCAATACTAGAATTGGTAGGAAAAGGAAGTTTCATTACAATATTTCTGCTGTATTGGGGTAAATCACTACGAAAACCATTGGTATGCAAGAAGATAAGTAGGGAGTTGCAACACGATTTCTGCCTGCGGAGCTTCTCAGCACAGGTCACCGCGAATGTCGTGACCCGTTCTTTAAGTTGTTCAATGTCAGTATAGTTTTTATCAAACGAACGAGTTGTCGCGATGTTTTGTTTTGCTTTCGCGGTCTCCATGTCGAGCCTTGGCTTACCTTCTAATTCGTGCTTGAGGCGCAATCCAACTACAGACATATTTTTGCGCACCCATTGATCGGGTAACTGTGTAAATGCATAAGCCGTCTGAATGCCCAGTGCCTTCAACCGTCGTGCATGACGACCGCCGATGCCCCAGACATCTTCGACCGGGAGCCATTTCAAGGCCTTTATTCTTTTTTCGTCATTGTCGATAAAGTAAATACCACCCGTCTTTTCCGGAAATTTCTTCGCAACCTTATTGGCTACTTTTGATAAGGCTTTTGTATTGGCGATGCCAACACTGATGGGAATCCCGGTTGATCGGGTCACTGTTTTCACGATCATGGCCCCGTATTCCTGCAGGTTGATGAAATCACATCCTTCAAATTTCAGGAAGGCCTCGTCGATGCTATAGACTTCAATCTCGGGAGCCAGGGTCGCGAGGATGTCCATCACCCGTGCGCTCATATCCCCATACAAAGCATAGTTGGACGAAAAGACATGTATATCATTATCGATGAATGTTTTTTCAAACTGATAGGCAGCGGCGCCCATCGGGATACCAAATTTCTTGGCTTCGTTGCTACGCGCAATCACACAACCATCGTTGTTTGACAACACCACGATGGGCTTCCCCCGCAACTCGGGCCTGAATACCCGCTCGCAGGATGCATAGAAATTATTGCAGTCGACCAGCGCAAACATCACAGTGCCTTTATAACATAAACCACTATACCCCAAACAATAAAATCGTTTTCAGCAGTCACCCTTATCGGTTTGTAGGATTCATTTTCAGGCAGGAGCCAACAAAAGTCTTTTTCGACCTTCAGCCGTTTCACGGTAAATTCGCCATCGATGAAACACACGGCAATTTTGCCATCGACGGGATCCAGGCTCTTGTCCACAATCAGTAAATCCCCGTTGTTGATGCCGGCATCAATCATGGAATTGCCTTTTACTCGACCAAAGAATGTCGAAGAGGGATGTTTAATCAGCTCTTTGTTCAGGTCAATAGAAAGGTCGATAAAGTCTTGCGCGGGCGAAGGAAATCCGGCACTGATTCCCTGATCGATGAGAGGCCTGTTAAGCTTTGTTTCTGTGGAAACAGGAAAAACAGCTATGGCATGTTTAGTATATTGATTCAGAGCTTTCACAGAGTTAAAGATTAATGATCATCATGTTAATTGGGTTATCAATTGATCAAATATATGATTAGAATATAATCGCAAAGATAATGCTAGTTTAGCTGGATTGTGCGAAGACTGAAAATAAAAAACTGTATCTTTTATCAAATAACAGAATCATAAATATAAAAATGAAAAATGGATTGGTCGAAGAAAGCCTTCATCCAATCCATTTAATATTATAATTAACCTACCCCGAATTATTCTTACCGGCTGACGAGTTGATGTTCAAGCACCTGCCTGACTACATCAGGAGTAATTAAATCTCTGTCGCCGATCGTCTTCCAGCCTCTTTCCTCGAACCGTTTTACAATTTTATCAATCGTGTAAATCGTTACATTGTAATCTTCCATACGGGTTTTGATTCCAAGTGATTCGAAGAATTCAACCGTCTTCAGAATGGTATTCTCAATTCGTTCATTGTCCGAACCGGTTGTGACACCCCAAACTCTGGCTCCGTATTGCAGCAGTTTTTCCTTTTTCTCGTCTTTTAAAACTGACCACACACCTGGAAGGACGATTGCAAGCGTTCTGGCGTGATCGATATTGTGAATGGCTGTGAGTTCATGTCCGATCGTATGTACAGCCCAGTCGCCAGGAACGCCGCAAGAAATCAATCCATTTAATGCCATAGTAGCACACCACATCAGATTTGACATTGCATCATAATCTGCAGGGTCGTTATAGACGATAGGTCCGATCTCAACAAGTGTCTGAAGAATGGATTCTGCCATACGATCCTGCAAAGGAGCATTGACCGGATAAGTAAGATATTGCTCGATTACGTGAACGAAGGCATCGACTACTCCATTTGCAACCTGATTTCTGGGCAAAAACCCTGCAGCATCAGGCAGCAGAAAAGAGAACATTGGATATACCTGCGGACTATTGAAGGAAAATTTCTCGTTGGTTGAAACGCGCGTTACAACGGAGTTGGCATTCATTTCAGTTCCGGTTGCCGGAAGTGTTAAGATGACACCCAAGGGTAGAGCGGCTTCAACTTTTGCTCCTTTTGACATGATATCCCAAGGGTCACCGGTCGTATACAGCGCTGCAGCAGCGATAAACTTTGATGCATCAATGACCGACCCCCCTCCGATTGCCAACAAGAAATCTATTTTTTCTTTTTTTATCAATTCAACTGCTTTCATGGCAGTTTCATAATGAGGATTGGGTTCAATACCACTGAATTCCAAGACAGTATAACCCTTCAGTATCTCTGTGACCTGATCATAAACGCCATTTTTCTTGATGCTACCGCCACCATAGAGCATCAATATTTTTTTTTCTTTTGGAATCAGTTTAGAAAGTTTTGTAAGTTGATCTTTTCCAAAGATCACTTTGACAGGATTATAGAATTCAAAATTTTTCATAAATGTTATATTTTTTTTTAAAAATCACCACAAATGATATACCAAAAATATTTGACCAAAGATAATGCTAAAATGGAAAATCTATTTGATCATTTAATGAGTATGGTCTGATCATGAAACACTACCTTATCGCCACTTCTTAATTTCTTACGCCTTTGAAGTTCAATAGCACCGTTTACCATTACTTCGCCATCATCAACTCTTATATTGGCTTCTCCTCCTGTTTCAACCAATCCCAACATCTTTAAAAGCTGGTTTAAAGCGATGTATTCATGTCCTTCCAATTCAAATTCTTTCATAATTTAAGAGTTAATCTTAAAGTCATTTATAATAGCCGTCCATGTCCCTACAAAGATAATAGAACACCGGCAATTAAGCCACAATTTAAACATTATAGTTTTTTTTAGTATTGCGACATTTTGTCAGCCAATGCGTACTGGCACATGCTTTGATATTACCCATTTCAAAACAAAAAAGAATATATATTATGGCTAAAGGACAGATTAACGTTAAGACTGAGAACATTTTTCCAATTATCAAGAAATTCCTCTACTCCGATCATGAAATTTTTCTTCGTGAACTTATTTCAAATGCTGTAGATGCAACCACTAAACTGAAAGCTTTGGCTTCAATGGGTGATGTGACCGGAGAATTGGGTGATTTGACTATCGAAGTTAAACTTGATCAAAAGAATAAAACACTGCATGTTATCGATCGCGGTATTGGAATGACTTCTACCGAAGTTGAAAACTACATCAACCAGATTGCATTTTCATCGGCTGAAGAATTTCTTGAGAAATTCAAGGGTAAAAGTGAAGATGAAACCAATGCCATAATTGGCCATTTTGGTTTAGGCTTCTATTCTTCTTTCATGGTTTCAAAGAAAGTAGAAATAATTACAAAATCATATAAAGATGAGCCTGCCGTAAAATGGGAATGTGATGGAAGCCCCGAGTATACGATGACAGCAAATAAAAAGACTGTGCGCGGGACAGAAATCATCCTTCATATTGCAGATGATTCTCTGGATTTTGCTGAAGAAAACAAGATTCTTACCTTACTGAAAAAATATTGTAAATTTTTACCGGTCGCGATCTGTTTTGGAGAAGAGAGTACCTGGGAACCTATTGAAGGCGAAAAAGACAAAGATGGTAACGATAAGACCAAAGAAGTCAAGAAACCAAGGATTATTAACAATACAAACCCTGCCTGGCGTAGAAAGCCTGCTGACCTGACAGAAGAGGACTATAAAAGCTTTTATCGCGAACTGTATCCCTTTACTTTCGAAGAACCCTTGTTTAATATTCATCTTAACGTTGACTATCCATTTAACTTGACAGGTATTCTATATTTCCCCAAGGTTAAAAAGAACTTTGAAGTACAACGTGAGAAAATACAGCTATATAGCAACCAGGTTTTTGTTACAGATTCAGTAGAAGGTATTGTTCCTGAATTTCTGACGCTGATGCATGGAGTTATTGATTCTCCGGATATCCCGCTCAATGTTTCACGCAGTTATTTGCAAAGCGATTCAAACGTGAAGAAGATTTCAAACCACATCATGAAAAAAGTGGCCGATAAACTGGAAGAAATCTTCAAAAATAACCGTGAAGAATTTCAACAGAAATGGGACGATATCCGCATCTTCATTGAATATGGTATGGTGTCGGATGAGAAATTTTACGAACGTGCTTTGAAATTTGTTCTACTGAAAGACACTGATGGTAAATATTACACATTAGATGAATATAAAGAGCTGGTTAAAGATAATCAGACCGATAAAAACAAAAAGCTTGTTTATCTTTATACCACAAATGTTGAAGACCAAAACAGTTATGTACAAACCGCAACAGAACATGGTTATAATGTGCTGATAATGGATGGCGTTCTTGATCAACACTTCATGAATACAATGGAACAGAAGCTGGATCAGACTTCGTTCGCACGTGTTGATGCTGAGATTATTGACAAATTGATTGAGAAAGAAGACGCATTACCATCGTTACTGAGTGATGACGACAAAAAGAAATTGCAGCCTGTCATCGAACAACATGTAGATAAAGTACGTTTCAATGTAATGTTTGAAAGTCTGAGTGCCAGTGACCTTCCTGTTCTGATTACACAAAATGAATTTATGCGTCGTATGCGCGATATGAGTGCCATGGGTGGCGGAGGTGGTTTTGGTTTTGGTAACATGCCTGAAAGTTATAGTCTCGTCATTAATGCCAATCATCCGCTTGTTACAAGGATGGCCGCTGAAACTGATGCTGAGAAACAGAGTCTGATGGCGAAACAGTTAACTGATCTGGCATTATTAAGTCAGAATCTGTTAAAAGGACAGGACCTGACCGCATTCATCAAACGCAGTGTTGATTTAATTTAATTCTGACTTCAGATAAACCATGACCTCACTTTTCAAATTATAACAAGTGTGAGATCACTAAACCAAAAAACCAAAATGAAAAAGGGACTTATTATTGTAGGCGTAATTGTATTGTTCGTGATAATCATGTTTTCATGGGTATCGGGCAAATACAACGGACTCGTAACCCGTGAAGAGGGTACCAAACAAGCCTGGGCCCAGGTTGAAAATGTATATCAACGTCGTTCAGATCTTATTCCAAACCTGGTAGAGACCGTGAAGGGTTATGCTGCCCATGAAAAATCCACTTTTGTTGAAGTTACAAATGCGCGTGCAAAAGCGACTCAGGTTACGGTAGATCCAACAAAACTTACACCTGATCAGATTCAAAAGTTCCAGGGAGCACAGGATGGACTTTCACAATCATTGGGACGTTTGATGGTTGTAATGGAAAAGTATCCTGAATTGAAAGCAAATCAAAATTTCCTCGACTTACAGGCACAGCTGGAAGGAACAGAAAACAGGATTGCAGTTGAACGCAGAAAGTTTAATGAAGTAATTCAGGAATATAATGTAAACGTTCGTAGTTTCCCTACCAATATGTTTGCAGGCATGTTTGGATTTCAACAGAAAGGTTACTTCCAGGCTGAAGCAGGCGCTGAAAAAGCAGTGAAAGTGAAATTTTAACACTATTCTTTTACTTCCCTCCTCATCCGGGGATGGAAGTTATATTTAGATTCAGTATTTTTTACTTTTGATTCAAACATCATGGCAACAACTGCTAAGCAATTTTTCACACTTGAACAACAGGCTGAAATATTAAAAGCCGTTCAGCAAGCTGAACAAAATACATCAGGAGAGATCAGAGTTCATATCGAAAACGAATGTGACGGTGATGCGCTTGCAAGATCAGTTTATCTTTTTAAAAAACTGGGGATGACAAAAACAAAACAACGCAATGGAGTTTTGTTTTACCTGGCTGTAGAACATCATAAATTTGCTGTCTTGGGCGATATCGGGATTGATGCAGTAGTACCTGAGAATTTCTGGGATGAAGTGAAAACAATCATGTTAAATGACTTCAAAGAAGGACATTTTACCGAAGGGCTTACCAAAGCAATTGAGATGGCAGGGAATTCTCTTAAAAAACATTTTCCCTACCAAAGTGGTGATGTAAACGAACTACCGGATGACGTTTCATTCGGCGATAATTAATCCGGTTGTAATGAAAAAACTAACTAAATATTTTGGGATTATTATAATTCTGTTAACCTTCACAGCAGTGAAGGCTCAGGATATCCCCGCACAACCCCAACCCCCACACCTGGTTAATGACCTTGCCGGCGTAATGACTCCAGAGCAGATTCAAAGACTTGAAGCAACGCTTGTTGCTTTCAATGACAGTACCAGTACCCAGATTGCGGTTGTTACATTAAAATCCTTGAATGGATATTCTGCATCAGAAATGGCTGAACGGATCGGAACCACATGGGCCATTGGTCAGAAGAAATATAACAATGGAATGGTTATTCTGATCAAACCCAAAACCGCAAGTGAAAAAGGTGATGTTGCAATTGCAACCGGTTATGGGCTGGAAGGGAAGTTACCTGATATCATCTGTAAACGTATTGTTGATGAAGTAATGATTCCAGAATTCAACAAGGGTGATTATGCTGCCGGAATTGATGTAGGTGCTTTGACAGTTATGAAAGTTGCTACAGGAGAATATAAAGACGGTTCTTTTGGAGCAAAACCCAGAGGAAGAGGTGGAAAATCACCTATTGTTCCTTTTATTATCCTTATCATCATGGCAATTTATATCATGAGAGGTTTTAGAGGACGCGGAAATCATCATTCAATTGGTCATGGTATGCCTATTTGGCCTTTCCTTTTCATGGGAGGTCTAGGCGGTTTTGGTGGCGGAAGCGACAACAATGGTGGTGGTGGCTTTGGTGGCGGAGACAGTGGTGGTGGCTTTGGCGGCTTTGGCGGTGGCGGCTTTGGAGGAGGTGGCGCTAGCGGAAGCTGGTAAAACCAATTTACTAACCGAACAAAGAATTGAATAGTTCAGTTGTATTAGAACATATTAAGTGTACTAATGACAACTGAACTTTTTATTTTATAAGAACTTTTTATTTAATGGACCAAAAGGTCATTCGAATATTGAATAGACCCATTTAGAATTTTTCATTTGTTTTTGACAGTCAATATTAAACTATTAATTAACAATTGACTTTTGACCTTAATTATATTATTTTTGGCAGTAAGCTATAAAGTGAAATGTTTGGTAACTACTCAAAATAACCAATAACACTTGATTTACGAATAAACAATTCGTCAATTTAATGGTTGTGTGTTAACATGAATTGTAGTTTTCAATATTCTATTTTTAGCAATACCATCAAAAGAATTGAATTTTATGAAAGTACCGATACTAAAACAAATAGTCCGCTTTTATTTTGATAGGTTTATAAATCTGAGTGTCACCAGTCGCAAATTATGGATCATTATTTTTGTCAAACTATTTATCATGTTTGCCATCCTGAAATTGTTTTTCTTCCCTGATTTTCTGAAAACAAAATTCAAAACCAATACTGAACGATCTAATTATGTTATTGAACAATTAACACAAACAAAAAAATAGCTTATGATGCATTTTGACTATGCAATGATCGATTGGTCGCGTGCGCAGTTTGCACTAACGGCCATGTATCACTGGATTTTTGTCCCAATAACCTTGGGTATCACGTTTATCATTGCCATTATGGAAACGATCTACGTGAAAACGAATAATCCGGAGTGGAAACGAATTACAAAATTCTGGATGACCTTATTCGGAATTAATTTTGTAATTGGTATAGCAACAGGAATCATCCTAGAATTTGAATTTGGCACAAACTGGTCAAACTATTCCTGGTTTGTGGGTGACATATTCGGGGCACCTTTGGCAATTGAAGGCATCATGGCTTTTTTCCTGGAATCTACATTTATTGCATTGATGTTTTTTGGCTGGAATAAGCTCAGTAAACGGGCTCATCTGATGGCAACATGGGTTACTGCTGTTGGCACAAACCTTTCAGCACTCTGGATCCTGGTTGCAAACGGATGGATGCAATTTCCGGTCGGAATGATGTTCAATCCCGATACCGCCAGAAATGAGATGATGAATTTTTGGGAAGTATTCCTTTCTCCGGTTGCTGTCAGTAAGTTTTTGCATACCATCTCTTCGTCTTATACCCTTGCTTCCTTATTTGTCATTTGTGTAAGCGCATGGTATCTTCTCAGAAAACGAGAAATATCACTGGCACGCAAGAGTATGGTGATTGCTGCTGTTTTTGGTCTGATTTCTTCATTGTACACGGCCGTTACAGGTGACGCATCGGCTAAACAGGTTGTCGATAAACAACCCATGAAACTTGCAGCAATGGAAGGACTTTATCAGGGAAAAACTAATGCTGGTTTAACCGCTTTTGGGTTCTTAAAAGATCAGACCGTTCAACAGAGAAATGAATTCAAGAGAGATTTCTATCTCAGGATTGAGATCCCCAATGCCCTATCACTACTGGCGTTTAATGATCCAAATGCATTTGTACCAGGTATAAAAGATATTATTGAAGGGAATAAATCCAGAGGCTTAATCCCTTTATCAGAGAAAATGATCATGGGTAAAAAAGCTATTCAGGCCCTGGCTGACTACAGAAATGCAACTATAGTAAAAGATACGCTTAAAGCGAATAGTGCTAAGAAAACCCTTGTTGCCAATTTTAAATATTTTGGGTACGGTTATATTGAAAATGCCCATCAAACCATTCCTAACGTAGCCCTTACATATTACAGCTTTCATATTATGGTTATACTAGGGTTCTGGTTTATCTTATTCTTCATTGTTACATTGTTTTTGATTTATAACGACAAGATTCTGGATTCTAAATTATGGCTTAGATTATCAATCCTCGGATTTCCACTGGCGTTAATAGCAAGTGAATCAGGCTGGATTGTTGCTGAGTTAGGTCGTCAGCCATGGGTCATCCAGGATTTGATGCCTACAATGGCAGCTGTTTCCAAAATAAGTGCCGGAACAGTCCAGGTTACATTCTGGTTATTTGCTCTGGTATTTACAGCCCTGCTTGTTGCGGAAATCGGGATCATGACAAAGCAAATAAAACTCGGACCTAAAGATGGAGGACATTAATTATGTTTGGATCAATGACTTTAGAATTTTTACAAGAATATTGGTGGATAATCGTCTCTATTTTAGGTGCAGCTCTCGTTTTTCTGATGTTTGTTCAGGGAGGGCAGACCATGATATACACCCTTGGTAAGACAGAAACGGAGAGAACTATGATTGTCAATTCGTTGGGTAGAAAATGGGAATTTACATTCACGACGTTGGTCACCTTTGGTGGCGCTTTCTTTGCTTCATTTCCATTATTTTATTCAACAAGTTTTGGTGGAGCTTATTGGGTTTGGATGGCCATTTTATTCTGTTTCATCATTCAGGCCGTTTCTTATGAATACCGAAGCAAACCAAAGAACATCTTTGGACCCAGGACATTTGAGACTTTCCTCTTTATCAATGGAGCACTGGGTACGATTTTAATTGGAACCGCAGTAGGCACCTTCTTTACTGGAGCCAATTTCACAGTCGATAAGATGAGGTTGACAGAAACACTATCATCAGTCACAATTTCACGTTGGGAAAATCAATGGCATGGATTAGAAGCAGTGTTAAACATTCAAAATGTTATACTGGGATTGGTAGTTTTCTTTTTAGCCCGAATCCTGGCCTTATTGTATTTCATGAACAATATTGACAATGATCAGATCATCATTCGTTGTAAGAAGCAATTACTCTATAATACGATCCCTTTTTTAGTTCTCTTCCTGCTTTTTGTTGGAATGTTACTAACCAGTGATGGTTTTGCTGTTAATCCGATCACCGGGATAGTGAGTATGGAACCTTTAAAATACTTGCATAATCTTTTTTCAATGCCTGTTGTGTTGATCCTGTTTTTAGTCGGGGTATTAATGGTATTGTATGGAATTATTCTTTCATTGATAAAGAAAACTTCAAACGGTATCTGGTTTACCGGTCCCGGAGCTTTTCTTACCGTTTTTGCCTTATTCCTGCTGGCTGGATTAAACAATACTTCATTTTATCCATCATTATCCGATTTACAAAGTTCTTTAACTATCCATAACAGTTCATCAAGTCATTACACTTTGACAGTGATGAGTTATGTGTCGTTGATGGTTCCATTCGTGATTATTTACATTATTTATGCATGGCGCTCTATCAACAACACAAAGATTATCGAGGCCGAAATGAATGAAGAAACTCATGTTTATTAATTTTAAAAAGGAGATCTGATTATGTACCTGCAAATGATACTCTGGCTACTGACATGGCCCATCCTGATATACATCACATATCTTGTTGTGAAATTTGCCATTAAGAACCTCAAAGATTAATGCCCGGTTTAAAAAATATAGCGCCCTGCATTAATGGGGAATAAGCAAAAAATGAGAAGTTGTCGTTCTAAAATAATAATTCGGCCTGGCTGATTGACACATCACCAGGCCTTCATTTTTACAGCTTTTATTCATCAACTTATAAAGCAATATTATGTTTTATTGTACGGAAAACAGGCACAATCCCAAACTATTAAGCATGTAGAAACTCATATTTTGTGGTTGTATTTGTCAAATTTGAATATATTTTTGTTGTGTTGAATAAACATTGTACCTTTAAACATTCAGGAGGAAAAAATGATAAATCTCACAACCCAATATATGGGCCTTTTATTAAAAAGCCCTTTAATCATAGGCAGCTCTGGCTTAACTTATTCTGTTGAAAATGTAATTGATTTTGAAAACAGGGGAGCCGGCGCCGTGGTGTTAAAATCGCTCTTTGAAGAGCAGATCAGACATGAGATAGCGATAACTCTTAATAAAACCGATACGAGTTTATATCCTGAAGCTGAGGATTATATTAGTAATTATACTAAAATCCAACAAGTGGATGAATATCTTCATTTGATTAGAGATTGTAAAAATGCAGTCAATATTCCCATAATTGCAAGCATCAATTGTGTGACCGCAGATGAATGGACCACATTTGCAACCCGAATTCAGGAAGCAGGTGCAGATGCACTTGAACTGAATGTATTTATTCTGCCTTCCGATTTTATCAAAACAGGTTCGCAAAATGAGACTATTTATTTCAGAATATTGGAGGAAGTTAAAAAACATATTAAGATCCCGGTTGCTTTAAAAATAAGTTCTTATTTTTCAGGCTTAGCATATACGATCCAAAAATTAGCATGGTCAGGGGCAAATGGATTGGTGCTTTTCAATCGTTTTGTCACACCCGATATCAATATTGATAAAATGCAGATAGGCGTTGCAAATATTTTCAGTACACCCGAAGAAATGGCCAATACATTAAGGTGGGTGGCCATTTTAAGTGATATGGTTAAAACTGATATTGTTGCATCAACTGGAATTCATGATGGCAAGGCACTTATAAAGATGCTTCTGGCTGGAGCTACTGCAGTTCAGGTAGCTTCGACCCTTTACAAGAACGGGTTCGGTCGGATTAATACTATGCTTAAAGACCTGGAAACATGGATGGAAGAGCATAATTACTCGACAATTGAAGAATTTAAAGGGAAGATGAGTTTTAAAAATACTGATAATCCTGCTGCTTATCTCCGGGTTCAGTTTATGAAACACTACTCAGGTATCGAATAAATTGATAAAATTTATCATGCAAGAATCAAATGCACAATATCTTACTTCGTGGATAGAAGTTGATGATAATAATGATTTTCCAATTCAGAATATTCCTTTTGGCGTCTTCAGAAAAATCCAGAATGGATTGGCTCATCATGTAGCTACCAGAATTGGTAATAGTGTCATTGATCTATACCGGGTTGCCTCAAAAGGTTTTTTTGAAGATTGTGGTATCATTGATATTGAGGTTTTTAATCAGGGTTCTCTCAATCTTTTTGCAAGTCTGGGTCAAACTGTTCAGCGTAAGATTCGCAAAAAGATCGCTGAATTATTCAGTATCAATAATCCAATATTACGGGATAACTATGTTCTAAGAAACGAAATACTGACTTCTATAGATGAAGTTGAGATGTTGCTTCCTGTGGAAGTTGCAGATTTTACTGATTTTAATTCAAGTTTGGAACATGCTGTAAATATTGGACGGATGTACAGGGATCCGGTTAATCCTTTGCCCCCTAACTGGCGTCATATGCCTGAAGGATGCCCGGGCAGGTCATCGTCAATAGTTGTGTCAGGGACCAAGATCCATCGCCCTCTGGGGCAATATAAACCTGGTGATGCAGCTTTTCCGATCTATGGAGCCACACGTCGTCTTGATTTCGAATTGGAAGTTGCATTTATAACTTGTAAGGAAAGTGAATTAGGGTCAACGATTCCTGTTGAAAAAGCAGAGGAGTACATATTGGGATTTGTTTTATTGAATCTTCTGGCTGCCCGTGATTTTCAAACCTGGGAACAAGTTCCACTTGGTCCATATACATCAAAAAGCTTTGGTGCTATCATGTCACCCTGGGTTGTCACACTGGATGCGCTGGAAGCATACCGCGTAACAGGCCCCCGCCAGGAACCAAAAGTGCTTCCATATCTCCATAGTACAGGAGCACACAATTTCGATATCAATCTGGAAATAATTCTGAAACCGGAATCACTTGAACCATTATCGCTCTGCAAGACAAACTATCGCTTTGTCTATTGGAATATTTGTCAGCAATTGGCTCATCAATCTAAAAATGGATGCAGAATCCGTATAGGAGATGTTTATGCGTCAGGAACAATAAGTGGTCAAACTCCGGAATCATTGGGTTCAATGCTTGAATTAACCTGGCGCGGATCTAAACCGATTGAATTGAGCGACGGATCAATACGTAAATATCTTTATGACTATGATAAAGTGATAATGAAGGGATATGGAAAACGCAACGGAATTCGAATTGGCTTTGGTGAATGTGAAACTCAAATATTACCTGTGAAATAATTAAACGAAGAATATTAATTTCTAGTCTCTTATCCAGCTGAAACCATCACTTTTCTTTGATTTTCAAGATGATATATAATTTCTTCTCCATAGATTAAGTCCAACGATTGCAATTAATCGAAGTTTGTACCTATGTTATATCAAAGGGATGCTTATTTTTGCACTCCTTAATCTTGAATACCTAAAGATGACGCTACTTGAATTTATAACAATCTTTTTGATAGCTATTGGCCTTTGTTTCGATTCATTTGCTGTTTCATTTTCAAGCGGATTGATGATGAAGCACATCAACTTCTTTGAAGCAATGAAAATAGCTTTTTCATTTGCATTCTTCCAGGGTTTGATGCCACTATTAGGTTGGATGGCAGGAAAAAGAATTTCGGATTATTTAAGTAATTATGATCACTGGATTGCTTTTATATTATTATTGATCATCGGGTTACGCATGATTTGGGAGAGTCGGAAACCTGAAGAGAATAAAACATTTAATCCAATGAATTTGTGGTTTATCATCTATATGTCAATTGCAACAAGCATTGACGCCCTCATTGTTGGTTTAAGTTTTGCATTTCTTAAGACCGACATTTATACCTCCATTATAATTATTGCAATCGTCACATTCATTGCTACCATGTTGGGCATTTTGTTTGGCAAAAAGGCCGGAGCCCATTTGGGAAAAAAAATGGAAGTACTGGGTGGCATTATTTTAATTGTAATTGGATTTAAAATACTTATAGAACATCTTTATTTTACTTAACTATTGAAATAACAGCTATTTAATTTTCAAGTTTTAAACTCTTAATGAGTATTAATATATTTCATTTTCAGTACTTTCCTATTAATATTTCATTTTTAAGTCTCTCTTAACTTTATTCATAGAACTTTTTTCGTGACTATTTGTTCTTAAGTTAATCGAATTTAGTGTTTAGCGTATTTATTTCTAAAACAAAACCTCTTAATTTATTGAAAAATGAAAAGATTATTTTTTATTGCATTGATAGCATTATTAAGCTTTCAGGTTAATGCTCAACGATACCTGACTAAAAATGGGATGATAAGTTTATATTCTAAAACTCCCTTTGAAACGATAGAAGCTCAAAACAACCAGGTTAACTGCGCTTTAGACACTAAAACCAGTGATTTTGTCTTTAAAGTTTTAATGAAGTCGTTTGAATTTAAACGCGCTTTGATGCAAGAACACTTCAATGAAAATTATGTAGAATCTGATAAGTACCCGGATGCCATGTTCAAAGGAAAAGTCACTAATCTAAAGAATATTGATTTTAAGAAAAACGGCGTTTATCCTGCAGAAGTAGAAGGCGATCTCACTATTCACGGACAATCCAAACACATCAATACCACTGGCAGTTTTGAAGTAAAGGACGGAAAAGTAAACGGAAAATGTCGTTTTACATTAAAGGTTGAAGATTATGGCATTAAAGTGCCTTCAGCAGTTACTGATAAGATCGCAGAGAGTATTCAGATAGATGTGAATGTAATGTTGAGTGCCATGTAATCAGCGAATAATCACAAAATTTCGATCAAGGCCTTGTCTTTCCAGTTGAAATGATTACTTTTGCACCATTATAAGGATGGTCGCGTAGCTCAGCTGGATAGAGCAGCAGCCTTCTAAGCTGCGGGTCACAGGTTCGAATCCTGTCGCGATCACTCGAAGAAACAGTCAGGCTTTTGTCTGACTTTTTTTTGTAGTTCCCTTTTGTACTTAAAAACATCTGATTCCAAAACAACAATATCAACCCTTGATATTTGGGAGTGTAAATTTACTGTTTTTAAATAAATATTGTTTTGAGCCTGCCATTCTTGCAGATTTTGATCATTTCGGAACTATCTTTGATAGTAAGAATGTATAAATACATTAAAACTATGAATAGACAAGAAGCCGAACATATGCACCGCCAAATCTGTACACTTATATTGAAAAATCAGATTGGTGAAGGCACAGAAATTCTTGAGAAGTTCGTTGTAGCAGCTCGCTTACCCGGAATACTGGATGAAGTATCTGGATACAAAGAAACTTATAGGAACATGTTAAATTATACAATTAAAGGTATTCTTGATCCTCAACGTGACCAAATCTTTCTAAAAATTCAGCGTTCTTTAATCGAGACATGTGATTATACACTTCAGTTTGCTATTTCCAATATGGGATTCCATATTGATAAATTGAGAAGAGAATTAAGACTTAATGATTCACACTTTTCAAGTGAGACTTTACAACGTTTGGATGAACTTTCATTCGATGAAGCATTAGGGTCACTTTTCACTGAAAATTCTTCTAAAAATGAAATCACACCTGAGGTCTTCTTAAAAGAAGTAGCAAGAAAATGCTTTTATCTGGGATGGTTATGCGATAAACTAGGTGAATCAGATATTGAATTACTGGATAGGATATTGCATTCAAAAAGATTTAATTGGATTGACCGATGTCTTATAGTAAGTGGATTATCACTTGGATTGCAACGTCACTTCGACAAGGAAAAATTCATTGTATTAGATAATTATCAAAAAAGCAATGATCCGATGGTTAGTCAAAGAGCACTGACTGGATTGATGATCGCTTACTATTTATATGATGATCGGATTTGGTTATACCCGGAACTTGATCTGATATTCAATTTTTTGATTTCTGATACACCAAAAGACATCCTTAAACATCTTATACTTCAGATACTTAAAGCTTGTGATACAGAAAACATTTCCAAAAAATTCAGAGAGGAAATCATACCTGAAGTTATTAGGATCGAATCACATCTGAGAGACAAACTTCATTTGGATAAACTTGTAAGTGAATCGTTTAGTCTTGAGAAAAATCCTGATTGGGAAAAAATATTTGAAGATTCACCCGACCTTATTAATAAACTTCAGGAATTCACAGACCTTCAAATGGAAGGTTCTGATGTTTTAATGGGTACTTTTTCAATGTTAAAACACTTTGACTTTTTCAAAAAAGAAGACAACTGGTTCCTCCCTTTTTACGAAGACACCGATGCTGATGGTTATATTATGGATTCTGATGAAAGTAAGGCAATAACTACTATACTTTACAATTCGCCTTATATGTGCAACAGTGATAAATATTCGATGCTCCTGAATGTGTATAATATCCCGTTTACACAAAGGCATACCATTATTGAAATGTTGAATAATGAACAGGAACAATTAAAAGAATTGACAGCTGACAAAGAGAGTACAGATCCATTCATCCAAAGTAAACTCATAATAACGCATGTAATTCAGGATCTTTATCGATTTGTAAAGCTTTATCATTTACATAATGAAATACCCGATATCTTTCAAAAAGCTTGGGATATGCCCGATACAGTCCATTTTGGAATGCTGATCGATCATACTAATTCATTACCTGATATCGCTCAATTCTATTTCAACAGGGATATTTTTGATCATGCATTATCCTCATATGAACTTTTATCAACTCAACAACAGGATAACCCTATATTGTATGAAAAAGCAGGATATTGCTCTGAACGAATAAAAGATTATCAAGGAGCCATCAAATACTATAAAAGGGCTGAATTGGTAGACACTGACCACTCGTGGATTTTTAAGCGTATAGGATGGTGTTACAGGCAGCTGAAAGACCCCGAAAATGCATTAACCTATTTTATTGAAGCCGAAAATCGCGAACCAGAAAATGCAAATATTCAATCTCAGATTGGACATTGCTATTTGGAGTTAAAAGATTTCAAAAGTGCTTTGGAATATTTTTTCAAGGTTGAATTCATGGATCCAACGAACCAGAATATTTGGAGACCCATAGCCTGGTGTTGCTTTATATTGAAAAAAATGGATGAGGCAGAAAGATATTATCTCCAAATCATTGAGAATAACCCAACTCATTATGATTATATGAATATAGCGCATTTACTTTGGTGTAAAGGCCATCTTGATCAGGCCCTACCCTATTACCTAAAGGGCGTACAGTTGATGCCGGATGGAATTGATCAATTCATTTTAAGTTATAACGAAGACAAATCATTATTACTAGACCACGGTATCAGTCAACTTAATATCGATATTTTACCTGATATTTTAAGAATTAAGATGGAGGAAGTGGCTTAAACAGTTTCTAGTTTAAACAAAAAAAGGCAGCCAAGGCTGCTTTTTTTGTTTCAGGTATAGACACAAAAAAGCCCGGTCATTTACATGGCCAGGCTTCAATAAAAAGGGCAACGACCTACTCTCCCACAAACTCGCAGTACCATCGGCGCAGGCGGGCTTAACTTCTCTGTTCGGAATGGGAAGAGG
>Ga0209125_1000087_pt1 | contig 156223 bp, 137 predicted proteins | sample BarGraIncub1131A_FD_184503 | JGI IMG/M metagenome (GOLD analysis project Ga0209125, IMG submission 184503) | Arctic peat soil microbial communities from Barrow, Alaska - Barrow Graham LP Incubations 11-31A (SPAdes) (version 2) | ecosystem: Environmental > Terrestrial > Soil > Wetlands > Peat... | reverse complement strand
TGTAATTTTCATCCGCGACGATGTTTTTCACCTAAATAAGTGAAAAATCATCAATCGGGCAAGCTTTGTAAGGCTTGATTTTACAGGGCTTCCCGATTTTTATTACTTTTCTTTTGCGGAGTTAAGGTGGTATATAAATATCTGACTATTAAAACTTGACGAAATAAATTTAGCTGAAATCGCCGAATTAAGCAACACATAAAATTAATCAAATTTCGTCCGGTTATTTTCCGAAAAAAGAACAGTTACGACAAAATAAAAGGCCGTTCCAAATGTTATTTTGAAACGGCCTTTATTATAAATGTCAGCCCCTGGGGAAGCATTTATTTTTATCGAATTTTGTATTTTATTCATCGTCAAATTGATCGTCAAATTTAAATTCAAATTCATCAGGATTTTCATCCGCAAAATCATCATAAATGGATAATCTTCTTTTTGAACTCTTGTCTTTCTGTAATTTAGGCCCCTTAATCGTATCCCCATCAGCCTTTAAAGGGATGCCCCCTTTTTTTGTAATTTTCAGATTCTTGTTTGTTTTCATTTCGAAAAATCTAAATGTTTGATAATTAAGATTTTAAAAGTTTATAAAATGTGTTGATATTTGATTGTTAAACTATGAAAAAAAAAATAAATATTCCAAACTTCTGCGTTAAAAAAATAATTTTAATTTTTTGGAGTTACTGATACTGTGTTTATTATGCTTGGTGCGATAAATATTCATATTTTAAAAATACAATAAAAAAGATTAAAAGTCAACAGGTTGTCAAAAATCCGTTAAAATTGTTATAAATTCGTTTAAGTAATTAATCAGAAATGAAAACCTGGTTCACCCTTCTACTAATGATATTGTCTGGTTTAAGTTTTGGACAAAGTTTCTCAACTCATGATAAAAAAGCCATCAAACTGTTTGAACAGGCCAAACTTGCCTATAATAGTGAACTCTATACCAAATCTCTCAAATTATTGGACGAAGCCATTGTTTTGGATTCGACATTTCTGGAAGCATATATGTTGAACTCAGACATTTATCAGGAACTTGATTCTATATCCTTACAAATCAAATCACTTGAGACAGCCATCCGCATAAACGCTTCTAAATTTCCAAAATTGTATTATACTTTGGGAAATGCCTATTACCGCTCTGGTTTTTATCAAAGGGCAATAGATTTATATACCAAATACCTCGAAAACGAAGGTCAGAAAGCAACTTCCATTTCAAAAGCCAGGCAAAATATTGAGAAATGTACTCAAGCGATCAAGCTATTACAACATCCAGTGCCATTCAATTCAGAGAATCTGGGTCCAAACATCAATTCTGTGGATGATGAATATTGGCCTAGCCTGACGGTTGATGGAAAGACGATTATTTTTACAAGGCTTGTGGGATCAGGTACACCAAAGGGGCAAAGAAAAATAATGGCTCAGGAAGACTTTTTTACTTCGCAATTGATTAATAACCAATGGCAACCAAGCGAACCACTGACTTCCATTAATACCATTTACAATGAAGGTGCCCAGTCTATTTCGTCTGATGGAAAATTGCTGTTTTTTACCGCCTGCACCAGAAATGACGGTTTTGGAAGTTGCGACATTTATTATTCAAGAAACAAAGATGGTTCATGGTCGGTACCACAAAATGTTGGAGAACCTGTAAATTCGGCATCATGGGAATCGCAACCATCCATTTCCGCAAATGGCGAATTACTTTATTTTGTCAGTAACCGTAAGGGAGGGAAAGGTGGAATGGATATATGGGAATGTAAATTATTAGGTTTTTCCGATGTAGGATCGCCTGTTTGGGGCAAAGCAATTAATATGGGCGACTCGATTAATACCCCTGGAAACGAGAATTCTCCTTTCATTCATTCTGATGGCAAAACTTTGTACTTTGCTTCTGATTACTGGCCTGGTTTAGGCGGGTATGATATTTTTTACAGCCGTTTAAAAAATGATTCGGTGTGGTCAAAACCAAAGAATTTGGGTTATCCGATTAACTCGTATAGAGATGAACAGGGATTGGTGGTTGACGCAGCGGGAAAAAGTGCCTACTATGCATCTGACAGACCCGGTTCAAAGAGAATGGATATATATTCGTTTGAACTTTACACGGAGGCCAAACCAAACCCAGTATCATATATCAAAGGAAAGGTACTGGATGAAGATTCAGGGCTGCCAATTTGTGCAAATGTTGAGCTAATTGATCTGGACAATTCAAAATCAGTTATAAAAGGCGAGTCGTGTTGGGAAAAAGGTGAATTTTTGATGTGCCTTCCACTCGGAAAAGAATACGCTTTCACTGTATCAAAGGAAGGGTATCTGTTTTATTCTCAGAACTTTCAATTAAAAGAAAAAATGAATTTTGTTGATCCATATACTCTGGAAATTAAACTGAAAAAGATAAAGATCGGAAGTTCTGTTGTTCTGCGGAATGTCTTTTTTAATACCGGATCGTACGATTTGTTGCCTGAATCAAAGAGTGAACTTCAGCGGTTGATTGATTTCTTAAAAACCAATAAGACTCTTTCTATTGAAATAGAAGGACATACAGATAATATTGGTAGCGAAGCCATCAATCTCAACCTTTCAGAATTAAGGGCAAAATCGGTATATCAGTATTTAGTGAGCCTGGGAATTGAAGAAACCAGAATGACATTTAAAGGTTATGGTTTTTCACAGCCAATCAACACCAATGAAACAGTCGAAGGACGGGCATTCAATCGTAGGACTGAGTTCAAAATCATCAAAAAATAGAAAAATCAGATGTCAAATTCCAGATTATAAGGTGTTTCCTGATATACGTAATAGTTTAACCAGTTGGAAATCAAAAGATTGGCATGACCTCTCCAACGCATAATAGGTTCCTTTGATGGATCATTATCGGGATAATAATTGTCCGGAATATTAATTGGTAGATTCTTCTTTAAATCGCGCTTGTATTCAGTGTCAAGCGTAAATCTTGAATACTCAGAGTGCCCTGTAATGAAGAATTGCCGACCATCGAGGGTTTTAACCATATTTACTCCCGATTCGTCCGACTTTGATACAATCCTTAATTCCTTTACTTTTTCAATGTCTTCGGCCAATATTTCAGTGTGACGTGAATGAGGTACATAATACTCATCATCAAAACCCCTGAAAATGGGCAATATATCATTCACATTCCGATGCCTGAAAACTCCGAACATCTTATTCGGAAGCAAATATTTAGGAACACCATAAAAATGGTACATACCTGCCTGAGCTGCCCAGCAAATAAATAGCGAAGAAGTGACATGTTTTCGCGACCAGTCGAATATTTCAGTAAGCTCTTTCCAGTAAGTAACATCCTCAAATGGAAGCATTTCGACAGGTGCTCCGGTAAAAATCATTCCATCGTAATTACGAGATTTCAACTGGTCAAAAGTCTTGTAAAATGCCTTCATGTGCACGTCAGAAGTGTTCTTTGGATTATGACCTTTCATTCTCAGAAATTCAATTTCCAATTGGAGCGGCGTATTCGAAAGAAGTCGAATGAGATCAGTCTCAGTCGTAATTTTGATGGGCATCAAATTGACAATGATAATTTTTAATGGACGAATATCTTGTTGCGAAGCTCGCGATTCGTCCATGATGAATATGTTTTCTTTCTGAAGCAATTCTATTGCCGGCAGTTTGTTTGGAACATTAATAGGCATAATATCAGTAATTTAAATTATAATACCGGAATCTCAGATTGAAGCTGAGATTCCGGAAATGTGATGGTAAAATTAACCAATTTGATTCAAGGCCTGATCAAAATCGGCAATAATGTCGTCGATGTGTTCAAGGCCAACAGAAACGCGCAAAGAAGAAGGGTAAACTCCTGCTGCTATTTGCGCTTCTGCAGATAATTGAGAATGCGTAGTGGCCGATGGCTGAATAATCAACGTTTTGGCATCGCCAACATTGGCAAGATGACTGACAAGTTTCAGGCTGTCAACCAGCTTGATAGCACTTTCTTTATCGCCTTTCACATCAAATGAAAGAACTCCGCCGGCACCTTTGAGTAGATATTTCTTCGCCAACTCATGCGATTGGTTTCCTTCAAGTCCGGGATAATTTACACTGGCTACTTTCGGATGTTTTTGAAGCCATTTTGCCAACGAGAGTGTATTCTGAATATGCCGTTCCATGCGCAGTGACAGGGTTTCGAGTCCTTGAAGCAATAAAAATGAATTGAATGGGCTTTGTGATGGGCCAATATCACGCAAACCTTCAACTCTTGCTTTAATGATAAACGCAATGTTACCAAATGGACCATCGAAATTGAAAATGTCCCAGTATTTCAGGCCATGGTAACCTTCTGAAGGTTCAGTAAAACCAGGGAATTTGCCATTTCCCCAATCGAAATTACCTGCATCAACGATCACACCGCCAATAGAAGTTCCATGGCCACCAATCCATTTAGTCGCTGATTCGACCACTATGTTTGCACCATGTTCAATCGGACGAAAGAGGTAACCACCTGCACCAAAAGTATTGTCAACAATGAATGGAATGCCATATTTTTTTGCCAATGCACCAAAAGCATCAAAATCAGGAATCACATAGCCGGGATTTCCAATGGTTTCAAGGTAAATGGCCTTGGTTTTTTCGTCAATTAACTTTTCAAAAGCTTCAATTGTAAGGTTTTCAGCAAGGCGGGCTTCGATACCAAGCTTTTTAAATGTAACAGTGAACTGATTGTAAGAACCGCCATACAAAAACGGAGAACTGACAAAATTGTCGCCAATACCCATGATGTTTGTGAAGGTTAAGAACTGTGCCGAATGGCCAGAAGCCACGCCCAAAGCGGCGACTCCGCCTTCGAGTGCGGCTATTCGCTGCTCAAAAACATCGGTTGTAGGATTCATCATCCGGGTATAAATATTCCCGAACTCTTTCAGTGCGAAAAGGTTGGAAGCGTGTTCGGCGTTATTAAACACATACGACGAAGTTTGGTAAATTGGAACAGCACGTGATAGTGTTGTAGGATCAACCTGTTGTCCTGCATGTAATTGCAGTGTTTCGAAATGTAATTTTCTTTCAGTCATATTATTTGATTTTAAGGGTAAAAAATCTAGTTGAAAAATATTTGATGAATTTCTTTAATGGCTTTTTGAGTGTCTTTCTGATCGACAATTAAATAGCTTACCAGATCGGAAGCTCCTGAACCACTAAGTAGTACGTTGATTTTATGCTGGGCAACCGCAGTGAACAATTTTGCCGAAACGCCATGATGTTGCTGCATTCCATGACCAACCACCGCAATTAGTGAAACCTGATCTTCGATAATGATTTCGCTTACTGAACTCAATGGTAATTCCTCACAAATTTGTTTTGCCTGACTTATTTCATTTTTGTTCAGAATAATGTTAATACTTACCTGTGAGGTAATTACTGAACGAATATTAATTCCTGAATTGTGAAATGCAGTAGTTATTTTTGCCAAAATACCAGGTTTAAAGCCAACTCCCGGGCCATTTAGTTTTAAAACTGCAATGTCGTCGGTATGCACAACGCTCTTTACTACATTGGGTGTCACAAACGATTCGGAGTTGATGATTGTGGTTAATTCCTTGCTCCCATTACTCAGCCGAAAAACATTTATAGGAATATGCCGGTTGATTAAAGGCTCGACAATACGTGGATGGATGGATAGCTGGCTGAAATAGCTTAATTCAGATGCTTCAGCATAAGTGAGCCGGGGAATCAACTGCGCTTCGGGAATATATTCTGAGTCAGCAGTTTTGAACTCTTTATCCAATTCCCAAAGTTGAAGCGAATCAGCCTCAATTAGCCGTGTGATTCCGGCTGCAGAATAATCGGCAGATTGTTTGCCAAGCCTGGCAATTTTGCCATTTTGAGTAATTCCGTATGAACCGGGAATGAGGCTTATTCCTTCTGATAAAGAGGTTTTTACATTACCAGATTCTTCAAACAGAATGGTAGCATTTCCAAATTCTTCAGTTACAGTAAGTCCAAGGTTTTCAGGAAAAACAACGGTTGAACTAAGCTTATTTTTTGACAGGAACAATTGCAGAACTGCGGCTGTAATCCTTTCCGAAAAACAAATGACCTGATCTTTCAGGGATAGAGAAAAATCGCCTGTAAATTCGATGCCTTTCAACAGGTTTTGCAAGGCATTCAGCTCTTCTTTCAATAATTCGTTCAGCTCTTTTTCCTCAAATACACCAAGCTTCTGAACAACAGAATCATTGATTTGCTGCATGATATGATTGGTAGTTGTTGAATTGTTGATCAACTGAATGATTCCAGGTTCTAAAATATTCTGTATTTCAGGCACGGCGGAAACGACTACAACAGCTTTATTTCCTGATTCGCTCAATAAATTGGCAAAAGCTTCCAGTACAGGAAGTTGGGATAAACTGTTTCCGCCAAATCGTACGACACAATTTGACATGATAAAAGCTTAAAAATGAAAATTGAATAAATTTTTTGGTTGGATTTGCAGCCTTTAAACAATATGGATAATCACACCGCCTAAAGGCTGGCGCATTATCATAGGCACAATAGACATCATAAAATCAGTGCAACCCATTGTATGGGAAGAGCTAGTAGTGCTATTTTTTGCAGAATGATTCATTTTTGATAACCTGATTTTAATGAGTGCAAACATAAACAGTTTTACGAAATAGACAAAACTATTTTGAAAATGTTCAGATAAAATCAGGTTAAATTATTATTAACAGCATTTTCGGCACCAAATACCCGAATAAAATTCTCAAGAATATTTTCGCTCAATGTTTCTTCATCGGTCTTTAGTAATTGTGCTGCAAGTATATATATCGTGTTAATTGAAGTTTCACGATCGTCAGTCTCAAAAAATAATCGTTCAGTAGGCAGGATCGACAAAATTTCACGTTTTGTTTGATTGGTTAACAGTGGTTCGCCAACAGAAAAGTAAAAATCGTGCCTGATAAGCTGTAATGCTGTTTGATGATTGCCTTGAAAACCATGAATGATCCATGGAACGGATGTTCTTGTCTCTTTTTTTATTTTGATCAAATCGGAAAAAGCCCGTACACAATGGATTATCAATGGTTTAGAATACTTTTCGGCAATCGCAATTTGTTTTCTGAAATATCGTTCCTGAAGAGCGAAGTCTATTGTTATTGATCTATCAAGACCGCATTCGCCGGCAGCAAGCATGTTTTTTTGAGTCGAAGCCAGGTCAATTGAATGCAAACACTCATCAAGATTCACCATGCCAAGGTGCCATGGGTGAATACCTGTTGAATAAAAAACTGTTTCATCAGGAAATGGCAAATCCTGCGCATAAGTATTCTGGATTTGAATAAACGTTTTACTTTTGAGCCGATGGGTATGAAGATCAATTTCGTGCATTAGATACCTGTTTGATGGCCAAATTTACTTGGTTTTAATAGAATTTAACGCATTTTGAATTCGCTATACTAAAATATCTTATTTTTGAATCTCAATGAATTCAGAACATGAACTTTCTAAAACGGTGTTTTAAAGCGGTTATTTTTTTATTTTTCTTTATTCCGGGAATCGTTAAAGGTCAGATTTCTAAGGGAGGAACACCCATATACATCCAAAAACTAAAATCATTTGTTTCTGACGACTTGGTTATTTTGCCACCTGTTGATAATGATAAGCTACAGAGAACCAATATGCTTAACGAGAATCAACTAAGGTTGAAGCCCCTCATTTTTGCTTTTCCTTTTGATGTTTCACTAACGCCAAAAAACTCCGGAAAATGGTATTCTGCTGGTGATGTAAAGATTTGGCAATTGCGGATCAGATCGGTTGATGCATATTCTTTAAATGTGATTTTTGGAAAGTACAATTTGCCTGAAAATGCAAAACTTTTTATAACAGGCACAAACGGCAGCGATATTAAAGGAGCTTATACTTCAGCAAATAATTCTGATAGTCATGTGCTTGCAGTAGAACCTCTTGCCGGTGATGAGCTACTTATTCAATACGAAGAACCAACTGGAGCAGCATTTCCTGGTGAAATAGAAATTTCAAGGGTTTCACATGATTTTATTGGAATTGTTGCCAAAGACCATCGCCCGTTGGGTATTTCGGGAGCCTGCAATGTAAATGTGAATTGTGATTTGGCCAATGGAAAGGAAGATATCAGAGATGCCGTTTGCCGTATTTTTATTGAAGGAACTGAACTTTGCACCGGAACGCTCATTAACAATACTTCGCTGGATGGAACTCCATATCTGTTAACGGCTTACCATTGTATTAGCACTGAGAAAAAAGCAAATTTATCGGTATATTTATTCAATTACGAATCACCATCGTGTGTGTCTATTGATGGCGATGTAAGCCGTTCATTATCGGGAAGTACATTGAAATCCTCGTTTGATAGCCTTGATTTTGCACTAGTAAGGCTAAATAATTCATTGCCATATAATTATCGACCTTATTTTGTTGGTTGGAACAAAAAGAACGTAGCGCCACCATCGTCTTTTACTATTCATCATCCTTGGGGCGACATTAAAAAGATTGCAATCGACAATGATATTCCTGTTACTGGCAGATATAACGCTGATTATCTGGTAAATGGGAACTGGAAAATTCTGAAATGGGATAAAGGCGTTACTGAAAGCGGTTCTTCAGGAGGTGGGTTATTCGATCAAAATAAACAGCTAATTGGTACATTGACTGGTGGTTATGCCACTTGCTCATCGCCAACAAATGATTTTTTCGAAAAATTTGCGCTTGCCTGGGATTACCGGAAAGAAACCACCAAACAATTGAAAGTCTGGCTCGATCCAACCAATTCAAACGTTGAAAAACTGGATGGATTGCTGCCTAATTCGGGGAAAACCCTTTGTAGTCCTGCCACTAACTTTAAGGATAATGATACCTATTCAGCCACCCAAATTTCTAATGGAATTATAAAAAAAGGATATTTTACTGGGACCAATCTTTCAGGTTTTACTGATTTTGCCGAGCAATTCAAATTTTCAAAAAACTGTGAGGTACAGGGCGTTACATTGGGAATTGCGAAAGTAAAAACCAATCCGCTATTTGCCCAATCGTTCATCACTGTTCAGGTTTATGCAGGAACCGACAAACCCACAACCCTGTTATATTCTGAAAAATTCGACATTAAGAAATTCTACAGTGATGCAATGAATTATCTTCCATTTCAAAAATCGGTAAAAATCTCAGGTACTTTTTTCATTACTTATAATATTCAAGACTTGAACCAAGGCGATACAATTGCGGTGTATATGGCAAATCGTAAATCGGATACCACCAATAGCTTTTATTTGAAGAATTCATCCGGTTGGTTAACATATAATTCACAGAATAACTATGGTAATGGTTCAGCATTGTTGACTGAGTTGATTGCCTGTAATGTTGATTCCCCAACCACGATTGATAGTATTGAAAATGGATCTTTGGCAAAATTCTATCCAAATCCGCTAAACGGAAATGCTTATTTGACAGTCCGAACAGTAAGCCAGATCGATTCCCCTGAAAGTACTGTTGTTTATGATATTCTTGGGAAAGAGCAAAATATATCGAATTCCCTCAAAGGTCCCAATGAACTTTTACTGAATTTCGCTGGTAAAAGACCTGGATTTTATTTTGTTCATATTGAAGCCGGAGGTCGGCAAATAGTGGGTAAAATTGCATATATCCCTTAAATTTGCACTTTTTCGATTCAATAATGAAAAACCATTCAGTTTTACTTTTTGTACTCATTCTTGGCTTGTTTTCATGTAGAAACCAGCCACAAAGAATAGACAAAGCTAATTCAAACCAATTTGCACAGGGATTTCATATCCTGAAAATGGGAGCGATCACGCGACTGGATGTTTTTAACCCATGGGAAAATGCCCGGAATTTTACTTATTCTTATTATTTGATTCCCAAAAGTATAGCTATTCCAGATTCATTGGCGGGAAAGCAAATTATCAGAACTCCGGTTGATAAAGTGGTAGTTCTTTCGACTACTCACATTGGGTTTATCGAAAAATTAGGTTTTGAATCCAGTATCGTCGGTGTCTCGGGCAAAGACTTTGTAACAAACCCTGTTGTCAGAAAAGGAATCGAGCAGGGTTTGGTGCATGACGTGGGCTACGATCAGAACCTGAATTATGAACTTTTGCTGCAAATGAAACCTGATTTGGTGATGGCTTACGGAATTGGTTCAGACGTGGCAGCCCATCTATCGAAGATGAAAGATTTGAAGATTCCGGTGGTTATCAATGCTGAATATCTCGAAGAAACACCCCTCGGGCGGGCTGAATGGTTGGTTTTTACAGGTTCATTCTATAATCAAACTGAACATGCGCAACAGGTTTTTAATAAGATTGTTATGGAGTATGACAGTCTTAAAAAAATAGTTTCAGGAACCACCCATAAACCAATAATTTTGACCGGCTTGCCTTATAAAGACAATTGGTGGGTTCCGGGAGGAAAGTCATACATGGCCAACATGATTGCCGATGCAGGAGGCGACTATTTATGGAAAGACAGCCCGTCGCGTGAGAGTTTTGTTGTTTCGCTCGAAAGTGCCATTGTGAAAGCCACACAAGCTGAATTGTGGATCAATACCGGGCAAATAAACAGCATTCAGGAAATACTTGATAGTGATGAAAGGTTTAAGATAATTCCATCATTGCAAATGAAAATGGTTTACAACGACAATAAGCAAATGAATCCGACTGGAGGTAACGAGGTTTGGGAAACCGGAGCCGCCAATCCACAGAATTTATTACGCGATCTGATTCATATTTTTCATCCTGAAATCAAAGCGGATACAGCTTTTCATTATTATCAAAAACTGAACTAATGCAGGAAAACAGTCTGATATCAAGGAATTTTATGCTGTTTGGATTGCTCAGTCTGCTGGCCGTTCTTTTGTTTGTTCTTGACATATTTTTCGGTTCATTGTTAATTCCGTTTAAAACAATTTTGCAAGCCCTTAGCGGATCTGGAAATGTCAGTCCTGAAATAAAAAGCATCATTATCGACTTTCGGTTACCTAAAGCTATTACTGCGGTGATGGCTGGCATGGCTTTGTCGATCAGCGGGTTGCAAATGCAAACTATTTTCAGAAATCCACTGGCAGGTCCTTATGTTTTGGGAATCAGTGCCGGCGCAAGTCTGGGAGTAGCTATTTTAGTACTTGGGTTTTCATCGGTTTTTGCTTTGGGACTTTTTACAATTAGCGGCTCATGGGCTTTGATTGTTGTTGCCTGGTTGGGCTCCGCAATTGTTTTATTCCTGATTCTGGCTGTTTCAGCCCGCATTAAAGATATCCTGACTATCCTGATTTTGGGAATGTTATTCGGAAGTGCGGCAAGTGCCCTGGTTAATATTCTTCAGTATTTCAGTAATGAATCAATGCTTAAGTCATTCGTTATCTGGACAATGGGAAGTCTTGGAAGTGTGACAAGTTCGCAATTAAATGTGCTGATTCCATCGGTTTTATTCGGTTTAGCTTTGAGTTTTTTATCAGTTAAATCTCTCGATGTCATGCTTTTGGGTGAACAATATGCAAAAAGCATGGGACTCAGGATTCGAAACGTCCGGTTTTTAGTTTTTACCAGTACTAGTATTCTGGCTGGTAGCATCACTGCATTTTGCGGTCCCATTGGTTTCATCGGCATTGCCGTTCCTCATATTGGACGTTTGCTGTTTAAAACGGCTCGTCACAAAATACTAATTCCTTCAAGTTTACTGATTGGTTCAATTGTGATGCTTTTAAGCGATATTGTTTCGCAAATGCCAGGTTCAGACAGTACTTTGCCGATCAACTCAGTTACCGCTATGGTGGGCATTCCTATCATTATCTGGATCATTTTAAAGAACAGAAAATTCACTTCGGTCTGATGAGCAATCAAAAAATAGACATTACGGTACGCGATCTTTCTGTGGGATACAAGAAGGGGAAGCATTTTGTTGCCATTAAGGAAGGAATCAATGTGAATGCTCATTCCGGCGAACTAATTGCTTTGGTTGGCAGCAACGGAATTGGTAAAAGCACTTTACTACGCACGTTAACAGGTTTTCAGAAAGCAATAAATGGCGAAATATTGCTGAATGACAGAAATTTAAACAGTTTCTCAATTAAGGAACTTGCGCGGATCATGAGTTTTGTATCAACTGAAGCTATTCGGGTACAAAACCTGCGAGTTTGGGAGCTTTTGTCGATGGGGAGATATCCATACACCAATTTTGTAGGAACACTCACTGAAGAAGATAACAGCATCATTAAACGGGCGATTCAACAGGTTGGCTTGATTGGTTACGAAAATCGGATGATCGATCGGATAAGCGACGGAGAAAGGCAACGCGCTATGATTGCCAGGACACTGGTTCAGGATACGCCACTTATTATTTTGGACGAACCAACCGCTTTTCTTGATATCAGGAACAGATACGAAATTATTCACCTTTTGCACGATTTTGTAAAGAATGAAAACAAGACTGTTCTTTTTTCGACCCATGATCTGAATATTTCAACTTCCGAAGTAGATAAAATATGGTTAATGCTTGACGATAAGGTGGTTGAAGGCGCTCCTGAAGATTTGATTTTGGCGGGAAATTTCGATCAGATGTTTCATTCCGACAAGGTCTATTTTAACAGCGAATCAGGAGATTTTATGCTCCGGAAAAATAGCCTTGGAAGTTATGCTATAAATGGTTCTGAAGGCAAATTTTTCAACTGGACTGGTCGTGCCTTGCAGCGAATAGGGTTGGTTTGTGATGAAAATAATCCTCTGGTGGTGGTATTTGTTCCAACTGAGGAAAAAGACCCAGTTTGGAAAGTTGAAATAGATTCTTCAGATAAATTTGAATGTACATCGCTTTATGGGTTGACCGCTGAGCTGTACGAAAGACTGAACCGGCGTTAAAACCTATTTGAAGACTTCGAAAAAGCCCGCCATTTTAATTGCTTCCGGAGTGCTTATAAAATCAGCTTTTGACTTTTGAATCACATCGGCAACTGCTTTATTTGAAGGACAATTACGGATGCTTATTTTCTTGTTTTGTGCATGAACCTTACTCACCAATTCCTTGAATTTCATAAAATCTTCGAATGGAATGTTTCCAATTCCTTTCCAACTGGTAATTTCACCGAAATCAACCTCAATCAACGGTATTTTGTTCGAATCGGTGCTTTTGCTGATATCAGCCAAAGTGCCTACCAATCCCAGAAAGCTTGGTTTGATGCTGTTTATCTGGTCTAGTTGGTTCTTATCTTTTATCAGGATGCGAAGCTTGCCCGTATGTTTTACCCCATCGAGCTCGAAAGTAAGCATATCTGTAAATGGGCGCATCTCGGCCGCAAGTTGCTTATATACTTGAATTGGCTGGCTTGAAATATTCAATATCAGGAAGATATCTCCATTGTAACCTGGAATAATTTCACCATTGTTCTTTTTAAACTGATTGAAAATAGGGTATAGATATGCATCTATTAAGGTGGGCAATCGGTGATTGGCACTATCGGGCATTAAAGAAGTGATATAAAGCTTTCCGTAAATGTACATCACATCGGCCTGAAAATTAAAGATTCCATTACCTACCGATCCCCAAAATTGGGTTTTATTGCTGAAATTTTGAGAGGAAATGATTGGCTTTGTGATCACCTGTGAAAAAGATGACAGAACAAATAAAGTAGCCAAAACTCCTGTAAATAGTGCCTTTTGCATTATCTTTTATCTTTAAATCTATCCAAAGTTAGCAAAATATCTTATTCCGTTTTTTATTGAATAAAAGAGGTTGTTTTTTTCCATTCTGTAATCGCAATTGCAATTTCTTGTTTACTTTCGAACTCCCAAATAAAACCAAAATGATCTCAAAAAAAGCCCAAAATATATCTCCGTTTATCGTGATGGAAGTTCTCGAAAGAGCTTCTATTCTTGAAAAACAAGGTCATAACGTCATTCATCTTGAAGTTGGAGAACCCGATTTTGATGTTCCGTCGTGTATTATTGATGCCTCGGAAATTGCAATGAAAGAGGGTAGGACTCACTATACACATAGCCTTGGCGATCCCGAATTGCGACAGGAAATCTGTAATAATTACCTGAAAAACTACGGTGTAACAATCTCTCCAGAACAGATATTGGTCACTTCCGGAACCTCGCCTGCAATTTTACTGGTTCTTTCTGTGCTTTGTAATCCAGACGATGAAATTATTCTTTCAGATCCCGGATATGCCTGTTATCCAAATTTTATCACTTTAGCCGGAGCCAAAATGGTTAAAGTTCCTGTCTATGAAGAAGATGGATTTCAATATCGACCCGAAAATATTTGTTCGGCAATTACTGAAAGAACAAAAGCCATCATGATTAACAGTCCGATGAATCCTACCGGGAACCTGCTTTCGGAAGAAACCTTACAATCAATCGCTAAATTTTCACCAACCATCATTTCTGACGAAATATATCACGGTTTGGTTTATGACGGCAGGGCGCATTCGATTCTTGAATATACGCGGAATGCCTTTGTTTTAAATGGTTTTTCGAAATTGTATGCGATGACCGGTTTGCGTTTGGGTTATGTAATTGCTCCTGAAGAATATATCCGTCCGATGCAAAAGCTTCAGCAAAACCTCTTTATTTGTGCAGGTTCGGTTGCCCAACGTGCTGGAATTGCCGCACTTCGCGGAGCTGATGCCGATGTTGAGCACATGAAGAATATTTATAACGAACGACGTAAATACATGATTGCCAGGTTGCGCGAACTTGGTTTCAGGATAACGGTTGAACCAACCGGCGCTTTTTACATTTTTGTTGATGCCCGGCACCTTTCGGGCGATTCGTATAAACTAGCCTTCGACATCCTTGAAAAAGCTCATGTGGGCGTTACTCCGGGCATTGATTTTGGCGAAAACGGCGAAGGCTATCTGCGTTTTTCGTATGCCAATTCGCTCGAAAACATAATCGAAGGACTGAACCGCATTGAAAAGTACATCAGGGAATTTAAACCGATTTAAATTTTCCCCAGGAGATTATTTCAGACAAGTCACTTCCCGGTCAGCTTTTGTCATTAATTTAATCTGCAATGATCTGTTTTTGCTGTTTTATTGGCAGTTGTTTTTGATAAAAAGGCAAATATGGCTGATCTTTCGTCAGTTTGGCGGCTGGCATGATAATCGTAAAAACCAATTCGAGTTTTAAACATTATAACTACATTTGTGACTTTCAATTTTTGATCAATTAAAACCTAAATAATGGCATTTTTAAATAAAATCCTTGGCAAATTTCTCGGCAATAAAGCCGACAAAGACATGGTTGAAATAACACCTATCCTTGAAAAAACCATCAAAGAATACGAACGTGTTAGGTTACTTTCGAACGACGAACTTAGGGCTGAATCGGCACGCTTAAAAGCATTGATTCAGGAAAGGATAAAACCTGAAGAAGATAGAATCAAGGAATTGAATGAGCTCGTTGAAACAGTTGATATTCAGGAAAGTGAAAAGATTTATCTTGAAATTGACAAACTCGAAGAAAAAATTGACGATAAGCTTGAGGAAATTCTAAACGAAATACTTCCAATTGCATTTTCTGTTGTAAAAGCAACCGCCAAACTCTTTAATGATAACGAAAAAGTTATCGTAAAAGCGAACGACTTCGACCGCAATCTGGCAACTGTTAGAAACAGCATTCAGATTGAAGGAGAACAAGCCATTTGGTTTAACCAGTGGATGGCCGGTGGAAATCAAATTACCTGGGACATGGTTCATTACGATGTGCAGTTGATTGGAGGTATCGTTCTACATCAGGGTAAAGTAGCTGAAATGGGTACTGGTGAAGGAAAAACATTGGTTGCTACCTTGGCCGTTTTTCTGAATGCTTTGACCGGAAGAGGCGTTCATCTGGTAACCGTGAACGATTATCTGTCGAAACGTGACTCGGAATGGATGGGGCCGATCTTCGAATTTCATGGGCTAACTGTCGATTGCATCGACAAACATCAGCCAAACTCGGAAGGCCGCCGCCTTGCATACATGGCCGACATCACTTACGGAACAAATAACGAATTTGGGTTCGATTACCTCCGCGACAATATGGCCATCAATCCACGCGATCTGGTTCAACGCAAACATCACTATTCAATTGTTGATGAGGTCGATTCAGTTTTGATTGACGATGCGCGTACTCCATTGATTATCTCTGGTCCGATTCCGAAAGGCGAAATTCAGAAGTTTGAGGAATTGAAACCCAAAGTTGAGAAACTATATGCAGCCCAGCGTAATATTGTCAACCAGTGTCTTGCCGATGCAAAACGAATCCTGAACAATCCGAATTCGACCAAGGACGAAAGGGAACAAGGTTCTATTTTATTGCTTCGTGCCCAAAAAGGACTGCCAAAGAGTAAGGCAATCATCAAATTCCTGAGCGAAGAAGGTATTAAGGCAATGATGACAAAAACAGAGAATTACCACATGCAGGACAATAACAAGCTCATGCATATCATTACCGATCCTCTGGTTTTTGTGATTGAAGAAAAACTAAATTCAGTAGAACTGACGGATAAAGGTATTGACCTGATTTCGGACGAACATGAAGATCCATCATTCTTCATATTGCCCGATGTTGGTTCGGAAATTGCTGAAATTGAGAGCGATAAATCGCTTACCAAAGAGCAGGTCCTTGAAAAGAAAGATGATTTGCTAACCAATTATGCCATCATATCTGAGCGTGTTCATACCATCAACCAATTGCTCAAGGCTTATGCCATGTTCGAAATAGATGTTGAATACGTGGTGATCGACAATAAGGTGAAAATTGTGGATGAACAGACCGGCCGGATCATGGAAGGCCGTCGCTATTCCGACGGTTTGCACCAGGCAATTGAAGCAAAGGAAAAGGTGAAAGTGGAAGCAGCAACTCAAACTTTTGCCACTATTACCCTTCAGAATTATTTCAGGATGTATCATAAACTGGCAGGTATGACTGGTACTGCCGAAACCGAAGCAGGTGAGTTGTGGGACATCTACAAGTTGGATGTGGTGGTTATTCCAACCAACCGCAAGGTAGTTCGCGATGACCGTGAAGACATGGTTTACAAGACCAAACGTGAAAAATACAACGCTGTAGTTGAAGATATTGTAGCCCTTAATAAAATTGGCCGACCGGTATTGGTTGGTACAACTTCGGTTGAAATTTCGGAGTTGTTGAGCCGTTACCTGAAAATGCGTGGAATCAAGCACAATGTATTGAATGCCAAGCTACACGCCCGTGAAGCTGAGATTGTTGCTGATGCCGGTGTAAAAGGAATGGTTACCATTGCAACCAATATGGCAGGTCGTGGTACCGACATCAAACTAACTGCGGAAGTAAAAGGATTGGGCGGTCTGGCCATCATTGGTACTGAAAGGCACGAATCTCGGCGTGTTGACCGCCAGTTACGCGGACGTGCCGGTCGTCAGGGAGATCCGGGTTCATCTCAGTTCTTCGTTTCGCTGGAAGATGATTTGATGCGTTTGTTTGGCTCTGACCGTATTTCCGGAATCATGGATAAGATTGGTTTGAAAGAAGGCGAAATGATCCAGCATTCCATGATTACCAAATCGATTGAGCGTGCTCAGCGAAAAGTAGAAGAAAATAACTTCGGCATTCGTAAACGGTTGTTGGAATACGATGATGTAATGAATTCACAACGTGAAGTCATCTACAAAAAACGCCGTCACGCTTTGTTTGGAGACCGTCTTGAGGTTGATATTCTGAATACCATTTATGATGTTATTGAAAACCTTGTAAGTGATTGTCAGCCAAATGGAATGTTTGAGGAATTCAACATGGAACTCATTCGACTGATGTCGATGGAATCACCAGTTTCGGAACAGGAATTTAACAGGATAAAACCTGACGATCTGGTTGATAAGGTCTATCAGGAAATGGTAGCTACTTATGCGCGACGGACTGAAATGATTGCCAATCAGGCATATCCTGTTATCCGCGACGTATATGAGCAAAAATCTCATCTCTACCAAAATATTGTAGTACCGATTTCTGACGGTAAACACATTTATCAGATTGTAACCAGTCTTGAAAAAGCCTATAAAAATCAGGGAAAAGAGTTGGTTAAATCATACCAGAAACAAACCGTTTTGGTTACAATTGACGAGGCATGGAAAGAACAGCTTCGCGAGATGGATGACCTGAAACAATCGGTACAGAATGCAACCTACGAGCAAAAAGATCCATTACTGATCTACAAATTCGAATCATTTAATCTTTTCAAGATAATGGTTGGGAAAGTAAACAAATCAATCGTTTCCATTCTTGCCAAGGGACATATTCCAATCAGCGATCCGCAACAGGTACACGAAGGCCATGAGCGTAGAGGGCTTGATCTGAGTAAATTGTCAACCTCAAAATCTGAATTGCCGACCAGTTCATCAAGTTCAAATCGTCCGGAAGCGCCACAGGAACCCAAAGCAATGCAACCTATGAGGGTTGAGAAAAGGGTTGGCAGAAACGATCCTTGTCCTTGTGGAAGTGGCAAGAAATTCAAAGCCTGTCACGGCAAAGATCTTATTGACTAAGAGAACAATAACGAGTTGATCTATTGATACATAAACGAACAACCTAAGCAAACATCAATATATATGGACATTCTTGCTTTTATTCATTGGAACGTTAGCCCTGAGATTTTTTCGATAGGATTTATACACGTTCGTTGGTACGGACTAATGTTTGCCGTTGGATTCCTTTTCGGATACAACCTTATGGAAAAAATGTTTAAGAATGAAAATGTTGATCTGAAATGGCTCGAAAGTTTGTTCATTTACCTGGTTGTTGCTACCATCGTTGGTGCCCGTTTGGGTCACGTATTGTTTTATGGATGGGATGATTATTCAAAGAATCCGATTGAAATACTGTACGTTTGGCAAGGTGGACTGGCAAGTCATGGTGGTGTAATCGGGATAATTATAGCTATGATTATATGGAGCAAGAAGGTTTCGAAGCGAAATTTGCTTTGGGTTCTCGACCGGATCGTTGTTCCATCGGTTTTTGTGGGTGCTTTAATTCGTTTTGGGAACCTGATGAATTCGGAAATATACGGAGTACCAACTACATTGCCATGGGGAGTTATTTTCGAACGGAATCATGAAACTGTTGCCAAGCATCCAACACAAATTTATGAATCACTTAGTTACCTTCTTACTTTTAGCGTTTTGCTGTATATGTATTGGAAAACTAAGGCCAAAGATTATCAGGGTTTGCTCGTCGGTGTATTTTTCATCATGGTCTTTACTGCCAGGTTCTTAATCGAGTTCATAAAAGAAGTTCAGGAATCTTTTGAAAAAGGCATGAGTCTGGACATGGGACAATGGCTAAGTATTCCATTTGTGATTACTGGTATTATTCTCATTGTTCTGGCCAACCGAAAAGGGCCGGTAGTATATCAGAATCAAGGAAATTCAGTAAGAAAGTAGAAGATCATTCTTTATTTTCGCGGTTTCTGACTTGTTTCTCCAACCGTTTAATTTCCGTTTTCCGTTCTGCAAGCAAATCAATATATTGTTTACAATAGTCTTTATGCTCTTCGTCTTCCCATTTATAGGCTGAATAATAGAGAATCAGCCAATCGATTGCAGCGTCTAAGTTCCCTTCCATTTCGCAAACCAAAGCCATGTTATATTTTGCTTTGGCTGCAATATTCCGATTTCTGTTTTTTGTTTCCCGGTTGTAGATATCGGCAGCTTTCAGCCATTCACCTGTCAAACAATATTTTTCAGCATTCCTCATATCTGTATTACTGGACCGGTAATAACTCCTTTCAACTTTTAACCAGGATGGAATCATTTTTGCGCCGAATGCTCTGCCAAGATATTCGGCGGTATTTTGTAGTAAGTTTCTATGATTTAGGTCATTTCCAAATAAATCGGGGTAAACTGCATTCCCATAATACAGATCATCAGGCTGTCTGCAGAAATATTTTGAAGTGTCCCCTTTGACAGAGATAGTCCAAAAAAGATTTGCTTTTATTTTTTCAAATTTTGTGCTGCCACTAAATTCAGGAAAATCTTCTATAATACTGTTTGTGTAATAATATTCATTATTATTATTAATTAAAATATCGTCTAATTTGAAAAAATCGAGAAAAATACAGGCATCAACTTTAAGTTTTTTGAGTAATTCAGGATAATTGATCAAATCACCTTCTTTAAAAAGATAATTCAATGAATCTGTGTAATTGTTCACTTTGAGAAAATAACCTTCATTATCCAGATAGTTGGCCAAAGCATCTACACATTTATTCGAAAGGTTCCGATAATGAACTGTGCGATCGAATATTGAATCATTTTTAGTCACATCGAAATACCTGAAAGTAATGGTGTCCGATTTATAAAGGTTTCTATTAAAAACTGCGATTGTATCTATATCATCTGGCAAAGTAAGTATGGCAGGTTTCAATATTTCCACCGATATCGTTTTCATATTGGAAGTGGTAATACACGATGTAAACCATAAAAGTGCAACCAGAAAGAAAAATGAAATTCTACAATTCATAATTCATAGAATTGATCTTATTCAATTCAACTTTTCTTCTTGCCAGTACTGCAGCATATTTCCTGATATATTTGTTTTCAGGTGCATAAAAAGGGGAGGAGCTTATCTTTGATGCTTTGGAAATCAATTCATTTGCAGCATCAATATTGCCATCCATTTCGCTGGCAATTGCCAAATTAAACAATGCCTGAATTCTGTATCGTTTATTTGTACTTTCAGTATATTTCTCCCACAATTCCGACGCATCTTTCCAATTGTTCTTTTTTGCAAGTTCGGCAGCATTTTTGAAGTCGATCTGATTGCACGACAATGTGTTGCGGTAAACTTTTACCCAATTAGGAACAATGTTTTTTGAATATTTAACTCCAACCAATCCCGCAGCAATTTGCAATGCAGCTTTCTTGTTCGGAATCCTCAAAGCCAGGTAGTTTTCTTGCTCATCTAGTCCATCCCAGTATAAAGTGTCAATCAATGAGGTATGGTTAATGATTCCCATTTTTGATGTATCATAAATAGTCCAGATACTGGCAGTTACAACCTTGGCAATAGAACGTCCGTTATCGGGATTTGGATAAACCGAATAAAATCCTGAATACATATCAAGTAGGATCAACGCATCAGCTTTAGCCTCTGTTGAAATATCCCGAATCAGCTTTTTGGATGGCGGATTAATGTTTTTTACATATTGAATTGGAGAACTTGAAACAGGATATATCGTGATTTTGCTGAATCGTTTTTGTGCCAGTATTTTTGAAGTCAAACTATCGAAACAAGCTTTAACAGAAATACTATCAACATTAAAAGGCTTTATATCTTTTATCAGCTTGTAATCTTTTGAATAGTAATTCTGTAACGTATCATTCGAGTATTTCATATTCCGACTGAAGATCGTTACATTTTTAATTTCAGCCGGAAGCAAAACTTTGGCTGGCTGAAATACTTCAATCGGAAACTCGTTTATTGCAACACATGAACTCAAAAATAAAACTGAAACAATTCCTGATATTATAATCATCTTTTTCATGGCTGTGATATTTATTTAGTTAATTGACTGTCTTTTAATGCTTTTAGCTTTTTGAGATATACTTCGGTTTGATATTGATAAAAAGTGTGGAATGATCTTAATCCCCATTCAATTGCCTGATCAACATTCCCATCCAGCTCACTAGCCAATGCTAAATTGTATTCAGCCCTGCTTCTTATTTTTTTGTTGGTCGATTTTGCTTTTTCCGACCAGAAGGTTTTTGCTTCCTCTATTTTATTTTCATTCATCAATTGTTGTCCACTGTCATTTTTCAGATCAAAAAGGAAATATCCGCGCTTTACAGAAGACCATGATTGCGAAATTTTACTATCAACATCCAGTGCCACTTTGATTCCTGCATTAATCAGTGCTTGTTTAATAGAAGGTAATTTCTGAAACAATCTTTCCTGAGTATAATCGGAGCTTTCCCAATTTATAGTGTCTGTGAGTAGAATTTCCTTTACCGGATCTTTTATTCCTGATTTGTAAATTCTGAAGAAGGCGGAATATTTAAGGTCAAGCGAAGCGTAATAAGAATAACTATTGCCTATACTTGGGTCGTAATGCTTTTCGGAGGTATAATCAGCCATCGCTTTCGTTGAGAATTGCTCCATAACCATCAATGCGCCAGTGTTATATTGTTTGCAAATCTGGCTCACTACTTGTGAACTCAAGGTATCTGGAAGTTTTTCATATGAAAGGCTTCTGTAAATATTCCGTTCAACAGGAACTACCACATCGTAACGACCGGATTCAAACATCAAAGCAGCCAATGCCTGAATGGTCGTATCGGCAGCCATGCTATCCAAAACGACTGTCGAAAGCTGATATCCATTCCGAAAAAAATAATTTCGAAGAGAATCTTCATTGTGATTTAGAAACTGATTGTTCATACTTCTGTTCATCAATGTAAGGCTTTGTATATCAGAAGACAATTCTTCTTTAGCAGGTATAGGAGTCTCAATTGTCAAGGTCGCGTAATAGCTTTTACATGATACGGCTGTTAATCCAATCAGGCAAAATAGAAATATTTTGTATGAGTTTAATTTGCTAATAAACAGCATTTTGTATCAGTATTTCTTTAATAAATTCCCCAATATTTTCTAAAAAACCACTCAACACCCAGCAATAAAACCAACAGGAAAAATAAAGTCTTCAGATTAATCCATTCGGTTAATAAAGTCTGCTGATGCTGTTGTACTGTAATTTGTTTATTGTTGCCAATTGCATCAAGTAATGTGCCATAATTATCGATTTGAGCAAACTGACCACCAGTTTGTTGCGCCAACTGGTATAACAACCCAAAATCAGCCTGATTATTTTGCAGCTCAACTTCATTTTTCACAATGCTAAAGCTACCTTTTTCAGTAAAATGCTGACTACCCAATTGTGTTTCAGCCTCGAATGTATAATCTCCGGGCTGAAGATTTCCTGCATTTAGACGGTAGTAATCCTCCGTCCGATCAAAGGTGTAATTTAATTCCTTCAGGCTATCGCTTTTTATGCGGATGTTCACATCTGGAGTATTTACCAATTCATAACTGTCGTTGTACAATTCTGCGGTAAATTCAATGTTGTCAGTTTCTTGAAACAGAGCTGGACAATTCACATTAAAATTATCCTCGTTCCCTTTTAGCGAAAGATACTGTACTGTTTTATGAATCAATTCATTAAATGCATCGTGATTATCATTGCTCTGGAAGTCGAATAAACGCCACCGCCAGATTCCTTCACCCACAATAAACCCAACTTTTCGCCCTTTGTCATTACCGAAAGCCATGATCGTTTTTGTAGTACGAATGTTTTTGATGCTTTGATAGGCTAGGCTTTGGAGTGAGGGCAAAACATCAGTATTGCCGAATGGACTAATCAACGGCGGAGCCACTGCAAGCATCTCTTTCGTTTCACTTGAGAGAAGAAAAAGCGAAAAATTGTCATCAAAAATGGGCTGAACTTCTTCAATGTTTTTGCTTTCCGAAATCTTTAAGCCCATTTCAAGCGCATTCAATTGTTCAAGCAATGTGTTTGGCCCAATCAGAAAAAGAACTGGTATCCTGCTCTCCCTGATTTTGGTTAAAAGTTTACTGGCAGCATTTTTTAACGATGGAAGTTGATTCAAAATGATCAAACTGTATTTTTTAAGGCTGTCGGGTACATCATTGCCTGTAACTAATTCTGTTTCATAATTTTGAAGTTCCAAAAGGCTACTGCGAATGGCACCCAAATCAGGATGAGGCCCATCACTGAGCATCAATATCTTTTGTTTATTTTCCAGAACCTGAATCACAAATTCATATTCGTTATTCTTGACATTTATTTCTTCATTGAATGGCCGTATTCGAATTTTATAGTGCTGAAGTCCGGTTTGAGTGGCTTCCAGACTGATAAATTCAAGTTTGAAATCGTCGTCAGACACAATTGAAACGGTACTTGAATACACCACTTTTCCATTGTTTTCAATATCAACGTATGCAATCTTATTTTTGAGTTTCAAAAATTTTAATTCAATTTCAACCGGAAACTTATTCTTCAAAAAAGCCACCTTATTGGTTTTTACATTACGGATTGCTGCATCCGCTTGAAGGACAGTATCGCCAACACCAATAGAATATACCGGAAACTTCAGGCTTGAAGCGAAATTAACTGGATTTTGCCCCTGATTGTAAATACCATCGCCAACCAAAATTAAAGCACCAATATTTTTATTGATGTAGTTGTTTTTCAGTGTTTTAATCATCTGGCCATAATCCGACCTGCGTTCTGATCCGGTGATTGGACCATTGGACTGAACCTTTTCTCCAAATGACCAGAATTCAACTTGGTAATCACCAGAAAATCGATCCTTTATAGTTTTTGACAACTGTTCAAATGTTGGTACCTGAGACTTTACCGATTGTGAGTTATCCAAAGCAACAGCTAAAATTGGTAACTGTTTAATTTTCTTCACCTTCCTGATCAAAGGTGAAAGCAAGAATAGAAAAATTAGGAAAAGGGAAACAAACCTAAGAAATGCCAGAAATCCTTTTTGCAAAGATGAAAGACTTGTATTTTCCTGATTTTTATAATAAAGTATAAAACTGATGCCCGACGATGCAAGCAATGCCAACAGAACAAAAAGCCCGGTATAGCTATGATCAAAACTAATTTCCAAAATGCATGTTTTTATAATCAGCCAAAATTAACAAACTTGAGGTATTATTTTCTACATTCAGCACGTTTAACCAGTAAATTTCGATGAAACATATTTCAATTATTCCGCTTTTACTTTTTGTCTTTTCATTTACTGCGAATGCGCAGTTCTTCCAGACAGGACAGGATCCTTCGCAAATTCGGTGGAGACAAATCAATACTGAGCATTTTCAGGTAATTTATCCTGAAGAGTTTGATAAAGAGGCACAAAGACTATCATTTGTATTATCAAAAGTATATGAATACGGAACTAAAACCCTGAATTTCAGTCCAAGAAAAGTTTCTGTGATTTTACATACCCGAACAGTCAATTCAAATGGTTTGGTGGCATGGGCACCGAAGCGGATTGAACTGTTTACCACCCCGAACCAGCAAATTTATGCCCAGGATTGGTTGGAGCAATTGGCAACACACGAATTCAGGCATTTGGTACAGTTGGATAAAATTCAAAGTGAGTTGCCATTTCTCCTGAAGTTTATTTTGGGTGAACAGGCTGCAGCAATTGTAACAGGAGTGTATTTACCATTTTGGTTTCTTGAAGGAGATGCGGTTGTAACCGAAACGGCTTTGTCTCACAATGGCCGTGGCAGAATGGCTTCATTTAGTATGGAATACCGTGCACAGTTAGCAGAAAAGGGTAAATATTCATTCGATAAAGCTTTCCTTGGTTCATACAAAGATTTTGTGCCCGATCATTATAAACTTGGCTACTGGATGGTTGGTAAAAGCAGAGAAAAATATGGTTCGCAAATTTGGTCAGATGTGTTGCATAAAATTGGTAATCAGCCGCTTTCAATCACACCACTAAATTCAATCATTAAAAAGGAAACCGGAATGAACAGTAAACAATTGTACAATCAGATTTTCGGAAATCTGGAAAATGATTGGAAGCACGACCTGATTTCATATAAACCAAATAGTCTGTCAGTTGTTTCGCCATCAAAAAAGAACTACACCAACTATCTTTATTCTGAGTTTTACAAAGATTCAGACATTCTGGCTTATCGTACTTCGATTGATGACATTGGTCGTTTTGTCTTGATCAGTCCGGATAAAACAGAAAAGGTAATCTATACTCCGGGAACTATATTTGAAGAATCGGTTTCAATGAAGAACCAATTAATTATTTGGGCCGAAAACCGATCGGATATACGCTGGACACACGCCGACCGGTCGATTATTCAGGTTTACAATATCGAAACCAAAAAGAAGCAAGAAATTACGAGTGAAAATAAGTTATTTAGTCCGGTCATTTCGCCTGATTTAAAATCATTTGCAGCGGTTGAAGTTGATCCTGGAAATAGCTTTTTTATATCGGTTTTCGATTTGAATTCAGGGAAATTGAAAGAACGATTTAAAACCAGTGATAATCAATATTTTTTTACGCCATGTTGGGATGAAAAAGGTGAGAAGCTGTATTTTGTCAGCCTGTCATCAAAAGGAAAATGTTTGACCTCACTTGATTTACAAACAAAACAATTCCAACAAATTACTGGCGCTACTTTTGGAAATATTAAAAATCCTGTTTTTACCAATAATCAACTTATTTTCTCTGCCGATTTTTCAGGAATTGATCAATTGTATTCATTAAACATTGTCAATCATCAAATTACAAAAATTTGCGATGCTATTTATGGAACTGATTACCCTTCATCTGCCAATTCCAAAAATCAAATTCTATTAAGTAATTATTCTGCATCAGGTTATCAACTTTCCGTGCTAAACCTGACTAATAAAACTAATCAGGAAGTCGTTAATAGCATAAGTCTTAAATCAGACAAATTGGCTGATAAACTAGCTGCTCAGGAAAAAGGGATCCCGGATTTTACGAACAATGATTCAATTAAATATGTGTCAAAAAAGTATTCTAAAATTGGCCATTTATTTAATATTCATAGCTGGGCACCTGCCTACATAGATGTAAATAGCTACGAAGTAAGGCCAGGGTTTTCAGTATTTTCACAAAACAAACTAGGCACTGCCGAGACCCGATTGGGTTATGATTATAATGTTGCAGACCGTACCGGAAAATACAATATAGCCTTTAATTATTCCGGTTGGGTTCCTGAAATAAATACCGAATTATCGGTAGGTAATGAAGCTTCAAATTATTACCAATCAAGTGATTCAACTATCCATCGAATAATATCCAAAGTACAAACCATTGATTTAGATGTTCGTTTGCCGCTTAATCTTTCAAAAGGAAAATATTCACGGATTCTTTATCCTGAATTAATTTATTCTTTAAATAATGTGACAGCGATTGGTTCGACGTTAAAGGATCAAAATAATGAAAGTGATCAATCTCTGTCGTACCGGATTTATTTTTATAATTTGTTGTTTCGGTCAAACCAAAATCTGATGCCCAAATGGGGACAGCAATTTGATGTTATATATAGATATAGTCCATTCACTGGTAATGATTTAGGTACACTTACAGGAGTGCAGTCAGTTTTGTTTTTCCCCGGATTAACAAAAAATTCAGGCCTTAGTATTTATCAGGGTTATCAGGAAAAGAGCTTTACCACTAGCTACTCTTTTTCAGATTTTATTCGCTATCCACGGGGTTTTCAAAGCTATTTAAATAATAAAATGTATTCAGTGGCAGCCGATTATAAAATTCCATTATTTTATCCTGATTTCAGTATAGGAAAACTGGCTTACATCAAGCGAATCAAAACATCTTTGTTTTACGATTTTGCATGGCTTTCTTTACCGGCAAGGGATAAAAATGGAAAAATATACCCGAATTATTATGAATTGAATATGAAATCATTTGGTGTCGAGCTAACCTCTGACCTTCATATTTTACGTTTTTTTGCTCCTGTTGAATTTGGGTTTCGGACAGTTTACCGTCCTGATTATAACGATCTTCAGTTCAATCTACTTTTATCCATTAATTTCAATGGTTTTTAGTCCGGTAAAGAGTCAATACTGTAATTTCTGGTTGCATTTCAATTCTTCCTGAAAATCCAACCGTTCCAAGCCCTCTGTTTACGTAAAGAATTTGATTATCTGACTTGTAAAGTCCGCCCCAGTTCTTTTGAGTAAAATAGATTGGACTGAACTGTATTCCAGCGATCATTATTCCAAACTGACCTCCATGTGTGTGAGCTGAAAGTGTAAGTGGAATATCTGTTTGTGGAACCACAATCGAATTCCAAAATGCCGGATCATGCGACATTAAAATTCGAAATGAATTACCAGGTATGCCTTTCTGTGCAAGGTCCAAATTGGCATATTGAGGAAATGGAGGATGTCCCCAATTTTCAACACCAATCAGCGCAAATGAGGTGTCTTTTATTGATATTTTATCCCATTGATTCAGCAAAAGCTTAAATCCGGCCTCTATTAAACTAGATTGGATGAGATGCAAATTTCTTTTCTTGCTGGCTGAATCAGGCCAGTTGGAATAGTCGCCGTAATCGTGATTACCTTGAATGGCATATTTGCCATATCGAGCCGGTAGTTGTTTTAAATAAGGTTCAAATCCTTTTACTTCTTCACTGAAATTATTGACCAAATCGCCCGTAAATAGAAGTAAATCAGGATTTATATTTTTAATTATACTAACAGTTTTTTCCATTAAATCAGTGTGCTTTCCAAAGCTACCAAGATGTATATCTGAAAGTTGCACGATTTTAAGCCCATCAAGTTGTTTAGGCCAATTGTCGAAATAGAGATCTTGTTTTATAACATTCAGATTATAACGTCCCCAAAAAATACCGTATGAAAAAATACCGAAAATGCCCCAGTATATAATAAATGAACCTGTTAAAATAGTTATTTGCCAGCGTTTGCCGGCAAACCATCTGAAAAGGAAAGAAGTAAGAGTTAGTAAAGAGAAAATAAACTTGGGAAGCAAATTCAAAAATGTGACCGATATTACAAAGTTGAAAAAGGTATAATTTCTGGTTTGACGAATAAGTTCCGGATTTGCAAAAGAGTAGAGTAGTAGTCCTGTTGTTAAAAGGCTTGTAAGAATGAATAATATCGACAAGTAAGTTCTTGTCTTTTTTGAAAACTGATTAATCAACACCCTCATTCCTGAAAAGGAGATAAGTTCTATCAAGAATACCAAAGCAAAAAAAATAGTTAAGAATGATGACGGTATGCCTCTCATAAACCAAGTTTAAATCAAAATAGAAAATTACTCATTTTGATGCCATTTTTATCCTATCAAAACCAGTTTCTAGTCCTTTTGTTGAAAAATTGGTTGTTTTCTTCTAAACGACCTAAGATATGCATCAATAAACTGCAAATTAAAATACATCATTTCAGTTATTTACAAGCCTTATAACAAAATTAAGACGGCTTTAGAATTGGATATTTTCAACAGAATTGAGTTAGGGTGGGGAATAAGAGCTAATTTTTAATGTTGGTGTCAAAAATCAAAGAAGTAGTCCCACGAATCAAATTTTCTATTATAAGGCTGGCGTGATAATACGATGAAATGGAAATCTCCATCTTCATTTATCTGGTGTATTACGAAATCTGCCAAATTTTATCCAAACTACAAATGCTCTTTATAATTCACAAATGGCAATCGGCAAAATAATTAAATATTCATTAACAAATGTACATTTAAACAAGATGTGTTAAATGTAAATAGCAAATATTCAAATAATATTACTAGAATTTTCGTACTAATAAACATCTGTAACACTATTAAAATGCTACTTGAAAGCAAATACAAAACTAATAATATAGTATTGAATAACAGACTATAATGGTTATTTATTTCCAATATAACTTTAAATATTGATTCATATATGTGCATTTTGCCCTATTAATCAAATAACTTAAATATTAATAAACTAAATACCAGTTATATATAGCTAATATATGAAGTTTTGATTAAGTACATTTTCCTGTAATATCGTTCATGATCGACAAGTAATACACAAATGTAACTCATCGCGATATACATTAATAAACTACTATTTGTAAAATGTTTATTACATTTGTGCATTCGTTAATTTACATTTATATGGAAGACCGGATAAAGAAATTTATGGAATACAAAGGCATTACACCTTCAGAACTTGCTGATTCGATAGGCGTGCAACGATCGAATGTTACCCACGTTTTAAAAGGAAGGAATAAACCCAGTTTCCAGTTTATTGAAAAGCTGTTGCAGATTTATCCAGATATAAATGCCAAATGGCTCCTACTTGGAGAAGGAAATATGATTGAAGGTTCCACTAAACCTAGGACTCTATTTGATCCTCCCATTCAGGAAAATGTAGTTAAACCCATTACTTCTGAAAAAAAGGTTGAACCCGAAATAATCAACGAAACGCCAACACCAGAACCAAAAGTTTCAATCACCCCACCTCCAATTTCTGAAAAAAAAGAGACTGAAAATGAGTTGTATGATCAGTTTTTTGGTTCAGATAAGCCAATTGAGCGCCTTGTTGTGTTTTTTAAAGACCAAACTTTTAAAGTTTATAGCCCTTCCCGATAAATTTTTGAACTATATTTGCCGGCAAATTCATTTGCATGAAAAAGACGGTAATAGATTTGTTATTGCTTGAAAATAAGCAGCTTAATAAAGATAATTTTCTACTTAAACTTCAGTCACCAGTTCCTGTTTCTGAAATATTCCCAGGTCAGTTTGTCAATATTGAAATTAAAGAAGCTCATGAAATTTTTCTGCGCCGACCTTTTTCAGTTCTTGATGTTGATTATCAGAATCAGACCATTTCTTTACTGGTTAAGATATTAGGTCGTGGTTCTAAAAAGTTAACAGAAACACAGGTAGGACAAAAACTGAGCACAATTCTTCCGTTAGGTAAATCGTATAGTCTTCCGGCCGTTAATGATCGTATTTTATTGATTGGAGGAGGAAGCGGTGTTGCTCCCATGTTGTTTCTTTCAAAGATTTGTGGTCTGGTTCCAGACAATGTGCATGTACTAATCGGTGCCAAATCTGTTTCCGATCACATTGATATTGAGGAATATAAACCTTTTGGTAACTTCTATTTTACTACTGAAGACGGTTCTTTTGGAGAGAAAGGATATGTAACCAATCATTCGGTGTTTACAAATGATCTTAAAAAATTCACAAAAATATATACCTGCGGACCTGATCTGATGATGAAAGCAATAGGTAAGATAGCAATTGCCAATGCTATTTTTTGCGAAGCTTCTCTTGAAAATATGATGGCCTGTGGTTTTGGTGTTTGTCTGTGTTGCGTTGAAGATACCAAGGCGGGTCATAAATGTGTATGTACTGACGGACCAGTTTTTAATGTAAATGATCTGAAATGGTAAATTTAGAAGTAAAAATTCATCAGCTTGATTTTAAGAATCCAGTATTGACGGCTTCCGGAACTTGTGGCTTCGGCGAAGAAATTGCTGATTTTATCGATCTTTCCCTTCTTGGAGGGATTGTTGTTAAAGGAACAACTCTCAAGCATCGCGAAGGAAATAAGTATCCCAGAATGGCTGAAACTCCTTCAGGAATGCTAAATGCTGTAGGCCTTCAAAACAAAGGTGTCGATAATTTCATTCACAATATTTATCCGCGGATTAAAGATATCGGCACTAATATTATTGTAAACGTAAATGGTTCTACAATTGAAGATTATGTGGCATTAACTGAACGATTAAATGAACTTGATAATATTCCGGCCATCGAACTAAACATCAGTTGCCCAAATGTAAAAGAAGGCGGCATGGCATTTGGAATCAGCTGTCCTTCGGCGGAAGCTGTTGTAAAAGCAGTACGAAAAGTTTATAGCAAGACATTGATCGTTAAACTATCTCCCAACGTTACAAGCATTGCCGAAATTGCAAAAGCGGTAGAGGGCCAAGGAGCTGACAGTGTCTCATTAATTAACACTTTATTGGGTATGGCTGTGAACGCAGAAACCAGACAACCTGTTTTGTCAACCATAACCGGTGGCCTTTCTGGTCCTGCCATTAAACCAATTGCGATCAGGATGGTTTGGCAAGTGTACAATGCAGTTAAAATACCAGTCATTGGAATAGGAGGAATCATGAATGCTACCGATGCGATCGAGTTCATGGTTGCCGGTGCATCAGCAGTACAAGTTGGAACAGCAATCTTTATAGATCCAACTATTCCGGTACAGATTATTGATGGTATATCAGCTTATCTTGAACGTCATAAAATTCAGTCTGTTAACGAATTGATAGGGAGTTTACAATGCTGAATTATATAAAAACACATATCTGCACTATCAAATTTTTCAAATACTGTTTACTTTTCTTATTGATCGTTGCTAAATTCAATGTTGGAGTAAATCCACATGAGATATCTAATGATTATCAGGAATTGGATACAAACGGCTTAAACTTTAGAATTACCAATGAACTTTCAGAGTTTAGCGGCAGTAAATTCATTGAAAAAGAAGCAAATGACTTCCTTCGACAATGGAAAATAGCTGGAATGACCATGTCAATCGTGAAAGATGGTAAACTGGTTTATGCACATGGATATGGTTATTCGGATATTGAAACTAAACAACCAGTTACACCAGGCCAATTGTTTCGGATTGCAAGTGTCAGTAAACTAATAACAGCAGTTGCTATCATGAAATTGGTTGAACACAAGTCAATTTCACTTGATTCTAAGGTATTTGGACCTAAAGCTATTATTAAAGATCCCATTTTTAATACAGTAAAAGATCAGCGAATTTATAAGATAACGGTTCGTCATCTTTTGGCACATGCAGGTGGGTGGTCACTTCATTATGGCGATATGGCATTTAATTCATTGTTAGTTCTTCAGCTTAATGGCGAAACCGGACCTGCAACAATGGATACTTATTCCAGGTTTATCGCATCCCGAAAATTGCACTTTGATCCAGGAACCAGATCATCCTATTCAAATATGGGATACATGTTTTTAAGAAAAGTTATTGAGTCAGTAACTGGTCAAAGTTATGAGAAATATGTAACCAATGAAGTTTTGAAACCTATTGGAATTACCGACATGCATATTGGCCGAAGTTATCTTTCAGATCGTAGATTCAACGAGGTTAAGTATTATGAAGCCGATGATAATCAAATGATTTCATGTTTCGATGGATCTGGTAGAATGGTGCCAAAACCTTATGGCGGAAATCCTATTGAGTTGTTGGGTCCGGCTGGAGGTTGGGTCGCGTCTTCAGTTGAATTGGCAAAACTGATGGTTATGGTTGACGGATTTAAGACTGTTCCTGATATGCTACCTAATAATCTCATCAATCAAATGGTTGAAAATAAGTTTTTTAGAGGTCCTTTAGGTTGGAAAGTTGTAAAAAATAACGGAGATTGGATTAGAACCGGAAGCATGGCTGGCACCTCCGCTTTGGTAAAACGTCAAAGTAATGGATTTTCATGGGTAGTTATTTTAAATTCAAGTTGTTGGAAAGGACCTAAATTACCTGCTTACATCAATTATATGATGGGAAAAATTGAAAAGACAATCAAAACATGGCCAAAACAAGATTTGTTTAAATATAAACCAAAAGACTAATATCATCCAGTAAATTTCAGTAAATCAAATTATTATTTGAATAGAAAAGATGAATCGGAAATCCCGGTTCATCTTTTTTTATTCATTGATTTTAATGTTCTGACGTCTAATTCTTTGGTATGTGCAGTCAAAAAGTACGACGTATTAAGGTTGAACTTTTCAGGTTGTATCTTGTTAACTTGGTAGTTTCAAAACTTGAAATAAATAATGTTAAATAATTAATAGTATGTCAGAATTTAAAATCCAGATGCCTAAACTTGGCGAAAGCGTACAAGAAGCAACCATTACAAAATGGTTTGTCAAGGAAGGTGATCGTATCGAAGAAGATCAGTCTCTTTTTGAAGTTGCAACCGATAAAGTCGATTCAGAAATTCCTTCGCCCGTTGACGGTATTATAAAAAAGATTTTTTTTCAGGTAAATGCATTGGTTCCAGTAGGCGAAACAGTTGCAATTATTACGATCGATGACGAAAATGAACCCAAACAATATATTGAAATTGATGAAGTTAAATCTGAACCTGAAAAGTCGTCTCAGCAATTAATTGCCAAAACTGAAACAAAAGAAATTTTAAAATCGCCTGAAGTTGCTGTATCAATGACAGTTATTGATGTTAATGAAACTAAAACTACTCGATTTTATTCTCCATTGGTGCAATCAATTGCAAAATCAGAACAGGTAAGCTTTGCTGAACTCGAAACAATTGTAGGCTCAGGTCTCAATGGTAGGGTTCAGAAAAATGATATACTCGCATACATTGAAGCTCGCAAAAAAGGAAATATTGCACCTCATATTCAAGCTTCTGAAGTGAAAACAGAGGAAAAACAAGCAACGGCAAAAATTGCTGTATCTACTGGAACCAGTGATCAAATTCTTGAAATGGATCGGGTACGTCGAATAATTGCCGATCACATGGTGATGTCAAAAAAAGTTTCGCCGCATGTTACTTCTATAGTTGAAGCCGATGTTACCAACCTCGTTTTATGGCGAACCAGGATAAAAGATGAATTCGCGGCAAAATATGGTGAAAAAATAACATATATGCCCATTTTCACGGAAGCTGTAGCAAGGGCAATCACTGAATTTCCGATATTAAATTCATCAGTTGACGGTTATAATATCATTATGCACAAGGATGTAAATATTGCAATTGCTGTTGCAAAACCTGATGGAAATCTGGTTGTACCGGTTATTAAAAATGCTGATCAGAAAAATTTGGTGGGTCTGACCAAAAGTCTGAATCAATTGGCTGAAGCTGCCCGCAAAAACAAGCTGACTGTTGAAGATTACCAGGGCGGGACCTTTACAATCACTAATTTTGGTTCATTCCGCAATTTGATTGGAACACCAATCATTAACCAACCTCAGGTTGCCATTCTTGCAACAGGCAGCATTGAGAAAAAACCTGCTGTTATGGAAACTCCAACAGGTGATGCCATCGTTGTAAGGCATAAAATGTTTCTATCATTATCCTATGATCATAGAATTATAGATGGAGCAATTGGAGGGGCTTTTTTACGGCGAATAGCGGACATTTTGGAGGAATTCAACATTAATCGCGAAGTATAAATTCAATAAATATAAATTAACTATATGAATACAGTTCCAAAAGTATTTTCAGTAAAAACAACTCCCAAAGAAATACTTGAAAAATGGTATCGATTGATGACTTTAGGACGGGCGATTGACGAAAAAGCACCGAATTACCTGAAACAGGCCATTGGATGGTCGTATCATGCTCCTTATGCTGGTCATGATGGCATTCAGCTTGCAATCGGACAAACGTTTGTAAAAGAAGTTGATCACATTTTTTTATACTATCGCGATTTGTTGACAGCTTTATCTTGTGGAATGACAGCTGAAGAGATTATACTGAATGGAATCTCCAAAGCAACTGATCCAACAGGTGGTGGTCGGCACATGTCGAATCATTTTGCAAAGCATGACTGGAACATTCACAATGTGTCTTCATTGACAGGAAACCATACACTTCATGCTGTTGGTGTTGCCCGTGCAATTAAATATTATGGTGAAAAAGCTGTAGCAATCAGCAGCCAGGGCGAATCTTCCTTATCTGAAGGCTTTGTTTATGAAGCCATCAATGGTGCATCAAAGGAAAAATTGCCAGTTATTTTTGCCATTCAGGACAATGGATATGGAATTTCAGTACCTAAAAAAGATCAGACTGCTAATCGAAAAGTTGCAAATAATTTCACTGGCTTTAAAAATCTCCGGATTATTCATTGTAATGGAAAAGATGTATTTGATTCGATGAATGCCATGTACGAAGCAAAAAAACATGCTTTAGAAACAGGGACTGCGGTGATTGTTCAGGCAAATTGTATCCGAATGCATTCTCACTCTAATTCCGATCGCCATGAATTATATCGTTCTGAAGAGGAACGCAATTATGCCATGGAATACGATCCGTTACTAAAATTCAAACGGATGCTTGTCCGTTATAACCGTTTTACACCTGAAGAACTTGAAGCCATTGAAAGTACATCAATAATTGAGCTAAAAGAGGCTCATAAGTTGGCTTTAAAGGCTCCCGATCCTGATCCTGATACTTATCTTGACTTTGTAAGTCCTGAGCCATATAAACCATTAAAGTATGTGGATGGAACCCATAATGAAGAAGGTGAAAAGAAAAAACTGATTACAGGGCTTAATGAGACACTGAAAGCTGAATTCAGAAACAATCCGGATACCTTTATGTGGGGACAGGATATGGCCAATAAAGACAAAGGAGGAATATTTAATGTTTCGAAAGGACTTCAAAAAGAATTCGGCTCAAAAAGGGTATTTAACGCACCAATTGCAGAAGATTTCATCGTTGGCACAGCTAACGGAATGTCTCGATATGATGAAAAAATCAGGATTGTTATTGAAGGTGCCGAATTTGCTGACTACTTCTGGCCAGCGATGGAGCAATATGTTGATTCGAGTCACGATTACTGGAGATCCAATGGACAATTCACCCCAAATGTGACTATCCGTCTTGCGTCGGGCGGTTATATTGGCGGCGGAATATACCATTCGCAGAATATTGAAGGTGCTTTAACATCTATTCCTGGTGTACGGATTGTTTATCCTTCGTTTGCAGATGATGCAGCAGGATTATTGAGAACTGCCATTAGATCAAGAGGTTTGACTATGTTTATGGAACCAAAAGCTTTATACAATGATCCGAAAGCGGCTACTGTTATTCCTGATGATTTTGAAGTACCATTCGGAAAAGCACGAATTCGCCGAAACGGAGAGGATTTGGTAATGATTACTTATGGCAATACCACCCACATGTGTCTCGAAGCTGCTGAAAAACTTTCGGATGAGGGTATATGGGTTGAAGTAATCGACTTGCGTTCACTCATCCCACTTGATAAGGAAACAATCCTGAATTCAATAAAAAGAATTGGAAAAGTAATGGTTGTGCATGAAGATAAAGTTCATTCAGGATTTGGTGCCGAAATTACATCTGTAATAATGGAAGAAGCATTTGAATTTCTTGATTGTCCAGTCAAACGGGTTGGTTCATCGTTTACTCCTGTTGGATTTCATCGTTCATTCGAAAGAATGATTTTACCGAATACCGAAAAAGTTTACAAAGCAGCCAAAGAAGTTTTGGCGTATTAATAACTTAAGGATCATGAGCAAAACAGGGATATTTTATAGCTTTAATTCAATAAAAACAGCAAAAGCTGCCGAGAAAATTATTGAAGAAATGGGTGCAGATTTTAGAATTGTGCCCGTAAATGCAGAAGAATTAACCGAAGAATTGTTTTTATCTTTCAAGAACCTTATTCTTGGGGTTCCAACTTGGTTTGATGGTGAATTACCCGGTTATTGGGATGAATTTGTTCCTGCATTGGAAGATTTAGACCTCAAGGATAAAACTATCGCCATTTTTGGATTGGGAAACCAGGTGGAATATCCTGAAAACTTTGGCGATGCGGTTGGAATTATGGCTGAATTGGTTCAGAAAAGAGGAGCAAGGCTTATTGGTTCTACATCAACCAATGAATATGTGTATGAATCTTCAAAAGCTGAAGTTGAGGGTAAATTTATTGGACTTATCCTTGATCAGGAAACGCAGCCAAGATTATCAAAAGAAAGAATTACCAATTGGGTAAAAGATATTAAGACTCAGTTTAGTTAGATTTAAAAGCTCCTGTAATTGTAAGGGCATGGTAATTAATACCATGCCCTTATTTTTTTATGAAATGAACATGTTGTCATCAGGACAAACACTATACTAATAAAAGTTAGAATCGGGAAATAGAAATTTATCATTATAATCTATCAAACAGTTAAAAGCATATCTTTGTGGATTAACATTTTTTTTGATAAGATTAAGTATAAGTGCATATAAAACATTATAAAATGAATAAAATCAATAACTTATAAAATATTTAAAATGAAGAAGAAAAAGGTAATAGCGATTGTCGCACATGATAACCGTAAAAAAGATATGATGGAATGGGTCGCATGGAATTGGAAAGAATTGAGTCCACATAGCCTTATTTGTACCGGAACCACCGGTAAATTGGTAAATGCAGTGTTGGTCGAAAAATGCCGGGAAAATGATGTTATCCCGCCAGAAATTGTAAGACTTAAATCAGGGCCTCTTGGAGGTGACCAGCAGTTGGGTGCATTGATATGCGAAGGGAAAGTTGATGTATTAATATTCTTCTGGGATCCGATGCAGCCACAGCCACACGATGTGGATGTAAAAGCATTGCTGAGGATTTCAACCTTATACAATATTCCAACAGCAACAAATCGCTCCACAGCCGATTTTTTAATCTCATCGAAGCTTTTTCACCATGAATATGAACCTATTTTAAAGGATTATAGTAACTATATTAAGCGGGACGTAGATTTTGACGTATAATTTTACCTTTTATTAACAAAAAAGTAAAATTTAACAGTTGTTTATTGTACTTCAACTTCATAGCTTTGATTTAACAAACAATTTTAGCCATGAAAGAAGACAGATTGAAAAAATTGATCAAGGCAATGTATCTTCTTCGCGAAACCATAAGACAGAAACAAGAAGATGACAAAGCATTCATGTTTAGATCGAAAACCAAAGTCCTGACCGAGATTGATGATATTATTGACCGAAGTCTTGAAGAGTTTTATTCACTGAGAGTTAATTGAGTGAATAAAGTTGATTTTTTAAGAAAGATGATGTGTAATAAAAGTCACATCATCTTTTTTTATGTCCTATTAAGTGGTTTTACTGATCCAACATTAAGGGTATTAAGCCTGAGCTTGAATAAAATATTATTCAAGCTATTGCCAAATGTAAATAATACAAAGCATTGATTTTGAAATGTGTATAATCAATTTGCAACCATGTAGAGTTACAAATGTAACAAATTTACAATGTCTAAAGTTTAACAAAAATAAATTTTAGAGTATTCCTTAAGCATTATTTAAACCTTGAAAAGATTCTGGTATCTCCATTCAATAAAATTAAGTTCCTAACACTGACATTAAATCTCGAGAATTTACTGAATTTTTTTGGGGTTACGAGAATTGCATATTTCGGAGAACTATCAATTTAATGAAAAGGAAGCTCAGGAATTCGACTTAATTATGATGATTTCGTAAAATTGAATATTAATACATTTGTCTTAGAATTAATATTATGTTATTTTTGTACAACAAAAAGAAGGAGCAAAAGCTCCTTCTTTGAAATCCGTGTTTATTGCAGGTTTTTCATTTTCTCGATAATCTCAGCATGTTTATCCATCATTTTTGCACGATAGTATAAGTTTTTCAGTGACTCCATCGTAAATTTATCAGTTGGATTTATTTCATGTGCTTTTTCCATATAAGGAATTGCTTTTTTGAATTCAACATCAGCTTTACTTTTTTCTTCCTCATATTTTTCGGGCTGATTGCTTGGAACAGCATTTGCAACATCAATTTGTTTTACTCCTTTATTATAATAGACAGCTCCCAGATTGTAATATGCATCAAAGTAGTCTTCTTTATTTTCTATCGCTTTCAAATAGCATACAGTTGCTTCATCAATCTTCAGAAGTTTATCAAATAAGGTTCCTTTAGCAAAATAATACGAAGCATTTTTAGGATCCTGTGCAATTGCAATGTCCAGGTATTTTAAAGCATCATCACTTTTATGGGCAGCAATATATATATTAATAACTTCAGTAAGAATAGTAACGTTACTTGGGTATTCTTTTAAGCCTTCCTTTAATACATCCAAGGCCCCAACAGTATCATTCTTTAGCTTATAGGTTGAAGACAACAACTGATAGGTACGCGCGCCATTGTATTTATACTTAGCTGCATCTCTGTAATATTCAATGGCTTTGTCGTATTTCTGTGCACTATAAGCAGCCTGTCCTGCATTGAAAATCATCACTGTATCTACTGAATTCGGATCGTCAGCTTTAAAAAGCGGAGTTTGTTCAATGGTTAAAATCTGTCCAAAAGATTTAAGCGCTTTTTCGTAATTCTCTTCATTAAAAGCTACAACGGCCTGATTATAAAGATCAGTGATCAACAGCGTAAGTTTGATTTTTACACTCTTTGAAAATTTGTCTTTTTCATCAAGCGCGAGAGCTTTCATATATGAATCAAAGGCAACCGTCAATGGATCATTGTTAAGCTTTTTGTAATTTTCATCTTTGGACCTAAATATAGCCTGATAAATATCACCTCTAGCTTCCCAGGTTCCAGGCCAGTTAATAGAGTTTTCAGTTTTAGGATTGTTTGCATCAATTGTTTCTTCAATTGCGGCAACCGCTTTGTCTAGATTTCCTGCATCTTTATAACTTTGTGCACTGGTTACTTTGCCTTTCTGAGCGAATACGCTTGTGACGGCAAAAAGTAAAACAAATAGAATTGTCGTTCTTTTCATTGTAAAAAATAATTTAGTATTTTGATATAAAAGTTGATTATTAAATTATCTATTCGTTTGATTCTGAACTATTTAATAAATCATCAGGGTTGACTTCCGGTGATTCACTCTGTTCCTCAGCCTCTTCAGGTTCTGATGCAGGAACAATTGCAACAGAGGCAATCTTATCGCCCTCCTTCAGATTGATCAACCTGACACCTTGTGCTGCACGTCCAATAATTCTCATATTAGAAACCGACATCCTGATAGTAAGTCCTGATTGAGTGATTATCATCAAATCATTGCTTTCATCGACACTCTTTATTGAAATAAGCGGACCAGTTTTTTCAGTAATATTAATTGTTTTTACACCTTTTCCTCCACGATTGGTTAGCCTGTAATCCTCAATCTTTGAACGTTTACCGTAACCATTTTCAGAAACAACCAAAATGTCTTCGTTTTCGTTTTCGACACAAACCATGCCAACGACTTCATCCTTATCATGTCCCAATCGAATTCCTCTTACTCCTGAAGCTGTTCTTCCTATTGGTCTGACATCCTTATCGACAAAACGAACAGCTTTTCCTGAACGTACAGCCATCATGATATGGTGATTTCCATTGGTCATCCTCGCTTCTAATAGCTTATCATTTTCCCTGATGGTGATCGCATTTACGCCATTCTGACGTGGACGAGAATATGCTTCAAGCGAAGTTTTCTTAATTGTACCCTGTTTGGTACATAGGATTATGAAATTATTATTGATATATTCCGGATCAGTAAGCGTTTTAACATTAATGAATGCAAGAATTTTATCATCCTGTTCTATGTTAATTACATTCTGAATTGCCCTTCCTTTCGAGGTTTTAGTACCTTCAGGGATTTCATATACTTTCAGCCAGAAGCATTTACCTTTTTCCGAGAAAAGAAGTAGTGTATTGTGCATTGATGCGTTAAACATGTGTTCAAGGAAATCAGAATCCCTGGTATTGCTACCTTTTGAGCCGACTCCTCCCCTTCCCTGAGTTCTAAAATCAGATAACGGAGTCCTTTTCATGTATCCCAAATGCGAAATAGTAATCACCATTTCTTCATCAGCATAAAAATCTTCAGGATTAAACTCTTCCGCATTCGGAACTATTTCTGTTTTACGTGCATCTCCGTATTTTACTTTGATCTCAATCAGTTCATTCTTAATGATTTCCATTCTGAGATTGATGTCGGCCAAAATACTTTTCAGATACTCAATCTGTTTCAGGATATCTTCATATTCCTGGTGTAATTTATCCTGTTCAAGACCGGTCAACTGGCGCAAACGCATTTCAACTATGGCTCTCGACTGTATTTCCGACAAATTAAACCGTTCCATCAATTGTAAACGTGCTTCATCCGGATTTTTTGATGCCCGGATAATAGCAATCACCTCTTCAATGTTATCGCTGGCAATGATTAAACCTTCAAGAATATGTGCTCGCTTTTCAGCCTGATCTAGTTCAAATTGTGTCCGACGAATAACAACATCGTGTCGATGCTCAACGAAATAGTGAATTAAATCTTTAAGGTTTAGCATTTTAGGTCGGCCATTGACCAATGCGATGTTATTTACGCTGAAACTATTTTGAAGCTGAGTGTACTTGTACAATTTATTTAGGACGACATTCGAAATTTCATCTCTTTTTATATCAAAAACGATACGCATTCCATCGCGGTCCGATTCATCGTTTGCATTTGAAATTCCTTCGATTTTCTTTTCATTGATCAATTCAGCAGTTTTAATAATCAATTCTGCCTTATTTACCATGTAAGGAATCTCAGTAACAACAATCTTTTCGCGGCCATTTGGTGCAACTTCAATATGTGCCTTTCCTCTCAAAACAATACGGCCCCTGCCCGTCTCAAATGCTTCCTGAACTCCGCGGTATCCGTATATAATACCTCCGGTTGGAAAATCCGGAGCTTTGATGATCAAAATGAGATCCTGAATATCAATCTCGGGATTATCTATGTATGCAATAATAGCATCAATTGTATCCGACAAGTTGTGAGGTGGCATATTCGTTGCCATACCTACTGCAATTCCTGAAGCACCATTGACCAAAAGATTTGGAATTCGAGTTGGCAATACAGTTGGCTCTTTTAGCGATTCATCAAAGTTTGGTTGAAAATCAACTGTATTTTTTTCTAGATCCGATAAAGTTTCCTCTGCTATTTTTGACAATCGTGCCTCAGTATAACGCATTGCAGCAGGACTGTCGCCATCCACTGAACCGAAGTTTCCCTGACCGTCAACAAGTGGATAACGCAATGACCAATCTTGAGCCATACGAACCATGGTGAAATATACGGATGAATCACCATGAGGATGGAACTTTCCTAAAACCTCTCCAACGATCCTTGCAGATTTTTTATAGGGCTTATTGGAAAATGTTCCCAATTCGCTCATTCCAAATAAAACCCGACGATGTACAGGCTTTAAACCATCTCTTACATCTGGAAGTGCTCTGGCAACAATGACAGACATCGAATAATCGATGTATGCAGTCTTCATTTGCTCTTCAATATTAATCTTGATAATTTTTTCGCCTTCAGCCATTTACTTCTCCTTTAAATAATAATTTCTTTTAAAAAATTGACTGACAAAAATACAAAAAAACTTCTTGAATCATTCGTTTTCCTTGGTTTTCATTGATAAATAATGAATAAGATTTTAACAATGCAATGTTCAAAAAATCAGTAAATTAAACTGAATGCTGTTCAATTAATGCGTAAATTTGGTCTACGAATAAATTAATGTGTGAAAAGTACTCCAACTTTTAGGAATACTTTTTGTTATTTTAATTGCAGAACAAATAAAAAGGAACTAAATATATGGATTCACAATTTTCACCACGAATTAAAGATGTTCTCTCGTATAGCCGTGAGGAAGCAATTAGATTGGGCAACGAGAGCATCGGGTTAGAGCATATTTTTCTTGGAATTCTGCGAGATGGAGAAGGAATTGCCATTGAGATTCTTACCAATCTGGGTGTCAATCTGTCAGAGATTAAACAATCAGTTGAAGAAAAACTCAGAACGGGAAAAGATATTGATTCCCAGGCATCTGTCCAATTACTAAAATCGGCTGAAAAAGCGTTAAAACTGGTCTATTTAGAAGCCAGGGCATTTAACAGTTCAACAATAAACACAGGCCATTTATTGCTTGCGTTGCTTAAAGACAAAGAAAGTTTGATCAGCAATATATTGGGTGAATATCACATTAATTACTATATCCTGAAATCCAGGTTGGAAGATTATAAACAACCTGAAGCCAAATCAGAATTTGGTGATGAAGAAGATGATCCTGATGATAGTTTTTCCAAATCGCCCGGAGGTTCTTCTCAATCATCGTCAACAAAAAAACCGGTAAATCCCAAATCGGAAACTCCTGTACTCGATAATTTTGGAGTTGATATTACCAAAGCAGCGGAAGAAAACAATCTGGATCCAATTATTGGCCGTGAAAGAGAAATTGAACGTCTTGCTCAGATTTTATCCAGGAGAAAAAAGAATAATCCGATTTTGATTGGAGAACCAGGAGTAGGAAAATCAGCTATCGCAGAAGGACTTGCACTTAGAATTGTTCAGAAAAAAGTTTCCAGAGTTCTGTTCGATAAAAGAGTTGTAAGTCTGGATATTGCTTCGATCGTTGCCGGAACCAAATATAGAGGACAGTTTGAGGAAAGGATGAAAGCCATTTTGAACGAATTGTCCAAGGTTAGTAATGTTATTCTTTTCATCGATGAAATTCACACTATTGTAGGAGCCGGTGGTGCAACGGGTTCTCTGGATGCTGCGAATATGTTGAAACCAGCTTTGGCTCGTGGCGAAATTCAGTGTATTGGTGCCACTACCTTAGATGAATATCGTCAGCAGATTGAAAAAGATGGAGCATTGGAAAGACGGTTCCAAAAAATTATGGTGGAACCAACTTCTGTTGATGAAACAATCGAAATTCTGAATAACATAAAACAAAGGTACGAAGACCATCACAATGTAACTTACACCCCTGAAGCAATTCTTGCATGTGTAAAGCTGACGGCCAGATATATAACTGACCGGTTTCTTCCGGATAAAGCCATTGATGCCCTTGATGAAGCGGGTTCACGCGTTCACCTCCTAAATATTAATGTTCCCGACCGAATTGTGAAATTGGAAGAGAAAATAGAAAAAACGCGTGACGAAAAAATAAAGGCTGTAAAAAGTCAAAATTTTGAGTTGGCTGCGAATCATAGGGATAAAGAAAAAAATCTGTTGCAACTTCTTGATCAGGAAAAAGAAGAATGGGAAAAAGAGTTGATTAACCACAGAGAAATAGTGACAGAGGACAAAGTGGCTGAAGTTGTTGCTATGATGTCAGGAATTCCTGTTCAACGAATAGCCCAGGCAGAAGGCAAGCGACTGATGGATATGGGAAAACAATTAACTGGAAGTGTTGTTGGCCAAAATGAAGCTATTACTAAAATAGTTAAAGCCATTCAGCGCAACCGTGCCGGTCTGAAGGATCCAAATAAACCAATAGGAACCTTTGTTTTTCTGGGACCTACAGGTGTTGGTAAAACGCAGCTGGCAAAGGTATTGGCTAAATATTTATTCGACAGTTATGATTCGCTCATCCGTATTGATATGAGCGAATACATGGAAAAATTCTCTGTTTCGAGATTGGTTGGAGCTCCTCCCGGATATGTAGGATATGAAGAAGGTGGACAATTAACTGAAAAAGTTCGTCGTAAACCGTATGCAGTGATTCTTTTGGATGAAATTGAAAAAGCTCATCCAGATGTATTCCACCTGTTACTTCAGGTTTTAGACGAAGGTCGTTTGACTGACAGCCTGGGGCGTAGCATTGATTTCAGAAATACGATTATTATTATGACCTCCAATATCGGTTCACGACAATTAAGCGAATTTGGACGAGGGGTTGGTTTTAATACTCAGAAAACACCAGCTGACGAAGGAGACCATACAAAATACATAGTTGAAAAAGCACTTAAAAAAGCATTTGCACCTGAATTTCTCAACAGAATTGATGATGTGATCATGTTTAATCCATTGTCAAAAGAACACATTTACCAAATCATTGATATAGAGTTAAAAGGATTGTACGAAAGAGTTAACGCGCTGAATTACAAGCTAAAAATTTCGACTGCAGCCAAAGATTATATTGCTGAAAAAGGCTATGATGTTCAATTTGGTGCCCGACCACTCAAACGAGCTATACAAAAGTACCTTGAGGATGAAATGGCAGAAGTTATCATCAGAGCCTCGGTCGTTGAAGGTGATACAATATCAGTAGGATTTGAAAAAAAGACTGAGAAGATAAAGATCAGAATTCTTTCAACTGCTCCTAAGAAATAGAAAATAAAAAACCAGGTTTAGGCCTGGTTTTTTATTTCGTTAAGATATTTCAAAGCCATCAGTGAAATATCATCCGATTGTAAGTTATCCCCTTCATACATATTAATGCTTTGCAATAAGCGGGTTACAACTTCTTTTGCTGTTAAATCACCCATACTTTGCATATTACTCTTCAGTTTATCATCTCCATAATGTGTTCCAGCTGAATCTCTCGAATTAATCACACCATCGGTATATAATAAAATGAGGTCTCCAAAGTGCAGTTCGGTAGTATTACTTTTATAAGCTCTGTTTTTATATATACCTAAAGGAATTCCGTGGCTTTTTGATAAGGGTTGAACAGTGCCATCTGGATGAAGTATGTACGGATAATTGTGAGCTGCATTGCAATAATCCATTATTCCAGTTCTAATATTTAATATTCCTATAAAAAGGGTAAGAAAATATTGATTTGGATTTCGATCACCTAATTCTCTATTTACTTTTTCTATGATTTCACTTGATGACAATATATTTGAATTACTCTTGATTAATGTACTTGCAATTGCCATAAAAAGCGATGCCGGAATCCCTTTTCCTGAAACATCTCCTATTGCAATTAACAGATTGTCATCATCAATGAAATAATAGTCGTACAAATCTCCTCCGATAGATTCCGCAGGTTTAAGTATGGCATAAAGATCAATCTCCGGATGTTCAGGAAATGCTGGATATCCTGAAGGAATTATATTTTGTTGAATTTCATGAGCTGATTTTAAATCTTTTTCATATTTGAGCTTTTCTTTTACTGTTTTCGATTGTTCTTTAATCAAAACCCCATATTTTGCCTGCCAATCTTCCAAACTTTCTGCAAGCATTGTTATTTCATTCTTCGATTTGCTTTCATTTCCTGAAATTGTACTAAATCGCTGAATAGCATGAGTTACACGCGCCAAAGGATCAAGTAGTCGTCTAAAAATAAACATATTTAATAAGAATAAAATCAAAATGCCGAACACCGATACCGACGTAATTTTTTTAAATATCACATTAATTTCCTTGAACATTTCGCTTTCCGGAATTACTATAATAATAGTCCAATTTGAGTCTGATAAAGGAGCATAATAATACCAGGCTGGATGGTTTTTTAAGTATTCTGATGCACCATGGTTCGCTCCTCTCCTACCACTTTTTATTTCAGATTCAATCAATTGAATATCATTGTTGAAAATGAGTGATGGTTTTTCAAAGAGATTTCGTTTAAGAATCCATTCTTTTTGGGGATGAGTGAGGAGATTTCCGAATTGATCAATGATAAAGATATATCCACTTTTTCCTATTTTGATTTCAGAAAGCATTTGATTCATCTGATTAAGAGAAATCACACAAGAAACCACACCCACTATTTCCTTCGATACAGGTAAAAAAATAGGCTGTTTATAAGAAACAAGTAAATGCGTAGTATCACTTTTACAATAAAATGGTTCGGACCAGACCCCCTCGTCTAAGGCAATATTTTTTGATTTCAGTTTTTTTATGTATTGCTCAGTGGTTAGGCTATCAGAGTCACTTATGAATTGTTCTGGTTTATCCGATGAAAATCTGTGTAAGCTTTGGCTCTGATTATCAATCAACTCAACATGAATGCTTTCCAGTATTTTATTTGAGACTAAAACTTGCTTGAGTAGAAAGTCAAGATCGTTGTTCTTATAGAAATATAGTGCCTGATATGAAATATTTCTAGCTATTTCCTCGGTTCCGATAGTAATTCTGGAAATCTTCGATATCACCAGATTGCTTTGATTGATTGCACCTTCAACAATTTTATCCTTTAATATCTTATTGCTAAAGTGATAATTGATGTAAACAATCGTTGCAATGATAATAACGGCAATGGTTGTTATATGCGAATTCAGACGAAAGGAAATTCCTTTGTTGCTCATTTGGTCCGGCTTATTTTGGATTACCAATATAGTAAAAAGATTGATGACTGATACACAAAATATTCAAAAAAAAAGTTTATGATTTTAAGGACTTGAGATGAATAAAAAAAGCCAGCGCAAATGCAACCGGCCCGTCTATTTTTAATGGTGTTTTTACGTGTTCATCGCACCACAAACATTAATCACTTGTCCGCTCACATAAGATGATAAATCGGAAGCAAGGAAAAGCGCCGTTTTCGCAACTTCTTCAGGAGTACCACCTCGTTTCAACGGAATACTTGCTTCCCACTGTTTGCGTGCATCTTCCGGAATCTTGGCTGTCATTTCAGTAATGATAAAACCAGGAGCAATAGCATTCGACCTAATTCCTCTTGAACCAAGCTCTTTTGCAATTGATTTGGTGAAACCGATGATACCTGCTTTTGATGCTGAATAGTTTGATTGGCCAGCGTTTCCGCTCACTCCAACGACTGAACTCATATTGATAATTGATCCTGACTTTTGTTTCAACATGATTTTCTGGGCTGCTTTGGTGAAGTTGAAAACTGATTTCAGATTTACATTAATGACAGCATCCCATTGGTCTTCAGTCATTCGCATTAGCAAAGTATCTTTGGTGATACCGGCATTGTTTACCAATACGTCAACAGCACCAAACTCTGTAACAATTTCGGTTACAACTCGATCAGTATCTTCAAAATTTGCAGCATTCGAAGCAAACCCTTTGGCTTTTACACCCATGGCAATTAATTCAGCCTCAGTGTTTTTCATGTTTTCATCTTCAAAAAGATCGGTAAATGCAATGTTGCATCCTTCTTCGGCAAATTTGATGGCAATTGCTTTTCCGATGCCTCTCGATGCGCCTGTAACTATGGCAGTTTTTCCTTCAAGAAGTTTCATATTTATGTATTTAATTTTTTTGCAAATATAACTGTTTCGTTCATTTATAAAAGCTCTTTTGATAGTTATGATTACTTATTATCGTTGTAATTTTTCAATCGGGCTCTGAATCCATATTGAATAAACCTCATATCTCCAATAAAATTTAAGGATAAAATATTAAAAAAATAGAAAAATGCAGTTTTTGTTGGCATTAGTCCTTTTATAAGTTCAATTTGAAAGCCCCACTCATTTATTGATCTTTTCATACTCTTTTTCGTAAAAAAACGCAGATGTGTATTATCAAGAATTCCTTGATCTCTGTATTTCCAGTCCTTCATAAAGAAATAGCGTTTGAAATGATTAAAATACCTTATATTGGGAAGAGAACAGACCAATACAGCATCATCAGTTAAACATTTCCTGAGATTTACGAAGAATTTTTCCGGCGAATAAATATGCTCAATAAAATCGTTGCAAATAACGTAATCAAAGTGGTTTAAAGGCAATATTTCAATTATTTCGTATGCATCGCCGCAAATGGCCTTGTCTATTACTTTTTCAGCATTTTTAACCGATTCAGGATCAATGTCAACACCCCATGCTTCGCATTTGTATTTTTGTTTTAATAATTCCGAAAAACCGCCATTTCCACAACCAAACTCTATGGCACTCCTGGGAGTTGTGGTAATAAAATAATCCATTTCAGGTCTTTTATTTTCGAAGTAAATCCGCTTTTTCATGTTTCTTAGATTTAATTAATTGCCATTTTATTGCTATTTTTATCCATAAATTTTGTTTTGAATTCGGATAAAAGTATCCAATAATGCTAGCTCGTCAAATATAAAGAATATATATTTGACAAAAAAATATCATACCTTTGCATCCAAATAAAAAAAGAAAAAATGAGTGTTATCCATTATTATTCAATTTGCTGGAACGAGGAAAAAATTCTTCCTTTTGTGCTTGATTACTATACCTCTATTTGCGAAAAGATTGTTATTATGGACAATGAATCGGATGATAATTCAACAGCAATAATCAAATCATACGCGAATACTGAAGTAAGAAGTTATTCATCTAATGGTGAGATCCGTGATGATATTTATCTTGACATTAAAAATAACATCTGGAAAGAAAGTATAGGAAAAGCGGATTGGGTAATAGTTTGTGATGCGGATGAAATACTTTACCATCCGCATTTGGTCGGCAAACTTGAGGAACTAAAAGAAAAAGGGATCAGCATAATTAAGCCACATGGTTTTGACATGTATGCTGAATCATTTCCAGAAAAGAGTCTTTTCGAGATATCTAATGGTATCAAGGACAACCGTTTTTTGGGCAAGTGTATCATTTTCAATCCCAATTTGATCAAGGAGATCAATTACTCAATAGGCTCACATAGATGCTACCCGACAGGAAAAATTAAGTACTATAAAAAAGAAGACATCAAACTATTACATTACAAATATCTTGGTATTGATTATCTAATCAATAGGAACGAAAAGCATCAAAGCAGATTGAGCAATTATAACAAGGAAAATAATTTTGGTATCCATTATATGTTTGAAAAGGAGGTTGTAAAGAAAAATTTCTATACTAATCTGGCGAATTCTGGCAATGTCTTTAAACCAGTATTGCCAAGTGTATTGGGAAAATTGTATGATTTTTTTAGACCCAAAAGGGTATAGCTGTTTTATGTAAATACAATAAATTACCAATATAGAACCCAGATATTGATATAAGAATATTATACTATAATTGTGAAATGGGAATGAAAGCAGCACTGCAAACCCTTTGCGTTTTTATGCATTATAGCAATTCTCCGTTTATTGCCAAATATGTTATGGTTTATGTAGAAGAGCTTTCAAATTATTTCGATGAGGTTATTTTGGTTACAAATGAGAGGTTTATCGACAACGATTGTTTTGTTCATAATCAGAAAGTTTCTCTTGTTTTGGTAAAAAATGAAGGTTACGATTTGGGTATGTTTTATAAAGTTTTTCAAAAAATTGATCCCGACCAATATTCCGAAATAGCTTGCATTAATGATTCTAATATTTTATTCAAATCTTTACATGGCATATTTAGTTGGGGGAGAAACCAGCAATTTGATTTTTGGGGAATAATTGATTCTTACGAAAAACCATGGTTCTCAAAACATCAGGATAACTATCATATCCAAAGCCACTTTATTGTTTTTAACCAAAAAGCAATCGCAGAAGTAATAACGTTTCTGGGACAGGTTAATATTCAATCTTTTCTTGACGAAAAGGATACGATAAAATTGCGCCGAGCTGTTGTAAACGAATGGGAGATTGGACTTTCTCAGTCTTTAATAAATAGAGGTTTGACTTGCGGAGCTTATATTGACAGCCAATTATTTTCAAAATTGTATCTTTCAGGAAAGCCTGTAAATGTGGGATTCAAATTATATTCCGAATTAATTAAATCTGGATATCCGCTTATAAAGAAGAAAATTATACTAAAAAAAAATAGGACAGATATCTTTGGTTTTTGCCAAAATTGGGAAAAGTTGATCCGTCAATATGGAAAAAAGGATTGGGAAATTGAGATTTTGATTGAAGAATTGAATCAAATAAAAAGGGATTTAATTGAAAAAGTATAAACTAAATACTTATGAGTTTCATCTGGTCTTAAAAAAACAAATTATATTCGAATGAAAATTTTTATTTTCTATTATAAAAACGGTTCGGTTCTAATACCAGATAAAATTTATCAGTCAATAATGTCTGGAAGTGCACTATTTGCAGGTGTCAAAACCATTTTAGGAGATGATACAGGGATTAATATATCTGCTAAAAATAAGTATTACAGCGAGTTAACTGGAATTTATTGGGTTTGGAAAAATACCAATCATGATATAATTGGAAGTTGTCACTATAGGCGTTTTTTTACTGCAAAACCCTACCCTTTTTTTCATGGTTTGAAACAACTCTTTTTTGCAACGATAGGTTTTCAACGAAAAAAACTAGGTTTAATTTACACTAACAATGTCAAACTATTTGGTAAGCGGATAATAAATGAAGATGAAGTTCAAAATATTCTTGAGGACTATGATGCCATTCTGCCCAAAAGCCGACAATTCAGATATTCAATAGAGGAACATTATAATCGTTATCATAACAAAACAGATCTTCCGATAGTCAGGGAGATAATTCGGGAGAAGTATCCTGATTATATCGATAGTTTCGATATGGTATTAAAGCAAAATGAACTCTATGCTAATAACATGTTCATAATGAAACAAGTTGATTTTGATGTGTTTATGAAATGGTGGTTCGGTATTTTGTTTGAGTTTGAAAGAAGAGTTGAACTTGATAATTATCTCGGATATCAACAAAGGGTAATGGGATTTTTGGCAGAACGACTTTTGACAGTGTGGTTTAAGCATCAGGAGATGAATATTAAAGAACTTCCAGTTATTTATTTTAGAAACCTGAAGAAAGAGTAACAATTAATTATCCAGTCAAAAATTATCCATGCTCGATCAGTTAACCATTTGCGCTATAGCTACTTCTCCCGGAATGGGTGCTATTGCTACCATTCGTCTTTCAGGTGAGAAAGCTCTTGAAATTGCAGATATTGTATTTCAATCTCCCAGATCAGGTAAAAAATTGGCCGATCAACAACCGAACACCCTTCATTTTGGAAGCATTTCCGACCGAAATGAGTTGATTGATGAAGTGGTCATTGCTATTTTTCGGGTTCCACATTCGTTTACCGGGGAAGATGTGATCGAAATTACCTGCCATGGATCGGTATATATTCAGCAAAGAATTTTACAACTTTTGATTGAAAATGGCGCGAGAATGGCGATGCCTGGAGAATTTACCCAACGGGCATTTCTGAATGGTAAAATGGATCTTTCGCAGGCCGAGGCCGTTGCTGATCTGATAGCTTCGACCAACCGTGCAGCTCAAAAAGTGGCTATCAACCAAATGCGAGGTGGATTTTCTTCTGAATTATCGAATTTACGTGGCGAATTGCTGCACTTTATTGCCATGATTGAACTGGAACTGGATTTCAGTGAGGAAGATGTTGAGTTTGCAGATCGGGAGCAACTTAAGAATCTTATATCGAAAATTGAAACTATACTCCGGAAGTTAAAGAATTCATTTCAGCTTGGGAATGTTATAAAAAATGGGATTCCGGTAGCTATTATTGGCGATACCAATGTAGGCAAGTCAACCCTATTGAATGCCTTACTGAATGAGGAAAAGGCAATAGTTTCAGACATTCATGGGACCACCCGGGATGTGATTGAAGATGTGGTAAATATTCACGGAACTGCTTTCCGCTTTTTTGATACCGCTGGAATTCGGGAGACTACAGACGAAATAGAAACAATGGGCATTGAACGTAGTTATAGTAAGCTCGATCAGGCAACAGTTGTAATTTTGGCGGTTGATACCCAGAATGATTTTGAAATTATTTCAGGAAGAATAGCAAAAATCAGGGAACGAATAAATGGTCAACACTTGATTATTGCAGCAAATAAAGTTGATCATGGTTTGCCTGAATCGATTGTTCAACTTAAAGAAATGAAACTGTTGGACGATGAAAAAATAATTTTTATTTCAGCAAAACAGAAAACCAATCTGAACGAGCTAATTTCGGAAATGCAACATGCTGTATCTTTGGATTCTATCAGTGAAGACGCAGTGATTGTAACCAATGTGCGCCACTTCGAAGCACTATCGAAGGCTCTTGAATCCATTGAACGAGTGCAACTTGGACTCGATAATTTGATCTCAGGCGATTTTCTGGCGCAAGATATCCGCGAATGCCTTCATTATCTGGGCGAAATCACCGGTGAGATATCAAACGACGAAATTTTGGGGCATATTTTCAAGAACTTCTGTATCGGCAAATAACAATGAAATAAATCTTTAACCATCTCAATTCTACTATTTGGTAAAAGGTGAGACCATGTTGGGGTCTGAATTAGAAAAGTCGAAATATGGCTGATGAACAAAATTTACTATTGACTTACTGGTGAACCAGTTTCAGTTGGCTTTTCCGGTATTTGTTTCAGAAGTTCCATGCGTTTTTTGTATTGTTTGTCGTTTGGTTTGATGTTACCTGCAATCATAAAATTTTCTCTGGCACTTTTCACATCGTTTAATGCCAGGTAAATATCTCCCAATACAATATACTGATCATAGTTTAAAGAATTTAGAGCAATGCAATTATTCACCAGAATTGATTTGGCATTCTCGTTTTTCCCCAACAGTTGTAATAAAATGGCTTTCTTAAGATAAAAGTACCAGATTGGGTTAGTATCCAATGCTTCATTAACCAGTCCTATAGCAGTTTCGTAATCTTTATCATCAATTAAAAATTCAATCCTGAACAATTTGGGCATGATAAATTTTGGATTGATCGCTAAGGCCCTGTTAAAATAAATTTCTGAACTATATCGATCATTTAATTTATAGCTGTTTTCTCCCATTAAAAAGCACAATACATCATTTGAAACTGATAATTTTTCTGCCTTTTCGTAATATTTTTTTGCTTCCTGAAATGCTCCGATTGTTTGTGCATCATAGCCTTTCTGAACAACATCCCAAAAAGTATCATTACTTATTGAATCCATATTTGCCAATGAAATACTCAAATCCAAATCTGATAACATCTCCCTATCAGTCACGGTAGTTAAACATTGATTAATTTGAGTGACAAATTGTTCCTTTTCTTTTTTTATCAATCTATTGTAAGCTTTGAACAAGTCATAGTAAGGTTGCGCTTCGCCAGCTTTATTTATAGCATAGTTATTAATCACAGTATCGTTGAACAAATAGGTGTGTTCATGAATATTATCATTTAAAAGACGGCATACAACTGAAAAATCGTCATTCCAACCCATATCAATTAATTCACTTTTCAGTGATGGATATTTCTTGATATTTGATATATATAAATTGCCTAACCCATTAATAGGCTTAATTTTATCAACAGATACAAGTAGTCTGGCCAGTAATTCAGTGTAAAGCTTAAACTTATAATCCGCATAGTTCTTTTTCTCAAAGAGACTCAACATTGACTTTTTAAATAGTCGGTTTGACTCAGTAACATCATTCAAAACTTTTGACTTTAAATTTTCGGTAGCTTTGACATAATTAACAGGATCAATTCCCTCGTGAGTACCTTTTAAAAATGACTGAATATCATTCAGATTAGCGATTAGAGTATCTTTTAAGGAAAATAGTTGATCAAGGCTTTTCTCTGTAGGATTTTTTTGGAAATTCGAAACACATTTTTGCAAAGATTCGTTCGATTGAGCAATATTTTTTTCAATTATTTGATTTAGAAATTCCAACGATGTTTGATAAAAAGTGAATTTAGAAAAATTTGGATCAACACTCCAAAGTTTTGTAATAGTCCGGAATGATCCAATGTTATTATTTTCCTCTAATTGGATTTTTGATTTATTAATTATTTCGGAGTATACTTTATAGTTTGGCCAAAGTGTTTCCGGAATAGTTATTAGTTCAGAATCGGCTTCATCAAATCGAAATAAAAAGGGCTTTAATACATTCATTGAACTTTTGTTATAAGTAATTATTACCTCCTTAATAGCGTCCTTTTCTAATGTATTTTTTAATCTTTTGACCGACAAAATATTCTTATCCTGAACAAGTTTCAATAAGGCAAGTTTTTTTTCAGCATCACTCTTCGAAAAATTCCAATTTTGTCCTGGTATAGGTTTAACCTTGAAGAAAATCAGATCAGATTTATTAAAGAAATCCGCATTAATCTGGCTATTCCCCATTGAATCTGTTAATTCAATTTCAATTGTTTTTCCAGTCTTGTTCAGCATGCTTTTCGAAAATAAGAGACTGGTTTTTTGAGCAAAAGCTGAATAACTCAGTATTGTCAAAGACCAAAGCAAAACTAATTTGTAGTGGTTCATTTTGTGAAGAATTTGATAGTTAAATATAAATTTTGAACAAGAAGTTAAATTCATAGTCTGTTATATCTTGAGTTTTTCTATCGCAAATGAATATCAAGTCAAAATTCTGACAAAAGATACAACTATTTTCGAAAATTATATTTTCTCAAACTTTTTTTTTCACCAAAGCGATATATGTCAATAAATAGATTCATTTTAATGCAATTAGTGCTCTTTTTTCTATAAATTTGCTTACCAAATAACAAACACAACATTTTATGCTACCAAAATTTTTGCTTGCCGATAATTCTCAGGAAATGCCTGAATTTATTTTTGTTGTTCACAATGAATTTCCCAGATTTATTGTTGGAAGTGACATTGAAGACTTTTCAGTTAATCAGGAAATACATTGGATAGATGATAAACCAGACGATAAGGAAATTATCTCTCAACTACTGATTGATGCAGAAGAGTTTCTTGAAGCGGAATTGGAAAATCAGGATAATTATTTTGAAGACGGGGAGGACGACTAATCATGGCACCAAAAAGACTTACCAGATCGAAAGACAAAATGATCGCCGGAGTAGCTGGCGGACTTGCAAATTATCTCAACCTTGATCCCACCATTATTAGGATATTGTTTGTACTTATCGCATTTGCCGGAGGTGCATCTGTGTTAGCTTACCTAATAATGTGGATTATTGTACCTGAGGAAAAAAGCATTTAATTCTGAGGAACTTGCTTCAGGCTTAATTGGATTCGTTTTCGTTGAAAATCGAGTTCAATTACTTTTACATGTACATGCTGGTGCAACTTTACTATTTCAGCCGGATCACTAATGAACCGATTTGCCATCTGTGACACATGTACCAAACCATCCTGTTTTACACCCACATCGACAAAAGCACCGAATTTAGTAATGTTGGTCACAATTCCGGGAAGAACCATCCCGACTTCAAGATCTTCTACTTTAAAAATATCTGGTGCAAACTCAAACACTTTGATGCCTTTTCGTGGATCTCTTCCAGGCTTGGCAAGTTCACGTTTAATATCTTCCAATGTGGGTAATCCTATTTCCGTAGTCACATAATTAGACAGTACAATTTGCTTTTGGCGCTCTTCATCTGAAATTAATTCCTGTATGCTACATTTTAGGTCTTTTGCTATTTTTTCAACCACAAAATACGATTCAGGATGCACCGCAGTATTGTCCAATGGATTTTCAGCTTCAGGAATCCTCAAAAATCCAGCAGATTGTTCGAAGGCTTTAGCTCCCATTCGTGGAACACTCTGTAAATCAGTTCTAGATTTGAAAGGTCCATTTTCCTTCCGATAATCAAAAATGTTTTGAGCTAGTTGTGGACCAAGCCCTGAAATGTAAGTCAGCAAATGTTGAGAGGCTGTATTTACATTCACCCCAACTAGATTCACACTCGATTCAACCACTTTATCCAGACTATTTTTTAATTTTTTCTGATCCACATCATGCTGGTATTGGCCAACACCTATTGATTTCGGATCAATTTTCACCAATTCAGCAAGCGGATCCATTAATCGGCGACCAATTGAGATCGCACCACGAACAGTCACATCGTATTGTGGAAATTCGTCGCGTGCGATTTTGGAAGCTGAATAGATGGATGCACCATCTTCAGAAACTACAAAAACTCTAATATCACGGTCGAAATGCAGTTTTTTAATAAATTGTTCTGTTTCACGGCTTGCAGTTCCATTACCAATGGCAACGGCTTCAATCTGGTACGAGCTTACCAGTGAACTAATTTTTCTAGCAGATTGTTTGGTTTCTTCCTGAGGTTTATGTGGATATATCGTTTCATTGTGCAACAAATTTCCTTGTGCATCAAGGCAAACGATCTTACATCCGCTTCGATAACCTGGATCAATTGCAAGCACACGCAGTTGACCTAGAGGAGCCGCCAACAATAATTGCCTCATGTTTTCTGCAAATACGCGGATCGCTTCATCGTCGGCCTTTTCTTTTGATGAATTTGAAAATTCAGTTTCAATTGAAGGTTCAAGCAACCTTTTATATGAATCGGTAATTGCCAATTTCATCTGATCGGCACATGAATTGTTGCAATGAATAAAAAACCTTTTCAGGCGCAAAATACCATCATCTGATTCAGGAGTAATAGATACACGAAGAAATCCTTCATTTTCACCCCGGCGCATTGCCAATAACCGATGAGAAGGACATTTTTTTAAAGGTTCTCTCCAGTCAAAGTAATCGTTGTATTTGGAGGCTTCATCATTTTTGCCTTTAATCAGTTTACTGGTAATAATAGCTTCCAATTCGAAGATCCTACGTACGATAACCCTTGCCCTTTCATTTTCATTTATCCATTCAACAATTATATCGCGGGCCCCAGCCAATGCATCATCAACCGACACAACCGACTCGCTAACAAATGAATATGCTTTACGTTCAATATTTATCTCATTCTGATTCATTATTATTTTGGCCAATGGTTCCAACCCTTTTTCACGGGCAATTGAAGCGCGAGTCCGGCGTTTCGGTTTATAGGGTAGATAAATATCTTCCAATTCTGTTTGATCAAAACAGTCATTGATGCGTTTTTGCAGATCAGGTGTCAATAAATTCTGTTCCTGAATACTTTTCAAAATAGTTTCCTTGCGTTTTAGCAATTCTTCCATTTTTTCTTTTGCTTCCTTCACTGATTCTATCTGAACTTCATCAAGGCTCCCTGTGCGTTCCTTCCTGTATCTTGCAATAAATGGAATTGTGGCGCCTTCATTCAGTAACTGAATAGTATTATTTGTCTGTACCTCCTGAATACCAATTTGTTGGGCAATTAGTCGTTTAATATTCTGATCCATGATTTAAAAGTAAAAATCGATTTTCGAAGGTAGAGTTTTTTGATAAAACAGAAACTAAATAGACTTTATATAGATTAATTTTATAATGTATTATTTTTCAGTGTAATTCTAAAATTGTGCAACCCACATGCGAGTTCCATGATCAGGTCATCGAATCCATCTTTGTGGCAGCGCAAACGATCTTTGACAATTCGGCAACGCTTTGCTCCACAAATAGCATGCTCGACAAGTACCCTAAACTTGGATATTTCGCGGTTTTCCTGTTTCTGTTCAATTGTCAACTCTTTGCCTTTGGGCTTTTTCTTTGGCATTCGAATCTTAACGCCATCCGGGCAATGTCCGATAAAACCTGTGTCTTGCCATAAGGTTATCCCTTGAGGCAAACGAAGTGGCTATTCATCGCAAATCTTTTTGTCATGCACACTGCCTTCATAGGTTTGGCTCAAAAACATTATCCGACGGTCGGGCAATGAAAGAATGTTATTCTTGACACTATGCGTTTTTTTTACCGCTGTAGCAGTCGTGTTGTAGCTCAGAATCTAGTGGTCGTTGAATGTTTCTTTCTACACCGTCAAGCAAAACATCGGGACAATCCTTTAGTAACAGTTCCAGTTTTTGGTTGTTGCGCCCAGGTAGCTCTTTAAGCCTTTTGAGCGTTTTCCGAAGAACTGGGCTTAACAGGTGTATCCAAAAGTTGGCTTGAGGCTGTGTCATAGAAAAGGTGGCCGCCTGAAGTTCTTGTAACGGAAATGTTTTCAAATACACCAGGATGAACAATAGTTTATCCTGGTATCCTGGTAAAACACTAGTCTTGCGGGGCAAAGCTATTCGTTGCCGTTGTTTCCCTTCGAAGGTGAAATGACTGGAATATTGGTCCCATTCAATTCGGAACTCAGTAGCCAGTTCATCAAACTCTTCGGATGAAAACCCTGTGAGACTGAGAAATTGTGCTGGGTTCTTTTTGAGCTTGTCAAGTTTTAATCCCATAGTTATTGTTCTTATGGGTCACAAATATATGTAAAAGAATGCAATAACAATTTATTCTGTATAATATCTAATATATACTATATCCTAAAATTTCAAGTCTTGCCAATCTTTTGCCACTTGCTCCTTTTTCATTTTCACCGGACATAGGTAAAAACGATAGGCATAATTCTTTGCTTTGATCTGATATTTTTCAAGCGGGGCTGCCACTTTCGACCACGTGTCGTTACCACCAACCCCCATTTGAATCAGGTCAATGTTCAAAGTCACATAACCCGACTCTTTTAACTCATTCCAGTGTTTGGCAACTTTGTAAGCTGCTTCATTGTAAGGCCAGGCGCTCATACTCAACAAACTGTCGGCCACCACCAACAAACCTTGCTGCTCCGTATTGGAAAGGTACATCCAGCGAACATCAGTGCGGTTACCGTTTTCCTGAGGCATAATGTATGGTTCCATAAACTGAGCAATTGGCAACGAGAATATACCTACATCAAATCCATAGCGGCGGTCCACATAATTTTCGTGCAAATCACGTCCGTACCACGAAATCTGACGGTGGTCGTCAGCAATGCCGCAGGTCATCCCAACTTTCGGAATATTCGGAAGACCTTCTGCAACTTTCAACGCATAATCAACTTTGACCACACCTTTGACATTGATGGTATAACTGACCTGAACTTTTGCCTTGTGTTCGATTAACTCATACAGACTTTCTACTTTTACTAACCCAGAAGGTTCTTTATTGATGGTAAAACTAACAAGCTGTGGTTTTGAATCATACCATTCTTTCAACATCTCATTGGGTTTCCATCCCCGACGGTCGTTGTTGGTAAGTGGTCGCGTAAAATTGGGCAACAGCGGACTTAAAATCTGCTCTTTCCCTCCTGAAATATACGAACTCAGCGCCCCGTTTTTTTTATCAAAGGTCAGTTGAAAACCTTTACCCTGAACCAAAAACAAATTTCCATCCTGATGAACCACCAGTTTTTCATTCGAAACACTTTTTATTTCTGAAGTTGGCAAACCACTTAATGCAAACTGATTAGAAGCAACTTCATGCCCTGCTTTGGCCCAGCTTAAATCTGTTTTCAGGCTAAATGATATATTCAGAAAATATTCTTTCCCGGTTTTTTGCTTCGGAAGAACAGATAGCACGCTGATTACCGTATCTTTCCCGGCTTCCAGCGTTATCGACGGAATTTCCCTGTTCAGAATTTCGGACCCATTTTCCAGAACCTTCAGGCTTATTTTATAATCGGTTAAGGATTTGGCAGCGTGCCGGTTGGTAACTTTTATCAAACCTTTCCGGGCATCAATCAACTAGCATTCAATGGGCTGAAACACTCGTTTGCACTCATAAATAGCCGGATGAGGAGTTCCATCGGCCTGAACAATCCCCTTGATGGTTAAATCGTCGAAATATTTTTCACCAAAGTCGCCGCCGAATGCAAGGAAACGTTTGCCTTTTGCATCGTTTTTATATAAACCCTGATCTTTAAATTCCCAGATACAACCGCCGATAATCCGTTCTTTCGAACGAAACTGATCCCAGAATTCCTTTAAATTTCCGGTTGAATTGCCCATCGAATGCGCATATTCACAATAAAAAACCGGACGACGATCCCCATTTTTTTGCGACAACAACAAATCGGAAGTAAATAAACCGGGATACATGCGGCTGACAATGTCAACATAATACTGATCCAATGGATCCTGAAGACGGTGGGAATGATCTTTTAAACTCGGGTAACCAGGATCACCGGGCGCAATGTAGCCTTCGAGTTTCGGACTTCCCTGCGCCGGTTCGTAATGAACAGGACGGGTAATGTCGAAATCATGCACCCAGCCAGCCATAGCGGCATTGTTAGGGCCACGTCCAGCTTCATTTCCCAAGCTCCAGATAATCACACTCGGATGATTCTTATCGCGCAACACCATGCGGTCAACACGCTCCATAAAAGCGGCCGTCCAGCGCGTATCGTTGCTCAGCAGACTGCCAACACCGTGCGTTTCGTAATTGGCTACATCCATTACCAAAATGCCATACTGGTCGCACAAATCGTAAAAATACGGATCGTTCGGATAATGGCTTGTACGAATGCAATTGAAGTTGAACTGTTTAAGTTGTTGCACATCGCGCCGAATATCATCACGCGAAAGCGCTTTTCCTTTTGCCGGATCGTGATCGTGGCGGTTCACGCCGTATAAATAAGTCACTTTGCCGATAATCAGCAGTTTACTGTCGGTTTTAGAAAATTCAATGCTCCGGAAGCCAACTCTGCATGATTTTACTTCCTGAATTATTCCAGACTGATCTTCCAGCGTAATCACAAGCGTGTAAAGATTCGGTTCTTCGTCGCTCCATTTGGCCGGATTTTTCACCTGCACTTCAAACATTCCGAATTTCACATTATCGAGCCGTGGGTACGATTCATTGATGATGTCTTCCAACGGTTTGCTCATTGTTTCCTGAAATACAGGCTGATTATTGGCATCATACAACTGAACTTTCAGCGTACCACCTTTTACCGTGTCGCCAGTCAGGTTTTCAACGCGCGGACGAAGGCTGAAAGTCGCGTCCTGATAGTTTTTGTCGAGTTTGGTTTGATAGAAAAAGTCAGCAATGCGCAATTTTGGTTCGGCCAGGAGCATTACTTCGCGCTGAATTCCGCTCAACCGCCATTGATCCTGATCTTCAAGGTACGAAGCATCGCTCCAGCGGATCACCTGAACAGAGACAATGTTTTCGCCCTTTTGCAAATAAGGAGTCACATTAAATTCTGAAGGCAGGCAACTGTCTTCACCGTAGTCCAAAAACTTTCCGTTTACCCACACTTTAAAAGCCGAACTGACACCGCCAAAATGCAAAGTAATGTTCATTCCATCCCACTTTTCAGGAACCGAAAAGCTGCGCTGATACGATCCCATTGCATTGTAATCGCGCGGAACATAAGGCGGATTGACCGGACGAAATGGATAAACGGCACTTTTATAGATTGGCTTATCATACCCTTTCATTTCCCAGTTTGATGGAACTTCGATTTTATCCCATCCCGAAACTTTGCTTTTATAAAAATCGGTTGGAGCATCGGCTGGTTTCAGCGCCAGTTTGAAATCCCAGTCGCCATTCAGCATCAAAACCCTTGAAGAACGGGAACGATCGCATGTTAGCGCATCTGCCACCGTTTCGAATGAATAAGCCGTTGCCCGAGATAAATCACGGTTAATGCTGGTCACTTGCGGGTCTTCCCATAGTTCAGGCTGGTATATAGCCGGAGTTGGCGAAATTCCTGCCTTTTCTTCGGTAACAGTCTGAGCCGAAAGATTTTGGGAGGCAATCGCAAGGCAAAATACGCAGGCAAGTTGGCGTATCATTGTTTTCTTTTTGGATGTAACCTGATATATATTTTTGTCCATTTTTTGAAAGACTTTTTAATTTTATAAGTATCCGTCTATTTACATAAACAGTTGAAAATTGAGCCATTATCCTTTACCGTTTGGCTTTAGCCAACGGGTATAAGTGGATGAGAATCCTGGGCTTTAGCCCAAACTATAGCGGCTAAAGCCAATAGCATATTTGCTTTTAATCCGTCAGCTAAAGCTGACGGCAAAGGATAACCTTAGCGTACGACCATATATCCATTTTATACCTCGAAATTTAATCAGCCCATCAAATTTGTTCGCCAATGTAACTTCCAACTGTCATCACAACAAACGAAACAACCAAGGTAAGCAAGGCGATAATCAGGGTTGTATAGGTGTTTTTCGAAACATTTTTCCACTCTTTCATGATCATACCAATCCCAAAACTAAAAAAGATCAGCATCGACATGTGCAATACCCAACTGATGAAGCGGTAATTCCCCATTTGTACATGACCAAGTCCGTAAAACAGGAATTGAACAAACCACAATGTGCCAGCCAATGCCGACCAAAGGGTATTTTTTACCAGACGACCACGCGACAAACCTGTTGAAACAGTAAATTCTTTAAGGGTTTTCTGTCTGATGCCCAGCACAATAAACCAGACGAAATTTACGGCAAAACATCCGGAAGTGGAAACAATCATCTTGGCATTTCCTTCGAAATTTCCCGCTCCGGCTTTTGCAGCCATATCGGAAATAGGTTGCCCGTGTTCGAGCGAAAGGTTGAATACTGCTGATAAAACCCCGGCAATAATGGCAAGAAACAATCCGGTTGACATTTTAAAGCTGATAGTTTGTCCAACCTGTTTTTGCAGGTCAGTTTCTTTCTTAAATCCCGCCCAACCACAAAGTCCGACACCAACCACCGAAAGTAACATACCGGTAATGATAATTCCACTTCCGGGACGGGTGAAATATTCGACCAATCGGCCATTCAAAAGCAATGGAGTCAATGTTCCTAAAACTGATGAAATACCAATGGCAATGGTGTATGTAAGCGAATAGCCAATGTGTTTAATGGAAAGTCCGAACGACATGCCGCCAAATCCATAGACTGCACCCAATAAAAATGCGCCCCAGAAAACGTTTGCCGGAGCACGGTGCAGAATATCAAAAAATCCCGGAACAGTAAGCATTCCAATGATAATGGGGACAATGATCCACGCAAAAAGAGCCTGCACCAGCCAGAAAGTTCCCCAAGACCAGTTTTTCACTTTTGTTTGCGGTGTGTAACAACTGGAAGCCGACATCCCGCCAATGGCATATAAAGCTGTACCTAAAATCGGATTGGATTGCATTTGTTTAGGTTTAATTAATCAGAATATTCTTCGGCCTGAAGGGCCAATATAGTCTAGCCCAGGGCAAAGGTTCGGGAGGAACGATCCGAAACGCCGCCCTGGGAAAAGAAAACACAATGAGAACCGTCCGCGAGAACACGATATTTAAGACGAAAACCTTCTCTCGGACGGAATAGAACGGCTTCATTTGTTGAAGAATAGGAATTATCTCTTTCGTCCGAAATATAAATTTTACTTTTATGAACATTATCGCGCGGACGATTTCCCACTTCGCTTTCAAACCCAGGGTGACACTCCTTGGTCGTTTGCCCTGGGCTAGTGTCAACTGTCCTTTCAGGACGTTTCCTTTCCTGTTGATCATCATTTTTATATTTTCATCAGCTTTTCAATCCACATGAAATATCTCAGTCATATCGGCCCAGAATTCTCCCCGCCCGTGGGTTTCGAGGGGCTCCATCAGCGGTTTCACTACATCCCACCAGCGCTGAGTTTCAGGATCAGCGGCCATACGATCCATGTCGCCGGTAAAATCCGTTCCTGTATATTCGAAATAAGCGAACAGCATATTGTCTTTCCTGAAAATAGAATAATTGGCAATATTGCATTCCTTGATTTTTGCCAGCACACCCGGCCATGTTTCTGCATGAAGCCTGACATATTCATCGGCTTTGCCGGGTTTAAGTAGTATGGTTTGACCAAATCTTCGCATAGGTTTTATTTTTTAGTCAGTCTATTTCTTCGTTTCCAGTTTAAGTTCTGCTTAATCCTTCCGAAGTAGCCTCAATATCAATCGCTCCTGATCTTTTATCGGTTTGAACAATCAGCAAACACATCCCGTTAAAAGCTTTCCTGAAATTGGCTTTGAAGGATTCCATCGAGGTTTGAAGACCATTGTCCACACCGGCAACAAAACCGTTTCCGTTCACTTTAAAATTGATCAGGTTGGCTGCATCAGGCACCATATTCCCGGCTTCGTCCTGTACTTTTATGGTGATGAACGACAAGTCTTTGCCATCAGCTTTTAAATTGGTTCGGTCGGCAGTCAGTTCAATTTTGGCTGGATTTCCTGCTGTGTTGATTACTTTTTCAAGCACTGTTTTTCCCTCTTTTCTTGAAATCGCCTTGATGGTTCCGGGCTGGTATTTCACGCGCCACATGGCATGAAACCGGTCAGCTGTTTTAAAACGAATGCCTTGTGACACGCCATTCAGGAATAGTTCCACTTCGTCGGCATTGTTGTAATATGCCCAAACATCCACCAGTTGACCATCTTTCCAGTTCCAGTGTGGGAAAAGGTGCAAAACAGGTTGATTTGTCCATTCACTTTGGTAGAAATAGTAAATGTCTTTTGGAAACCCGCACAGGTCAATAATTCCGTAATAAGAACTGCGGGCAGGCCATTTGTAAGGTTCAGGTTCTCCCAGGAAATCGAAGCCAGACCATACAAACATGCCCGAAATAAAATCGTTGTTTTTGATCACTTTCCAGGTTTCTTCGTGGGTGGCACCCCACAGGGCATGGCAATTATCGTAGGAAGAGGCGGTAAAATCAGGATTGGCAACCAACGGTTTATTGTAGGCTTGTGGCCAAATCCGGACACTGTCTGATGGCATATCGTAATGGCCGCGGGTGGCAAAAGCCGACATATTTTCAGCTGCCAGCAAACTCTCACCCGGAAAGTTCTTTGGAAAATCGAGGTATTGTAAATGGTGGTAATTGAAACTGATCAGATCGAGTGCTTTTGACTGATAAATGAAATTCTTTGCCGGGTTTTGCTCGGTTAAACCGCAGGTAACAGAACGCGAATTATCCAGTTTTTTGACGATGCCAACCAGCTCCTTCCCTATCCGGATGCCGGTTGAATCAAACTATTCGCGAATTTCGTTGCCGATGCTCCACATAAAAACCGATGGATGGTTTCGGTCGCGCAAAACCATGTCGGACAAATCGCGCACGTGCCATTCGGGCCACTCAACATGATAATCGAATTTCATTTTTTTGACCGCCCACGAATCGAATATTTCATCCATCACAATGAAACCCATCCGGTCGCACAAATCGAGTAATTCCGGCGCTGGAGGGTTGTGCGACATACGGATGGCATTGCAGCCCATTTCTTTCAGAATCTCCAACTGACGTTCGATGGCACGTGTATTCACCGCCGCTCCCAAAGCTCCCAAATCGTGATGGTTGTTCATGCCAAGAATTTTTAACGGCTTCCCGTTCAGGAAAAACCCTTTGGCCGGATCGAACTTAAAGTATCTAATTCCAAAAGGTGTTTCGTACCGATCGGTTAATTCTCCGTTGGCGTAAATTTTCGTGACCGCGTTATAAAGTACCGGATTATCTGTTGACCACAACGCAGGCGATTTTACCTGAAATTGCTGGTTCAACGAAATCAGCGAATCAAGCTGTAATTGATCGGTTTTTGCGTTTGCTACCTTTTTTCCACTTGCATCAAACAGTTCAGTTTCAACCTGAATATCTTGTTTTTGCTGCGATTTATTCCTGATTTTCACTTCCAGTTTCACGGTTGCTGATTCGCCTGAAACTTCAGGAGTAGTTACGAAAGTTCCCCAATGATCGATGTGAACTTTTGAAGTTACAACCAGCCAGACATTCCGGTAAATGCCTGACCTGTGTACCAGCGCGAATTGGGTTGCGCGCTGTTGTCAACCCTGACGGCCAAAATATTAGGTTTGTCACCGGAATTCAGAAATGGAGTCAGGTCGTAACGAAAGGAACTATAGCCAAACGGACGTTTCCCCAGTGGATGCCCGTTGATCCAGACTTCGCTGTTGCGATACACGCCATCAAAATCGATGGAAACCTGTTTGTTTTGCCACGATGGATCAAGCTTGAAACTCTTGCGATACCAGCCAATCCCGGCTGGCAATGCACCACCGTTAACTTTCGTTGGATTGTCTTTGCTGAATTCACCTTCAATGCTCCAATCGTGCGGCAAATTCAGTTTTCGCCAGGCCGAATCATCATAACCGGATCGACTGGCCTGCTCATTGTCGCCTAAACAGAACTTCCAACCTTCGGTAAAATCAATTCGTGAACGCACATTTTCGTTGGTGTTGCACGAAATCAGGATGAAGAAAATCAGGAGATAATAAACAGAAACTATTTTCATCGTTAAAACAAATAAAGCAATCGCTTTCACAAAAAAACGAATTATTTATGATAACGTTTACATTTTTTGAAACCCTTTATTGATAAGTCCTTTAATATATTTTAAAACATGTATTTCTGCAAACGTTATCTTGTAAAAGTAATCAATCGGCCTTACATTTGACCCGGAAAAAGCTGGTGTTATTATTCGATAATTAATAATAAGGATGAAAGGCTCTATATAGATTGGGGTGGTTTGAGCTTTTTAACCCGTGATCTTTTTGTTTTTGATTCCCGGAGGGAAGGTTCATTTTGTAAGCCCGGATTTTAATCCGGGAGAGATGGATAATAATAAAAAGAGTTCCATAGGAACGAACCATATTGATAAGAGAAAATGGGTTATCTGATGGAAAACAAAATTATGTCCCAAACCTACGGTTCTCTTGATATTCATTAGTTCCTGTAAAAGATGGAATAAATTCCATCCTTACAATATGAACCGAGCCTACGGCTCTACAAATCGTTAAAACCTATAAAAACATACCATTATGATGATCTTTTCACTCCTTCTCACTATCGGCATTCTGATGAACAGTCAAAGTTTTGCTCAGGACAAATCGCTGGTAAATACATCGCAAAGCCCTTTTGCAAAACTGAAAAGCATCAACATGGGCGATGTGCAATGGACCACCGGTTTTTGGGCCGAACGCTTTAAAGTCTGCAAGGAATCGATGGTTCCGTTCATGATGGGCAATTACCTTGATCCGAAGGTGAGCCATGCTTATCGGAATTTTGAGATTGCAGCAGGAATGGAAGAAGGTGAACATGTGGGTCCGGCCTTTCACGACGGCGATTTTTATAAGATGCTCGAAGCGATGATTATGGTTTGGTCGTCGTCGAAAGATGCGGAAACGGAGAAACAAATTGATGCCCTCATCGCGACAATTGCCAAAACACAGCGTGCTGACGGATATATTCACACGCCGGTGGTGATCAAACAATTGCAGAAAAGTGAAGAGAAGAAGGAATTTGGCGAGCGGCTTGACTTCGAAACTTACAACATGGGTCACCTGATGACTGCCGCCTGTCTGCATTACCGCATCACCGGGAAGAAAACCCTGCTGAACGTGGCCATCAAAGCGACTGATTTTTTGTATGATTTCTACAAACGTGCTTCAGCAGAACTGGCACGAAATGCCATTTGTCCGTCGCATTACATGGGTGTTATTGAGATGTACCGCACGACCCGTGACCCGCGTTATCTCGAACTGGCCAAAAACCTGATCGCTATCCGCAGTCTGGTTGAAAAAGGCACCGACGATAACCAGGACCGCATTCCGTTTAAGAAACAAACCAAAGCCATGGGACACGCCGTTCGGGCCAATTACCTGTATGCCGGAGTGGTCGATATTTATACCGAAACCGGCGATGATTCGCTGATGGTGGTGCTCGATAAAATATGGCACAATGTGGTGGAACAGAAAATGTATATCACCGGTGCCTGCGGTGCGCTTTACGATGGTGTTTCGCCCGATGGAACTTCGTACAAACCTGACTACAACCAGAAAGTGCACCAGACTTACGGACGTGATTTTCAGCTTCCGAACCTGACGGCTCACAACGAATCGTGCGCCAACATTGGCAATATTCTGTGGAACTGGCGAATGTTGCTGGCTACCGGCGATGCCCGTTTTGCCGACATCATGGAACTAACGATGTACAACAGTTTGCTGGCCAGTGTCAGCCTCGACGGGAAAGGCTACTTTTATACCAACCCGCTTTGTGTGGCGCACGACATTCCGTTCACCCTGCGCTGGTCGCGCGAACGCGAAGGTTATATCAGCTTTTGCAACTGCTGTCCGCCCAATACCATCCGCACCATTGCCGAAATCAGCAACTATGTTTATACCACTTCTGACAAAGGATTGTGGGTGAATTTATACGGAAGTAATCAGCTGAAAACAAAGCTCAACGATGGTTCTGCAATTAGTTTAAATCAGCAAACCAACTATCCGTGGGATGGCAAAATTACCATCAAACTGGAGGAGTGTCCCAATCATGAATTCTCAGTCTTTCTGCGTATTCCGGGTTGGGCAACAAGCGCTGAAATTACGGTGAATGGCAAGAAACAAAACCAACTTGCGAAGCCGGGAACATATACTGAGTTAACCCAAAAGTGGAAGAAAGGCGACTGGATTGAGTTACTCCTGCCGATGGAAGCCCAGTTGATTGAAGCCAATCCGTTGGTGGAAGAAGATCATAACCATGTGGCCGTGAAACGCGGACCGGTGGTTTACTTTATCGAATCGGCTGATATTCCGGTCAACCGCAAAATATTTGATTATACCATTCCGGCTGATAGTCCGTTCAAACCCAAAGCAATTACAATTGGTAGCAGCAAATTGTACGCGCTCGAAGGTGAGGTTAAGCTGACAGCCAACGAATCGTGGACCGGCCAACTGTACCGTCCGATCAATACCAAAAAGGAAATGGTTACACTACAACTTGTTCCATATTACGCCTGGGGAAACCGTGGCAAAGGCGATATGAGCGTGTGGCTGCCGGTAAGTAAATGAATTTTGGTTCAACGGTAAACTGTTTTGGCTGCCAACTCATACGATGACTTGGAGTCATCATATCAGTCACTTGAAAAACAATTCAGAAACGTTTAGTAGCAATTCTGAAAGCGTAAGTAACTGTTCTGAAACGTTTAGTAGTTCCTCAACAAAAAAACAATTTTGACATAAAAAGGGATAGAAAAAAGCGATAAATAGTTTTGAATTATAAACATAACCGCTTACTTTTAACTCGGTTTAAAAACCAAATACTTAGGCAAACTATATAGTGGATTGGAAGTAATTGAAGGTTTGAAAAAGTATTATAAACTTGCGGGTATTTGATAAGTTAGCAACCAAATAAAAGACATCGCATATGACAGGTAAGTTTTCAAAAAGATTCGGACATGCCTCAAAAGAAAAGGAGATAATTGTTCGAGAGGATGCACCTCAAGGATTAAGGGAATTTATTATTCAGACACTTTGTGCCTTTGACTATAAACCATCTTTTCAAAGAGAGATAATATGTCGAGTTTTAAGAAAATCACCAGATCCAGGAAATTGGGGTGAATATCCAAATATTTATCAGGAAGTAAACCAGTTAATTAATGAATGTGAATGGTTTTATATCTATGATATTATTGAGTCATATTCGAAACGGATAAATGAGAAACATAGAGAACAATTTCAGGAGGAACTCAATGATTATTTTAAAGCGAATGGCATTGGTTGGAAATTGAATGATGGCTTGATCGAAACAAGAGGTGATGTTGTATTTGAAGGTGCGATCGCGAAAGTTGAGAGAACTCTTGATTCAGTTGGGTTAAGGACAGCCAAAACCGAAATTAAAGAAGCCATAGTGGATTTATCTAGGCGTCCAGTACCTGACATTACCGGAGCAATCCAGCATTCACTGGCGTGTTTGGAGTGCGTTTGTAGACAAGCAACAGGAAACGACAATGCAACTCTCGGAGATTTAATGAAAAAATACCCAGACATTGTACCAAAACCTTTAGACAAATCAATAACGTTTATCTGGGGATATTCATCTGAGCAAGGAAGACATTTAAGAGAAGGACGAGAACCTGATTATGATGAAGCTGAATTGCTCGTTGAGTTGTCTTCGACGATTTCAAATTACTTGGGGAAAAAGATTGGCGGAATTGAAATAGAAGAAAGTATTGAATTACCGGATGAATTACCATTCTAATAAATTCGGTTGCTAACAGCAAAATACCCGCAAGTCGGGTTTCGGTGCTTCGTTGACAGGAAAAAAGGGGTCTGAACTATGATATACCTGATTAAATGATTGACTATGATTATTCGTATTTTTGAAAATCAAGGAAATCCGGTTCATCCGGGTGAATCAGATTTCAAGATAATTTGAAATCAGCGAAATCTGAGTAATCAGTTTCAAACATAACTTGTTCCGACGCGTCGGGAGTTCAGACAAAATTTATTTGCAACAAAAGCAACGATTCGTAGGAAATTTATCGGGAAACTCACACCTTGCATAAGCGAAACTTTGTACAACATTTAAAGAACATAAAAGATCATTTAATATTAACAACCTAAACCAAACAACCATGAGACGAACAAATTTCTTACTATTCATCCTTCCGGTTCTGTTGCTATTGTCTGCTTGTTCCGGGGAAAAGCAAAAGAGTGTCACCAACGAAAACTGGCTGAAGGTTTCGGGTGATCAGATCGTCAACCCCAAGGGCGAACCTGTTTATTTACGTGGTTTTGGACTGGGTGGAATGCTTCACATGGAAAATTTCATCGATGGTTATCCGTCGAATGAAGAAACGATGCGTGAAGGGCTACAGAAAGTGTTGGGAGAAAAAAAATATACTCTTTTCTTCGATACTTTTCTTAAAAGTTATTTCACCGAACCCGATGCCGCATACATTCACAGCCTGGGACTGAACCTGGTTCGCATCCCCATCAATTACCATCTTTTTGAAGATGATATGAATCCGGGAGTCATCAAGGAAGGTGCATTTGAACACCTCGACAGGGTCATCGAATTGTGTGCAAAACATCAAATCTATACCATCATCGACCTTCACGCGTTGCCGGGATGCCAAAACCAGCACTGGCACAGCGACAATCCTACCCACAAAGCATTGTTCTGGAAGCACAAGGATTTTCAGGACCGGGCCTTACACTTGTGGGAAGTGATCGCAGGACGCTACAAAGACCAACCGTGGGTGGCAGGCTACGATTTGATCAATGAACCGGCAGAACCAACAGGCGAAAAACTGTTTCCTTATTACAAACGTCTGCGCGATGCTATTGTAAAGATAGACCCCAATCATATCCTGTTCCTTGAAGGTGATAAATATGCAGCTGATTTTAGAAAGTTCACCGAAGTTTGGGACAATGTGGTTTATTCCAATCACGATTATGCCAGTCCTGGTTTTAACAGTAGTGGAGATTATCCGGGTATTACCGGCAAAAGATATTTTGACAAGGACACCCTTGAACATGATTTCCTCAAAAAGAGTGAATTTATGATGTCACACCATGTTCCAATCTGGGTAGGTGAATTCGGTCCTATTTATTCAGGAATTCCTGAAAAAGATGAAATGCATTACCAGGTGCTTAAAGATCAACTGGCCTATTACAGCAAGCACAAAGTAAGCTGGTGTATATGGCTGTACAAGGACATGGGATTGCAGGCCATTATGCACCAAAATGCAAATACGCCCTACATGAAACTGGTTTCGAAATTCCTTTCAAGGAAAGATTCCCTCGGATCGGATGCATGGGGATCGACCGATAAAAATATCAGGCAGGCGATACAACCATTGGAAGAATTGTTTAAAAAGGAATTCAGCGGATACGATCCTTATCCAAATGGCCAGCAAAGACAAATTAGCCTGATGGTCCGGCACATACTGATAGCCGAAGCACTGGTACCGGAATATTGTAATTTGTTCAGGAATTTATCGGAAGAACAAGTGGTGGCACTCGCTCAGTCGTTTCGTTTTGAGAACTATGAAAAACGAACGAGGTTGGAAGACATCCTGTCAGGTCGGGAAAAGTAACCGGAGTTTTGGTTATTCATTGACAGGAAATTAGTAATCGCGCCAAAGGCGGACAGGTTGAAATACAGTATCCACAGGCGTTCGATCCGTCATCCGGCGGACTTACACCGAAGCCTGGCGAATTAAACTATTGAATGGCTTGTTTAATTCAGAATAGAAATAGTAAAACGAAAACCATGTTAAATGAAATAAGCCCAAGCATTTTCGGCAACAAATATTTTCATGATCGCGAAATGGGTGATGAAGATTTTTTGTTGTGTTACAGGGACAATGAGGTACTATTAAAGAGATCAGGAGATGATTATGAAATTCCGAGAAAAAGAGAAATGCCAGTGCTGCAATGATTGGTTTTATGCTGAACATGAATAATCTTGGCAGAGCTTCAATAATTGCTTACGGAAAGCGTTAGAATCATATTTTAAAAATTCTAAATCATTTTGTGGTGATTCCGATAGAAACAATCGGTCTGATTGCATAAATCGCAGGTGTAATTTCTGAATTTCACCTCTTTACCAATTCCAATTATTCCGCTGACTGATTTGATCGGAGACATCAGCGACGAGGCGGTAAGGCTGATTCCGCAGCAATTTGTAGGGAAAAACGAGAACAGTTTGTGCTGGTCTGCCACGCTCCATTTGCAATATCCCGGACTGTAACGATTGGAGATGGCCAAACCTTCTGAATTCGAAATTCGTTTGATCTTTTTCTGCATCTGATCAATGGCAGCCTCAACAATCATTGAACCCAAAACGTCGAAAACATAGCCTAAAACCGGATTATCCCCGGTTAATAATTCTCTGGAGCGATGGCTGATTTCTTCTCCTGCGGTACAAATAAAGAAGGCCACAGAAGTGGAATTTCGTAACTCTTTGGCGATTGTTTTACCAATTCCAAACTCAACTCCATCCACCAAAATATGGCTATTACTATTGGTAAATTCGATGTTTTCCGACAAATAAAATGCACCGCGAATATCACACAGCGATTCTGCTGCCTGAAATGCTTCAGCAACGTACTCGTCAAACGGTTCTGGAAGGATGCCATCCGCAAAACCAAGCGTGGTTGTCAGGTAATCTTTATCTAAAGTTAGTTCGCCAAACGAATAAGAAAATTCATGTATCATGATGCACAAAGGTTGTCAAAAAGTTTTTGACAGGTCTGTTCTTCGGAAAAATTTCCGATAACGACAAATTCAGTCGGAGCTGCAAATGTTTCCACTTTTTGAAGGTTAAACTGGTCAAAACTACCCTGTAAAAACACTTTCACTCCTGAAGTCAGGTTGACGTACCCTTTGCTCCGGATACAACCGGAATGAACGATTTTCAGGAATTCATCCAGTTTCTCCGGAGAAATTAACCGATTGCTTTTTATTACAATTGACGAAAGGTTGGGCCGCCCATTTTCCACCTTTTCTCCTGAAGGGAAAAACTTCATCACCGACTTCTTTTCAGTGAAATCAATAAGGGCAAAAGTAGTCGTTACAATGCTTGCAAACGGATTCAAGTTTTTAATCCGATGAATTACCGCATCAATCTTATTTACAGCCAAATCTGTTTTGTTTACGATGATCGTATCAGCAATCCGGATCTGGTGATTAACGCGGGTTTGAAGCGATGAAATTTTTTCAAAATTCAAAGCATCCACCAGGCACCAAACATGGTCGAGATAAACTTTATTTTTCAGCAATGGCGACTGCATAATTTGCCCGATGCTTAGCGGATCAGACATTCCGGAGGCTTCCAATATCAGTTCATCCGGCTGATACTGATCGATAAATGCGGCCAGCGAACCGATAAAACTTCCCAGCAGACAAACGCAAAAAACGGAACCATTGTTGACTTCAAGAATCTGAAAATCAGCATTATCGTGTCGCAATTCGTGGCTATCAACATTCACTTCCGAAAATTCGTTCTGAATAATTCCTATTTTTCGGGCTCCTGAAAATTCTTCCAGATAGTTTTTCAGGAAAGTCGTTTTACCGCTTCCCAGAAAGCCAGTTACCAATTGCAAAGGAATTGAAGTCATTCCGAATTTATTTAAACCTAAATCTGATTTGTGGTGCTATTGTAAAGAAGTCAGGAGACCGGAGTCAGGAGACCGGAGTCGGGAGAGTGGAGAAAAAACTTCCGTATTCGGCCTTCGGGTTCCTTTTTCCCTTCTCCCTTTTCCCTTCTACAAGCTTTTTACTACTTCGCGAACCTTACAGATATGTCCGGGAGTTGTTCCGCAGCAGCCGCCAATAATGTTTGCACCGGCTTCGGCAATTTCTTTCACGTTGGCAGCCATATCTTCGGGTGATTCGGGGAAAGTAGTTTCTCCGTCGCAGTAATGAGGCAAGCCTGCATTGGCATGAATCAATATCGGAATAGTAGCATTTACCAGCCTGATTTCTTTCACAATGCCAATCATATCAGCAATGCCGTTTCCGCAATTTGCACCAATGACATCTGCACCTGACTCAACGAGCATTTCAGTCATTTCAGTGGGCGAAATTCCCATCATTGTGCGGTATTCGCCTCCAATAATTTTATCGAAAGTCATGGTACAGAAAACTTCACACTGAGTATTTTCCCTGGCAGCTTTCACAGCGATCCTAGCTTCCTCAAGATCAGTCATGGTTTCGATCACAATGGCATCTACCCCACCCGCTTCGAGAGCCATTGATTGTTCTTTAAATGCCTCATAAAGTTCATCTTCAGTAACTTCTTCCATCATCAGCAGTTTGCCGGTCGGGCCCACTGAACCAAGCACAAAGCGGTCAGGACCAGCAGCTTTACGGCTTATTTCGGCAGCAGCTTTGTTCAGCTCGAAAACTTTGTCGGCCAATCCGTAATTGGCAAGTTTAAAGCTGGTTCCGCCGAAACTATTGGTTTCAATCATGTCAGCGCCTGCCTCAATGTAACTTTGGGCAATCTCGAAAACATCTTCTGCCCGCGAAATATTCCATTCTTCAGGACATTCGCCGGGTTTCAGCCCTTTTTGCTGAAGAAAAGTTCCCCAGGCACCGTCAGAAACCAATATTTTACCTTTTTGTATTTCCTGAATTATTTTGCTCATAATGATAAGTTTAAATCTCTTTGATCCATTCTTTAATTACATCGAGCGAAGGCACTGTTGCTGATGATTTCATCTTGTAATTTACGGTCACAACGGCAGGGCCTTTCTTGATTCCGTAAGAATTCATTTGGACTTTATCGGCAACAACTGTTACCGATATATTTTTGCCCAGTTCGGCAATGGCTCGTTTTACCTTTTTGGTCAATTCAGCACATTCCTTTTCGGTTTCGCCAAGAATGAGAATTTCGCTGCGTTTCGACTTGATCCGCAGCTTCAGTTTTTCGTTGATACGTTTCTGAATAGCCTCAATTAACTGGCTTTGCGGCGGAATCTGCGATACGAAAACGATCTTTCCATCGATACATATTGTAGGAATATTTTTCACCATCATCGACGACATAAACGAAACCGCTTCCATCTTTTTGATCGGATGTTCCCGCCATTCAACCACTCCATCGAAATGAGGAGCGACACGTTTCACGGCTTCGACCATGTACTGACAAGGTGCACAAGATTCTGAATCAAGAGTGATAATATCGACAATCACTTTGTCCGACTGTCCGTAATCTTTCATGTTCATGATATCCAGATTGCGTTCCTTCTTTTCAAGTTTTCGGGCAATATCCTGAAGATATTGACTGAAAACCAATTCAGAAACGGCCTGAATATTTTCGACAGGTGTCTGCATCGGCAAATCACAACCCGGAGCCAGAATAAATCCCTGATTTCCTCCTGAATCCATGCAAGCCAGCGCATCCTGTTTTGCATCACTGGCATCGCCCATCAACAAAACAACCGTAAGTTTCAGGTTTCCGCCAAAGCTGATCTTTTTTGCAAGCGCAATTTCCTTCACAAATTCGAGTGGAATATTTTCATCAATCGAAATATTGTCAGGTCGGCAATCGCACATGGCTTCGATGTTTTGCTGTGCATGACCACAAACAAAGAACGAACTCAGTTTCTGTTTTTTGCGCACAAATTCAAAAATCCGGCTTGCAAAAGGAGTCACAAAGGTTTCGAACGAAAGCGGATCAATCTGGCTGGTCATCGGATCAACTACTGCAATCACATCGCATCCGGCATCGATCAGCATTTCAGAATAATTGATGGCCACATCGGTGCAAAAATTCATCACCTCCATCACATATTCCGGATCGTCAAACAGCTTCATAAAAATATCGGTGCCCAACAGATGCAGTGCAAGTGTGAAAGGCCCGGTAATCAGGCCATACAACGCAATTTCAGGATGACTGGCTCTTAACGAACGGGTTGTTTCCAGAATAAGCGGAATGCGGCCTTCGTGAGCTTCAGGAATTTTTAATGAACTCAACAATGTGCCTTCTGACAAAGGATGAGAAATAACTGCGGGAGGATTTTCCTTTGCCCATTTCAACCGGCAACCAAGTATTTCGGCTTCCAGCTGTAAATCAAAACTGACAGGAATTCCATCGGGTTTATACAATTCGATGGCTTTGTTCAGTCCGGCAACCATATTATTTGTTGATTTCAGGTACTCTTCGGCATCAACTCCGATCAGAAATCCACCATGAACACCAACAAAAGGTACCCATGGAATACGTGCAACAGGTTCGAGATTAATGGCCTGTTTGATCAATGAAAGTCCGTGCATGTTTATTTCAGTTAAGCTATTTTGCTATTTAAATACTCAACGACACCCTGAGGATCAGCAGCATAATGATCAGCGCCAATTTTCGTGCAGAAATCATTATTCACAGGAGCCCCGCCAATTGTAACCAACGTACCGGGTAAAGCTTCCTTAATCTCTTTGGTTATTTTTTCCATGCTCACCATGGTGGTAGTCAACAATGCCGATAAACCAACTACCGCATTAGGGTATTCTTTTGCCGCAGCGATAAATTTTTCTGAACCTACATCGGTACCCAAATCAACAACCTTGTAGCCATTGCCTTCAACCATCATTCCAACCAGGTTTTTGCCGATATCGTGCAAATCACCCAAAACGGTACCTATAATAAAAGTTCCCTTCTGTTTGGCAGCTCCTGATAAAAAATGAGGTTTCAAATGAAGCATGGCTGTGCTCATAGCTTTAGCCGACATCAGCACCTGAGGCACAAATACTTTGTTTTCGCGGAACTTCACTCCTATTCTTTCCATTCCGGGCATCAATCCCAACGATAGAATATCCTGCGGTGCAACACCTTCTTCAAGAGCACGACGTGTAATTTCATCAGCGCCTTCCTGTCCTTTCATCTGTGGTGGGTAAGGAGAAGCCAAATTTATTTTGCCGAATTCAACACATTCAGCCAGTTTAGTTAATAATTCGTTCATGTGATTTGATTTTTAGATTTTAAGTGTTTCAAAAGTACGGGCTTCACAAATAACAAAAAATAGTAATTTCTTAGATAAAGATGGAAAATATTACTTTTGTCGGAGAATTAATTTTTTGAGAGATGATTATCAAAAAACGGTTTTTCAAACTTCCATCGTTTATCATTGAGGAACAGCAAAGCAATCCATTAACCAAGGACTTGTATCTATGCGAGTTAGCTGAGATATTGGTTAAACGTGACACTCTTTGGTCTGATCAGATTAAACTGGAAGACCACCAATTGATTTTTTGCACCAAAGGTGGTGGAATCATTCAAATTTCGAACGACATGGTTCTTTTCAGTCAAAATCAATATTGCATTATTCCTCAGGGGTTTATATTCAAGATTCAAACCGGCGAAGCTGATCCGTCCGTTTTTTTAACCTGCAAGTTCAATGGTGAGAAAAGCAAGATCATGGAAAAGGATTTTACGGTAGTACGCGACCTTAACCCCTCAGTTAACAACATGGTAGCCAATAGAATTATGCTTTTCGACGAATTATTCAATAACCTGACAAAAGGTTTTTACAATGCGAATTATCCATATATCAATCTATGTTTTGGGCATTTGCTTGCCACTTTTATTTACGCCAGCCGAACCAGCGATGACTTGTTGGAGGAGCAAAACCCCGGAATTAGTCGTGCAATCCAGTTTATGGATCAAAACCTGAACAGAAAATTAAGTCTGGATGAAATTGCAGAGGAAGCCGGATATTCACCTTCATACCTCACTACGCTTTTCCGAAAAAAAACCGGATACAGTCCTCTGAGCTATTTTTCACACCTTAAAATCACCAAAGCATGTGAATACCTTGATTTCAGTAAACAAAAAATCAAAAACATCTCGTTTCTGATGGGCTATACTGATCCCTATTATTTCTCGAAAGATTTTCAGAAAAAAATGGGTCTTTCTCCCAGAAATTACAGGAAAAGGGTGGTTGGTATTTAGAACTTGCCAGCTCAGTTTAGCTGATAGCAAATAAGTTGCTGCAAATAACGAAGGTACAAATTGCCATTGGCAACCACGGGAACTGTCCATGCCGGATTTTTGACATCAGGCAGCGCTGACTTAATCTCACCAAGCTTTTGAAAACTTTTATGATCAGGTTTTACAAGAAACAGGTTTCCTTTTATATCCAGGCAGATAAGGTGACCATCAACATAAGTGGTTGTTCCCTGTCCAATCTGATCGGTGCTCCACATCTCTTTTCCTGTGGTCAATTCAATACATTTAAACTGGCCATTGTTTCGTGAACTTTCGCCGGAATAGCCATAAATATAGCCATCAATCAGAATAGGATCGGAATGCTGGGCTTCCAAAACATTGCTTTTCCAAAGTACTGAATATCCATTCTTTGTAACTTTTAGCGCTTCGCAACCCATTTTATAACCTGAAGAATGAAAAACAATATCGCCGGAAACAATTGGAGTAGTTGCATTTACAAAATATTCTGTGGCCCAGGGAGCGGTCCACAATACTTTTCCATCCGCTGGATTCAGGCAAGAAAGGCCTGTTCCATGATAAATCAGGAGCTTAACTTCATTTTCAATATTCATCGGAATTGCAGCAGAATATCCAACTTCACCTTCCATCGATTTCCAGAGCAATTCTCCGGTTAGCTTATCGTATGCAACGACCAAAGCCTTTCCACCGCCCTGAACAATTACTTTGTTATCCAAAACCAGCGGTGTGGTCGAATAACCCCAGGTTGGCTCTACCCCACCCTCATCTTTCACATTTTTCCGCCAGAGAAGTTTCCCGTCTTCAAGGTTCCAGCAGACCAGATCACCGCTGCGCCCAAAAGTGTAAACTTTATACTCATTTATAAAAGGAGTCGCACGCGGCCCAGGACCGTGGCTGGTTCCAGACTCCGCTTTGTATGAACCCGACCATATCAGTTTCCCATTTTGGGGATTGATGCAAAACAACAAATCATTGTTTTCATCCCTGCCTGAAACGATTAAACGATTTCCCTTAACCACAGGTGACGACCATGAAGCAGTTGACTGACCCTGGCATAAATAGTTCACATTCCACAGTTTTTTCAGGCCTTTTGACCAATCGGTTTGAATGCCTATAGCAGCACTTTTCCCATCAAAGTTAACTCCCCGCCAGTTTGGCCAATCGGCTATACCTTCAGTAATTGGCGGCGTAGCACCCATTTTTTCAGGGATATTTTCAGTTTTCCCTGTCAATGGCTCGCTTCCCATTATTGATTTATATACCTGATAACCAAAATATCCACCTAAAATAATGAACACTGCAATGACTGTCAGAATAATTTTAACATATCGTTTCATAGGATTTGTTTAAAGGGTTGTTTGCAAATATAGATTTATATTTTTGATGTAAAATTGATTTTGACAGGTAATACCGATTGGAGAAATGTAATAGTCCAATTATCGCTCACTCAATTGGCCTAACATTTCTATCCATCGGCATTCTACCATGAAAGCATTTGGATTAATCTATAATTCACATTGGTATAAAATGTTTACAGCAAGAATCATATTTTGGAATATATCTTTGTTTAAACGATTAAACTACGAAACCGATTTTTAGTCTATATTGCCGGCTCGAATTTATAACCTAAACCTAAAATAATGATTACTAATTTTATCGTTACTACAGATCAACCAGAATACCATGGTAAAAACTTCCTGCCGGCAATAAAAGTATTTCTGGCTATTGTTATTGCAATCCTCTTCTGCCAACCAGTTTTTTCACAACGAGTAGGATTTACTGACAACTTTGATGACGGTTCAATGGAATTGAGATTCAGAGGGAACCAAGGTACACGTCCGGCCCTGAAAATATGGGGAACTATTACACCCGGCACATACAACCTTGAGGAAAAAGACAGTGTTTTAAAAATTAAGTATTCAAGGATTGCAGGAATCGGCGCTTTCGATCATTTTACATTCACGCCTTTCCGTGCATTGAATGTTACTTCAAATCCGCGTATTCAGGTTCAACTAAAATCAAACGTTGAAACGAGACTGACAGTAAGTCCTACTTACTCGCCGGAACCACCCACATTCGAATATCTTGAACAGAAAATTTCGGGCGATAATAAATGGCATACCTATACATTTGATTTGTCGCGTCCGTATTATTCCAAATTCAACAATGTAAATGTCGTAGATTTTTATTTAGATCGGGATACTTCAGTAACAAAATCAGGAATGATAGAAATGGACAATTTCAAAATTGCCTGGTTTCTGATTAAAGTTACTGATTTAAAGGCCATTGTTGAAGATGGAACAAACATCAGGTTGAACTGGCAAACGACCGATGCTTCAAGAACAAAAAGTTATAAAATCTATCGCGATAATCAGCCGGGGTTCAAAACCGATGAAAGCAAGCTGTTAACAGAAGTGAATACAACCGGCTATCTGGATAAAAACCTTGAACCTTATAAACATTACTTCTATAAAATAATCCCGGTTAGCAAAGACGGTGAAGTGTTTTTTGCTTCAGGAGAAGTAAATGGCGAAACGTTCAAAAACGGAGCAAATCCAACGGTGAAAATTACTGGAACCAATACTTCTACCGTCAAGAAATATGAAAAATTTGAGGTTCTTTTTGACCTCAAAAACGTAGGTATTGAAAATCCGTACGACCCGGATGACATTGATGTATATGCTTATTTCACAGCTCCTTCAGGAAAAAAGATGAAAATTAACGGATTCTATGATAATTTTGAGGATGCGAACCAATGGAAAATACGTTTCTCACCCAATGAAACTGGTGCCTATAAATACCAGGTATTTGTCCGTGATGCCGGAGGAACTGGAGAATCGACCATCAATAAATTCATCGCAACCGAATCATCCCATCATGGATGGATTAAACCATCGGTAAAAAATCCACATTATTTTGTACATGACGACGGTACTTCATTTTACGGAGTTGGCGTTTATTCACCTTGGGGAAATGATCAGTCGCGATTTGATACATACGCTAAAAACAATGCCAACTTGTTTGCTATCTGGGACATCAATTACGGTGGCTTTGCCAACGACACCGGCTTGATAGAAGACAAACTGGGCCGGTATAACCAGAAAAAAGTGGGTATGATTGATTCATTGATTGTTATACTTGAAAAAAGTGATATTAAGTTAATGTATGCCATTTGGCCACACGACCTTTTTTCGGAGACTGTTTGGGCAGCACAATGGAAGAAAAACCCTTACAGCCAATTGATTGATGTTGAAGACGTATATAGCGATTCGCTGGTCTGGGAATACCAGAAAAAGAAATACCGGTATATGATTGCCCGCTTTTCGTACAGCCGGAGCATGGGCATCTGGGAGTTGATCAATGAAATGAATGGCACTGACGGCTGGGCAAAGGGAAAGCAAAAGGAAGCATTGGATTGGGTGGAGAAATGCGATAAATATTTTCAGGAAAACGACCCATATAACCATCCGGTTACTGCATCGTTTAGCGGCGGTTTTGGCGAATACCGCGAAGAGTTATATAAACGAAATGACATTCCAAATATTCATTTATACCCTGCCCAAGGTTGGGTAATGAAATATCCTGAAGATAAAATGCGCAGCGACATGTACAATTTTGCCTGGGCCAGCCGACGCTTTTGGGATGCGTTTGAAAAACCTGCTATTTTTGGTGAAGCCGGCGCTGACCTGACCTATTTCAAACCCAGCGATAAACTTTACCACATCTCCTATCACAACCAAATCTGGGCATCGCTTACCAATGGACTGTCATCTACCCCGGTTTGGTGGGCTTACGATAATTTAAATGCCGATGACTGGAGCCAACTGAAAAACTTATCAAAATTTGTTTCAGATATTGACTTTGCCAACCTTCCGTATAAAACTTCGGATGTAACTTCGGAAGGCGCAGATGTTTTTGGACTTAACACCGGATCAAAAGCTCTTGGTTGGTCGCGTTCGTTTACAAAAGAAGATGTAAGTGGCTCAATAATAAACATTAAAGGACTTGAAAACGGTGAATATGAAATTTTATGGTTTGATACCTGGAAGGGTGAATACTTAAAGACTGATAAAGCTGTTTCAAAAAACGGAGAACTGGTTCTTACAGTTCCGAAATTAACGGAAGCCCATCCTGATGTAGCGTTTAAGATCATAAAAAAAATGTAATTCATTATATTTACGGTTGAAAAATAATTTAAATATTAATAGCTTTGGCAAATATCTTATTTATCAGAAACATGTACTATCGCCATATCTTTGGTGTTTTTCCAATCATTATGAAAGTGGAATGTATGTGCTGATGTTATTTTGTCGAACACAGCCAATACTAATAAGACAAAGCAATTACAAATAGACAAATATGACAGATGATATTTATGACGGCTTTGCCGTTTATTGCAATAAGAAAAAGCCACTTGGTGTGATATCTGCAAATGGAGATAGAATAGCAATTTGTAATAATAATACAACACCAAGCAGAATAAAAAAATATTTGATTGAAATTGAAGATAGGAGATTCTATGAACACGGAGCAGTTGATTTAAAAGGAATATCGAGAGCAACATTTGCAAATATAAAAGCAGGAAAAATAGTTCAGGGAGGTAGCACAATTACACAGCAACTTGCAAGAAATTTATTAAAAGACAATAGAAAAAATGTTATTCGGAAAATTAAGGAAACATATTTAGCCTTTAATATAGAAAAGAAATATTCTAAGGACGAAATACTTGATTTATACCTTAATAATGTTTTCTGGGGCAAAAAAAATTATGGAATGAGAACTGCTTGTCTTGAATATTTCAAGAAAGAACCAGAAAACCTAAATACGAAAGAACAGGTTGCCCTTTTAACCCTTCTTAGAGGGCCTAATTATTATATGAAAAGTGATATTTTTTTAGAAAAGCGATGTACTTTACTATGCGATATTTTATTTGAACGGAATATTATTAATAGTAAAAAACTTAACAGGATAAAAAGAACCATCATTAAAATAGAAAGCAATACTCTTGAAGTTTTTAGAAATGCATCTGTTCCTTTTATAACTGAAAACATTATTGAGAGAAAGCATTCGATTATTACAACACTAAATAGTGAATTACAAGGAGATGTCACAAGGTATATTGCAAATTGCAAATATCCAACAAGTATAATAGGCATTTCAGATGGTAAAACAATATGTGTGGGAAGCACAAACGGTACAGACTATCCTTTCATATTTAGATCTAATGTTGGTTCCACGTTGAAGCCATTTATTTACACAATTCTTCGAGAAAATGGATACAGTTCCAAAGACCTTTTTAATACTTCGACTACAAATTCAATAAATTGGGATATTAGAGAAGTGCAAAAGGAATACAATGAATATTTGTCACTTGAAAACGCATTACTATTTTCAAATAATAATTCATTTGTTAATGCGGCATATGATTTTGGAATAGAGGAAACATTACTCTTTCTGTCCAAAATTCTAAATAAGCCAATAAATAATTTTGTACCCTCAAGTATTCTTGGAGCGACAGTTGAAGGGTTAACACTATTTGAATTAGTTCAGTCTTACAATAGATTTTTTTACGGTTATGAATCTAATCCGATTAAACAAGAATGTGTTTCAATTCTAAATAAGATAGCAATAGATAAATTTAATGGTGAATTCAATAATTCTTTTCTAAAAACAGGAACCACAAACTTCAATAAAGAGAGATTTGCAATTGTTGGATATGCTAATGCTTTGTTTGGTTTTTTAAGACAAGGGAATGAGGTTGATGATTATTCAAAAGACGGAGGATTTATCTCCAGTATTTTAGGGTTTCTAAGAAATATTAGTCATAAAACTTATAAATGGTGACTGTACAATGAATAATATAGTTATACCATTTACATTAAGTCCATGTTCGCAGAACTTAAAAGGCATTTATCCAAACTCACAAGAAATCAAGAATGTTTTTTCAAATGCTAGTGAAATAGAAAGATATGGAATAATTAGATTATGGATAACAGAAGGTATTCCTTACGCCTTCAAAGATGAACCACTGATTTATGAGGAGATACGTGAGTTTATTTCTAAAGGTTTACACGTTCACTCTAAAGAAGTAACATTAGTTGGAAGCGGACGAATAGGCTACTCATTAAAAAAGAATGTTTGGGGTAAAACATTTACAAGTTCTTCAGATCTTGATTTTACAATAATTTCCAACGAACTATTCTCAAAACTTGTAGAAGACTTTAAAAAATGGGTTGGCGACATTGAATCAAAAAAACTGAGACCTAAAACGTCAAACGAACTTAAAGGATGGCTTGGAAGTATAGAAGTTGTCGATAGAAACATTCCTCAAGGATTCATTTATACAAAAAACTTATTACCCTATAATGAATATCTGACAGTTCGTAAATGCTATGGAACAATGAATAAATTACAAGAAAGACTATCTCAAACTAAAAATATACCCAAAATTTCGGACGCATCTATTAGAGTATATTCAGACTGGAAAAGTTGTATAAGACAACTGCAAATCAATTTTAAAACTGCATTAGGCCTATGGTAAAAATTCACAAAGAATTGAATTGCGAGAAAATCACTTGCTATTATAATGAGGATTCATACTTCATCGGGGTTTGGTGGTTAGGTAAGTTTAACCTTGCTGGTGATTTTTGTAATAGATGAAAAATTCTCATCTACGGCACTCAACCAGAGCATAAACTTGCCCGATACTGCAATATCAAATCAGTGTGGCGCAGCGGTTTTGCTAAGACGAATGGCCGAAAGAGGGATAATTGAGTTTCCTGACCAACCAGCGCCTCAGCCAAATACACCACCGCTTGTTGTCAGTTATTCAATGCACAAATCGGCAGACTCATCGGTTGTGGCGCGAGTGCTGGAACTTCAGAACTGGCTCAACACTTTCCCTGGAATTTTTGTTAAAGTGGACGGTGTTCCTGGGAACCTATCATCAGAAGCTTATAAGAAGGTTACCGGTGTTTATCTACCCGGAGATCCAAGGAGATAGCATTAACTTTTAAGTACAGTCCATACAAGCAATATCTCTGTAATCAAAATGATTACAGAGATATTTTGTATTTAGAAGTGATTGAGTAATTCAAACTGGAATGTCTGAAAAGCAATTTCAGGATATGTGTGAATGATGTAACTTCTTTCTAAAATTGTGTAATGAGTTTCCTTTAAAATTGGATGACCTTTGACAAGTAATTAAACATTAACAATTTTAAATTATTACTATCATGGGAAATCTACTTTATCTTGTTGCAGTCGTATTAATTATATTTTGGCTCATCGGGTTTATCGGTTATAACGCCGGAGGCATCATTCATATTCTTCTTGTTCTTGCAATCATTGCCATCATACTGAGAGTCATTCAGGGAAGAAGAGTTCTTTAAAAACAAACAATATACAGATGAAAGCAATAGGAATAGCTTTGATGGTTATTGGGATAGTTATGATCGTATATACCGGGTTTAACTTTATAACTACCGAAAAGGTGGTTGATTTAGGTCCGATTAAAATAAACCAGGAAAAGAACCATCCGGTGCAATGGTCGCCAATCATTGGTGTTGTGCTTTTGATTGGTGGAATTGTAGTCATTGTTCGCGATAGAAAGGTTCACAATTAGGACCGCAAAATTTCAGGACCTTCAGGCCTTAGAAATCAGGAAAAAGAATTGGGGAATCAATTTGATCAGAAATCGATTCCAATGCTGATAAGCTCTCTCTTCGGGAAGGCATCACTACTTTATATGATGGCCTCCTTTGTAAAAAAATCGTTCTGCAAATTCCAGGCAAATACAGATGATCGATCTTCAGAGTGCAGTCGTTTAGTGAATTAGACAGGAGCTAGGTACAAATTCAGCAAAACATAAAAGCTTAAAAAGGTGTGAATTATGCAACTTATATAAAAAGTTGTGTAATACTATTGTTGTTTAAGTTGTACACCTTTGTCACAAACCAAACTTAAATTGGAATAATTTGAAATTATACATCAAATACATGGTTAGCAACCGATGTAAAGTAGCGGTGAAAGATGAGTTGAAAAAACTTGGGTTGCATTTTATTATGGTTGATTTAGGCGAGGTTGATATTATGGAAAATATCAATCCGGAGGTAAGGGAGAAGGTGAAAATCGCGTTACACGATTCAGGATTTGAGCTGATGGATGACAAACGTGCCATGTTGATTGAAAAAATAAAGAATATTATCATTGAAATGGTTCATCATTCCGATGAAATAGTCAAGACCAACTTCTCAGATTTTTTAAGCGCGAAACTAAACCACGATTATACTTACCTGGCAAATCTATTTTCTGAAGTACAGGGAATTACCATAGAGCAATTCATTATTTCGCACAAAATAGAAAGGATTAAAGAACTGATTATCTATGGAGAATTAAATATAACTGAAATTGCCTGGAAGATGAATTATAGCAGTGTGGCGCATTTATCCAATCAGTTTAAAAAAATAACCGGACTTTCACCTTCACATTTTAAACAGTTGAAAGACAAAAGACGAAGCCCGATAGAAGATATTGGGAACGAAAATATAGTTGACTTAAAGAAATCGTAGGCGTTATAAATAACTAAGATGGAAAAAACGATGTCGCATGAATCTCAATACGCCAGCAGTTTAATAGAAGCCAGTCTGGATCCATTGATTACCATTAGTACCGAAGGAAAGATTACTGATGTGAATCAGGCAAAGGTGAACATTACCGGCATTGAACGTGAAAACCTGATAGGAACAAATTTCGTCCGTTATTTCACTGAACCCGAAAAAGCAAGAGAAGTTTATAAGGAAGTGTTTACAAAAGGATCGGTTATTGATTCCCCGCTAACATTTCGCCACATCAATGGCAAGCTCACTGATGTGTTGTTCAATGGATCGGTTTACAAAGATAGTCTGGGAAATGTGATTGGTGCGGTGATTGTTGCAAGAGACATTGCCCAGCAAAAATGGGCCATGGAGCTGCAAACTGCCAACAACGAACTTGCATTTCAAAACAATGAAAAAGAAAAACGAGCTGCAGAGCTAAGCATTGCCAACGAAGAACTTCAATTTCAGAACGATGAAAAAGAAAAAAGGGCAGCTGAATTAATCATTGCCAACAAAGAACTTGCTTTCCAAAACGACGAAAAGGAAAAACGGGCAAACGAATTGCAAATTGCCAATAAAGAACTTGCTTTTCAAAACGAGGAAAAAGAGAAACGGGCAGCCGAGTTAATCATTGCCAACAAAGAACTTGCTTTCCAAAACGACGAAAAGGAAAAACGGGCAAACGAATTGCAAATTGCCAATAAAGAACTTGCTTTTCAAAACGAGGAAAAAGAGAAACGGGCAGCCGAGTTAATCATTGCCAACAAAGAACTTGCTTTCCAAAACGACGAAAAGGAAAAACGGGCAAACGAATTGCAAATTGCCAATAAAGAACTTGCTTTTCAAAACGAGGAAAAAGAGAAACGGGCAGCCGAGTTAATCATTGCCAACAAAGAACTTGCTTTTCAAAACAAGGAAAAAGAGAAACGGGCAGCCGAGTTAATCATTGCCAACAAAGAACTTGCTTTTCAAAACAAGGAGAAAGAAAAACGGGCGGCTGAATTAATCATTGCCAACAAGGAGCTTGCTTTTCAGAACAATGAAAAGGGAAAGCGTGCCGACGAGTTAACCCTTGCCAACAAAGAGCTTGCGTTTCAGAACGATGAAAAAGAAAAACGGGCTGCCGAGTTAATCCTTGCTAACAAAGAACTTGTCTTCCAGAACGAAGAGAAGGAAAAACGGGCTGCTGAATTAGTCATTGCAGACATAGAACTTGTTTTCCAAAACAAAGAAAAAGAAAAAAGAGCGGCAGAATTAATCATTGCCGACAAAGAACTTGTTTTCCAAACAGAAGAAAAAGATAAACGGGCGGCTGAATTAGTCATTGCAGACAAAGAACTTCTATTTCAAACCGGAGAGAAGGATAAGCGTGCCGCAGAGTTAATTATTGCAGATAAAGAACTTGACTATCAAAACATAGAGAAAGGAAAAAGGGCGGCAGAATTGGTTATAGCTAATAAAGAACTTGTTTTCCAAACAGAAGAAAAAGATAAACGTGCAGCCGAGCTGGTCATTGCAGATATAGAACTTGACTATCAAAACGTAGAGAAAGGAAAAAGGGCGGCAGAATTGGTTATAGCTAATAAAGAACTTGTATTTCAAAACATAGAGAAAGAAAAAAGGGCCGCAGAGTTAGTCATTGCCAATTATGCCCGCAGTTTGATTGAAGCCAGTCTCGACCCATTGATCACCATCAGCACTGAAGGTAAGATAATGGATATGAATGAGGCATTGGTAAACATTACAGGTATGACCCGCGATGAACTTACCGGCACCGACTTTTTCGATTATTTCACCGACCCCCAAATGGCGCGTGAAGTTTATCAGGGAGTGTTTGCTGAAGGTTCTGTGGCCGACTCTCCCCTCACATTGCGTCACAAAATGGGCAAGTTAACCGACGTATTGTTCAACGGATCGGTTTATAAAGACGACCAGGGAAATGTGCTGGGCGTGGTGATTGTCGCAAGGGATGTGACAGCCCAGAAATTACTTTCTCAATATTCGCTCAGTTTAATTGAAGCCAGTCTTGATCCACTGATCACAATTAGTCCTGAAGGCAAAATAACTGATATGAATGAGGCGCTGGTGAACATTACCGGCATGACAAGGGATGAACTCACAGGTACCGATTTCTTCGATTATTTTACTGAACCACAAATGGCCCGCGATGTTTACCTGGAAGTATTTGCCAACGGATCGGTGGCCGATTCTCCCCTCACATTGCGTCATAAAAGCGGCAAACTCACGGAAGTATTGTTCAACGGATCGGTTTACAAAGATGACCGTGGAAATGTACTGGGAGTAGTGGTTGTTGCCCGGGATGTGACTGAACAAAAGAGAATTTCAGCAGAATTGACCGAAGCGATTGTATTTGCCGAGTTGGCTGTAGGAATTGCTGAAGAAGCAAAGATAAAAGCTGAAGAGTCCACACGGGTAGCCGAAAATGCGGTAAAATCGAAACAACAGTTTTTGTCGAACATGAGTCACGAAATTCGCACGCCAATGAATGCGATTATCGGGTTCACCAAAGTGTTGTTGAAAACTGATTTTTCGCTCCGGCAAAAAGAATATTTACAAGCCATCAAGTTGAGTGGCGATGCATTAATCGTACTCATTAACGACATTCTCGATCTGGCCAAGGTCGATGCCGGGAAAATGGCTTTTGAGCAAATACCTTTCAAAATGGCCATCTCGTTATCAGCCATGCTTCATTTATTTGAGCCGAAAATCAGGGAAAAGAACATCGTATTAATTAAAGAATACGATGATAAAATTCCGGAAGTGTTGGTTGGCGACCCCGTGCGTTTACACCAGATTATTTTAAACCTGATGAGTAACGCGGTGAAGTTTACCAACAAGGGAAAAATTGTTGTACGCGTTCGTTTGCTGAGTGAAGATGAGCACAATGTAAGTATTGAATTTTCAGTAAAAGATACCGGGATTGGAATAACTAAAGAGAAATTAGGAAAGATTTTCGAAAATTTTCAGCAGGCATCAAGCGGTACTTCGCGTTTGTATGGCGGAACCGGATTGGGCCTTGCCATTGTAAAACAATTGGTCGAAGCTCAAGGTGGAACCATTGGTGTAGCAAGTAAAATTAACGAGGGCTCTACTTTTCGTTTTACATTAAATTTCCCGAAAACAAAAGCTGATGCTGAAGCTGAATTGGGATTGATGGAATTGGATCCGGATATCAAAAACATCAGGGTATTGGTGGTTGAAGATATTGCACTCAATCAATTGCTGATGAAAACCCTGTTGGACGATTTTGGTTTCGAACGCGATATTGCCGAGAACGGTCTGATAGCCATCGAAAAGCTAAAAACCCACACTTATGATGTCATATTAATGGACTTGCAGATGCCCGAAATGAACGGGTTCGAAGCTACAGAATACATTCGGCATACCATGAATTCCACCATTCCGATCATCGCATTAACGGCTGATGTTACTACGGTCGATCTTGAAAAATGCAGATTCGTTGGCATGAACGATTACATTTCGAAGCCTATAGATGAAAAGGTATTGTATAGCAAAATTGTAAGCATGGTGAAAAAGACCGCACCTGCAAAAAAAGAAGAAATAGTTGTGGTATCCGATAAATGTATAAAGGTAAAATGTACCGATCTTCAATATTTAATTCACCGTACAAAATCGAATCCGGTATTGATGATGGAAATGATTTCGCTTTACCTGACACAAACCCCGCCGTTAATTGACTCGATGAAGCAAGGAATGCAGGATAAAGATTGGAAGACATTGTATTCGGCGGTTCATAAAATGATTCCCTCCTTCTCGATCATGGGAATTCCTGCCGATTTCGAAAACATGGCAAAAAAGGTACAGGATTATGCAAGCACCCAGTTACAATTGGAAGGAATACCCGAAATGGTAATTCAGCTCGAAACCATCTGTGTGCAAGCATGTGAAGAATTAAAAGCAGAGTATAACCTGATTAAAAACAGAAAAAAATGAACAGTGAAAAAATAAAAATATTCCTTGTTGATGACGATGCATTGTTCCTGAAATCGTTGGAAATTGAATTCATCCAACATGCCGATTTCATTATCGAAACCTATGCCACCGGAGAGCTTTGTATCGCAAATTTGTCACACAACCCCGATGTGATTATCCTGGATTATTACCTTGACGGCATTGATCAGAGTGCCATGAACGGAATAGAAACATTGGACAAGATAAAAGCCTGCAACAAGAATATCCAAGTGGTGATGCTTTCATCGCAGGATAATATTGATATTGCAATTGATTGTATGCACCACTTTGCTTTTGATTACGTGGTGAAGAGCGAAACCGCCTTTCATCGCCTTCAGAAAATCATTTCCCACATTTTCAGTTACAAAAACATGGAAAAAAAATTGAATTGGTACATGGAGCGGATGTAAAGCGTCATTCTCTACACATTCAAATTCTCCGGATTAAAACGGAAAAGGGCTATTCCAACAACAGGAACAGCCCTTTTTTGTATGATCATGGCCAAAGCCCCAATTTATTAGAATCATCATGTCCGTTGCATAAATGTAACAGCGGAGGGTTTTGAATTTTATAATGAACAATTGACACGATGAAAAACATTCAACCACATTCGTGGTTGGCGATTTGTTCATTCATTCCATTACCATGCATTGCATACATGGCTATTCACATTTAATCGCTTCGCGATTATAAAATCATTCAATATAAATGCCGTTTGATGCCAGCGGCATCAAATGTTTATAGAAATCATACGATCAACGAAACATTCGACCCCGAGGTTGTTTTTATGAACGTTTTAGAATCCATACTCCGTAGCCATAAGGTATGAATTTTGCAACTATTCAACAGAGTTATGTAACTTTTCCCAGTCGAAAGACCTCACCTTTGAATCGTGACAATAGTGTCACAAACTAATATCTTATACAATGAAACTTTTTAAAATAATTCCAATCATGGCAATGCTATTGGTTGTATTACTTTCAGGTTGCAGTAAAGAAATGGATAGCCCCAATGCTCCATTGGTTTCTTCAGTATCAAACGCAACAGTACAGTCTTCTGAAAATTCATCAGTTCTGAAGTCAGCTACAATTCTTCCACAAGAAGGTACATTGAAAGGATTAAACCTTGGAATTGCCGGCGATTTTGCAATTCTTTCCAAAACCGGAGTTACCGATGTTTATAAATCATCAGTTGTTGGTGATGTCGGATCAAGTCCAATCACTGGTGCAGCTGTTCTTGTTAGTTGTGCAGAAGTTGTAGGAACAATCTACACTGTCGATGCTGCCGGTCCACTGCCATGCAGAGTAACAAACGCCACCCGGTTAGGTATTGCAGTACTTGATATGCAAGCAGCTTACACTGATGCAGCTGGTCGTGTTAACCCCGATTTTCTGAATTTGGGTGCAGGTAATATTGGAGGCAAAACGCTTACAGCTGGCTTGTATAAATGGACAAGTGCGCTTGTTATCCCTACTGATATTACCATTTCGGGCAGCCCAACTGATGTTTGGATTTTTCAGGTTTCTGGTACTCTTAATATGAGTTCAGCAGTGAACATTACTCTTGAAGGTGGTGCACTGGCAAAAAATATTTACTGGCAAACAAGTGGTGCTGTTACCTTAGGAACAACCAGCCATTTTGAAGGAATTATCTTAAGTCAGACAGGTATTAATATGAAAACAGGAGCAACAATCAACGGAAGAATGCTGGCACAAACAGCTGTAACTCTTCAGATGAATGCTGTTACACAACCATAAGATATTCGATAAGTTTCAGATTTTAAAGCAGGCAACCCAATGATTGGGTTGCCTGCTTTTTTTTCAGAAGTAATTTCCAGATAAGAGCGAAATTCTTAATGTGTGAATGATATAACTTTTCGCCGGAATTGTGTAACGTCCAACGATGAAAAGTTGATGACCTTTGTTATATGAAAATATATTCACAGCTTAAAAAAAAATCACTATGAAAAAAATTACATTTGGTATAATGGCAGCATCGATGTTGTTATTATTTAGTCCAACACAATTAAAGGCAGGAACGGAAAGCAATATGGGTTCAACATCTGCAGAAACAACAGTTAAATCAGAAGTTACAAATATTTCGGAAGTCAGGTTAAACGAAATCAAACCGATTGAATTGTCATCGTTGAGTACCTCCAAAGAGAAAGAAACGCTAAAAGAAGCCAGCCCTTTACAAAATGAGCAGGGTCGTAACAATGGCAGATATCGTAACCAACAACCAAGAAGAGATGTTGATGTTACAATTCAGGCAGACCGGGGTTATGGACATCATCACAGTGGAGCTTATATTGGTGGTGGTGGAGTTTTACTTCTTATCCTGATCCTTATACTTGTACTATAATTATAAAACGATATAGTTTTTGGTGAATCATATAGAGTTTGGTGAATTTGAAAGAGGTGTTGTTTGTCAATTGACAGATGACCCTCTTTTTTTTATAAAACCATGCAATAAGACTCAGATGTGGGAATTATGCAATTTTTTTCAGAAATTCTGTAACAGTTACCTTGATAAAGGGTTGCAACTTTATTATACCATTTAAGTACCCAATGGCCTGCTTTTTCATCTGTTTGCGGACAGATCAGACGATGATTTTCAAAGTCAGGCAATGGTCTGACAAATTGAAAAGCAACGATGTTGAATAAAAATTATAACCATTTTTAAACATAAAGGATATGGAAAAAGAATATTTATCGTTTGAGGACAGCGATGCCTACAAACTTCATTCTTTTCAAAACGAAAAGAAGAAAAAATGGTACGACGAACTGACCATTGCATCAAGAGAGCTCGCATTTCAAAGCGAAGAAAATGAAAAGTGGTTAGCAGTGTTTATTATTCCCACCAACGGAATTGACAATTAATCGGAAATAGAAAAGCCAATAAAACATAAATTTATGACAACATGTCGAAATAAAATCGATAATACGGAAGCTGAAAAACAGATGCCTCCTTTATCATGCCAAGATATGAATAGCTGGAAAACAAAGAACGAGTTAATCATTGCGAACAGAAAGCTTCTACTTCAGAATGAAGAGAAAGAAAAACTGGCAGCGGAGTTAATAATTGCCAACAAGGAACTTGCATTTCAAAACAAAGAGAAAGAAAAACGTGCGGCAGAATTGACAAGAAGCAAACAGTTTCTGGACAATACTGAAAAATTAGCAAGAGTTGGCGGTTGGGAATTTAGCATTAAGAATAATGAACTGAGTTGGTCGGAAGTGATATATCGGATATATGAAGTCGAACCGGATTATCAACCAACAATCGAATCTGCTATCAATTTCTACGCTCCAGAGTCAATACCAGTTATCTCTGAAGCAGTGCGTCAAGCCATTGAAGAAGGCAAGTCTTTCGATGTCGACCTGCAATTGATTACAGCAAAGCAAAACAGCATTTGGGTTCGGGCAATTGGACAAGCATATCGTGACAACGGGGAAATAGTGAAAATTGGTGGTGCGTTCCAGGACATCAACGATCGTATTCTGACAGAACATAAATTAATCCTTGCAAACAAGGGACTTGTCTTTCAAAACGAAGAAAAAGGAAAACGTGCCGCTGAATTAATCATTGCGAACAAAGAACTTATATTGCAAAATGAAGAGAAGGAAAAACGTGCCGCTGCATTAATCATTGCTAACAAAGAACTTGCCTTTCAGAGTGAAGAGAAAGAAAAACGTGCAAATGAGTTGTTCTTAGCCAACATTGAACTGCTTTTTCAAAACGAGCAAAAAGAACGAAGAGCAGAAGAATTGGTCATTGCCAAGGAAAATGCCGAAGAAAGCGACAGGCTAAAATCAGCATTTCTGGCCAATATGAGCCATGAAATAAGAACACCTATGAACGGAATTCTTGGTTTTACGGAGTTACTGAAAGAACCTGATTTGAATGAAGAATACCAAAGATATTATATTGATATTATTGAAAAATCAGGTATCCGGTTACTAAACACGATTAACGACATCATGAGTATTTCGAGAGTTGAAGCCGGACTGATGACCGTTTCAATTTCGGGAATAAACATCAATGAACAACTTGAGGAAATATTTAATTTCTTCAAGCCAGAAGTTGAGCAAAAAGGAATACATTTTTACTTGAGGAATAACTTGCCGGCAAAAGCAGCCATCATCCAGTCGGATGGAGAGAAAATCTATGCTATTCTAACCAATCTGGTAAAAAACGCGATTAAATTCACCCATTCAGGCTATATTGAATTCGGCTGTGGCTCGACCCACCGGAACTTCAGCAATCTAAACCGAGAACAGGGACAAGGCAATGCCGGCTCATCAAACGACTCGTCCAGGGAGCAAGGAGAATTAACATTTTTCGTAAAAGATACAGGCATCGGAATTCATCCGGCGCAATTAGAATTTGTTTTTGATCGGTTCAGGCAGAGCAATGAATCACTTAACCGAAAATATGAAGGGGCCGGATTGGGACTTTCTATTTCGAAAGCTTATGTAGAAATGTTGGGTGGCAAAATCTGGTTAGAGAGCGAGATTGAGAAAGGCACAACTATCTATTTTACTATTCCTTACGATGTTGTAACTGAAGAAAACCACATTAGCAAGAGTTTAGTTATGAATAAATGTTTCCTGAATAGTTAACATGCTTCTGTACGGTAAATAAGTGAGATAAATATATGAGTAAAGTTACAACTAAATTTTTCCGTTTTTTGAAAATTTTCGGACCGGGGGTCATAACCGGAGCGGCTGATGATGACCCGTCAGGAATCGCTACTTATACTCAAACCGGGGCAAAATTCGGCTATGGACAACTATGGACAGTGATAGTTATGCTGCCGCTCATGACAGCTATTCAGGAAGCCTGCGCACGGATTGGCGCCGTAACCGGCCATGGTTTGGCGGCTGTAATCAAAACAAATTATAGCAAGAAGGTACTTTATGCAGCTGTTTTACTTGTGGTTGTTGCCAATACAATTAATATCGGCGCGGATATTGGCGCTCTCGCGGCTGCGACCCAACTGGTTATTCCCGTCAATTTTGTCATTTTAACTTTAGGTTTTACTGCTCTGATTTTAACTCTCGAAATTTTCACTTCCTACCGGGTTTATTCGCGTATCTTAATATGGTTGGCTTTGTCACTGCTCGCCTATCCGCTAACGGTTTTTATAGTTAGCCAACCCTGGCATACGATTTTTGTCGCTACTTTTTGGCCGCATGTGGAATTAAATTTTGAATTTTTCTTCATCATTACCGGAGTCTTAGGTACAACAATTTCTCCTTATATGTTTTTCTGGCAAGCTTCGGAAGAAGTTGAGGAGGAAAAAGAACTTCATTTAATTGGTCGATATGGAAAGCCTAAAATTGGAGAAAAATTTATCAGGAATCTGCGTATAGATAATTTCTTAGGCATGGTATTTTCTGAAATTGCTACCTGGTCAATCATTGTGGTGGCCGCTACCGTTTTACATCAGAATGGCGTTACTGACATCACATCTGCCGCTGATGCCGCCAAAGCGTTGGAACCTCTTGTTCAGACTTTTCCTCATGCAGGCTTCTTAGCTAAATTAATCTTTGCTGTCGGCATCATTGGCTTGGGCTTATTGGGCATTCCCATATTATCCGGTTCGGCAGCTTATGCCTTATCCGAAGCCTTTAACATGAAAGAAGGGCTTAACCTCAAATTAAAGAAAGCTCATGGTTTTTATGGGGTAATTACTATCGCAACGCTTATTGGGTTAATGATTAATTTTATCGGCATTGATCCGATTAAAGCACTGGTTTTTACCGCCGTATTTAATGGAGTGGCCGCTGTTCCTTTAATCTTTTTGATTGCCAGAATTGCACGTAATAAAAAAATTATGGGTGAATACCGCAGTGGGTGGTTATCTAATACCGTGGTTTGGATCACATTCGTGGTTATGCTGGCATCTGCAGTTGCGATGTTTTACACTTTAGCCCAAGGATAATCCGCCTTGTCGAAAGTTTAGATCTTCAACACCAGTAAACCCAGTATTATTGTCAATTGAAAAAATTGATTATCAATATTCTTTCTCTCAATAATAAGATTATAAAACGTAAACAAAATGTGGTGGCAATATCTATTGGTTTTTATCGGGTCTTTTTTATTTGATGTAGTACCTATTCCCTTTCCTCCGGCATTTACCATCATGGTTTTTTTGCAGATCATGTTTGGTATGAACATTTGGATGGTTATTGGATTCGGAGTTGCCGGTTCTATTTTGGGGAGGTACATTCTCACTTTATATATCCCTTTTCTGGCCGGAAGAATTTTTAAGCAGTCAAAGACCGAGGATGTCGAGTTTCTTGGGAAAAAGATGAAAGAAAAAGGATGGCGAAGCCAGTTGGCAATCATAGCCTACTCTTTATTGCCACTTCCAACAACACCGTTATTTTTGGCCGGTGGTATGGCTAAAATAAAACCATTGTACATTATTCCAGCTTTTTTTGTTGGCAAATTCACGAGTGATGCTATTACTGTGCATATAGGTAAATATGCCTCAGATCATGCCGAAAGCATGGTAGAAGGAGCTTTATCATGGAAATCAATTGCAAGTTTGGTGGTTGGATTAATTCTGATTAGCGCACTTTTATTCATTGACTGGCGTTCACTCATCCAAAAGGGGAAATTTCAGTTGAAATTTAAGATCTGGAAGTAAATGCACTAAGACTTTTCATAGCAGACTCAACAATTTTGAATTTCTAAATGGCTCTTATTGCCAATGCCGCTGTAACCCAACTTATATTTCATAAAGAAAAGCAGAACTTACAACCACTTTCACCGACCACCCATTCAATATGAAAAATATTGTCTATAATCATGTGTGAATGATGTAACTATTTCCCAAAGTTATGTAACACTTGAGCCAACTATGCTGGTTACTTTTGAGTTCAACTTTAAAATCTTTATCTATGCCACTTTTATCTATTTTACTTGTAATAATTGTTGTAGGCATTCTTCTGTGGATCATCAACACATTTATCCCCATGGATCGCAAAATCAAACAGATCTTCAATGTCGTGGTTGTTATCATTCTGATTGTATGGTTACTAAGGGTGTTTGGGATCTTTGCCTACCTGATGGACATACACGTTTAAAACCAAAACTATGAATCTTAAAAGAATCTTTGGTGCGTTGCTAACCGGTCTCGGAATAGGTGGACTTATTTATGCTGCAATTTTATATGTCAGTGCTTCAGGCGGAGAGCATAATCTTAGGGCACTTGTCATTTACGGCATACTCGGACTATTATTCTTCTTTGCAGGTATTGGCCTGATACGAACAACAAAAGACGAATCGTAGTGAAATGGATTTGTAAGTACTGTCAATTTTCACTTCAAAAAAGATAAAATGATTGTTGAGAAGTGAACAAGTAACTCAAAGTCAGAAAAGCCTGCTTCAATTCGAAACAGGCCTTTCTGATTTATAATTTGAACATTGACATTAATAATTTGTAAATACCCATGAAAGCACTTACGGAAACACTATCTTCGGAAAAATACAATAAGGAATTATTTTATAAAAATTGGAACCATGCAAGTAACTGTAAACAGAAAAAAATTTATATTCTCACCGGATTCGACCCGGGTAATCGCCCGTTTTTTATACCTGGACGATGAAAGATCAGCAGATATCATCAGGAAGGTACTGGCAATGCCGGAAAAGGAAGTAAACATTGCTATGAGTCAGCTACTTAGAGGCTATTCCAGGCGTCACAGAAATATCTCCAAAATATTTGAAAAACATTTTGACAGACTGGCTCCCATTTTTGCCAAAATTGAAGTTAACCAGGAAGACCTGAGTGCCACTCAGAAAGCGTTGGTTGGCTCATATTTCACCATGGAATATTCCATTGAATCGGCTGCTTTTTTTAATCCTTCAATTGTTGAACATCCTGACCAGTCAGAAATCAGATCGGATGAAAAAAGAGTGATTTTTAGCTTCAGGGCTACCGGCGAAGGTCATATTTCATCGGTTGTTTTCCGTTCAGGAATTCTTGACCGGAATAATAACCTGACCATTGAACCTGTTGGTAAAATGCTTGCAGAGGCTGATAAAATTATCAGGAATATTTACGATAAAAAAAGCTTCCGCAAGAAACTCGAAGATATGCATGACCCGGAAAGTGTCGTTTCTCCTGTAATCCTGGATAATCTTGCTGAAAAGCTAGGCACTGAAAATGTTATTCCCGCTGTTGTTGTAGAGAAACCTGTTGAAACAAAAATCCAGATAAAAGCAATTTCTCCTGATTTTATATTGGATAAACTGAAAGATACTTTTACCTATGGCGAATTAATGAAAAACCTCGAAATAGCAATTAAAGATCCGAAGATAACGGAAGATCATATAAAAACGATCAATCACATGATGTACCTGGCCTCATCGCACTACGAGATACATTTTTCGATTGATTCAGCCATTTCCGAAAGGGTTATTTTCCCCGTTTCGGCAACCGAACAAAGAGGTATCGAAGATGCCCGTTTTGTTAAATTTACCAATGATGATGGCGAAATAATCTATTATGCAACCTACACCGCTTACGATGGAATGGTGATTCTTCCTAAATTAATCAAAACAAAAGACTTTTACGATTTTAAGGTGTTGCCAATAAATGGTGAGATTGCCCAAAATAAAGGGATGGCGCTGTTTCCACGAAAAATCAATGGTAAGTATGCCATGCTATGCAGGATCGACGGCGTAAATAATTACATTGCTTATTCAGATAATATCAATGTCTGGCGTAAAGCTAAAATAACACAGCAACCCAAATATCCATGGGAATTGGTGCAAATTGGCAATGCCGGTTCACCAATTGAGACCGAAGCTGGCTGGCTGGTAATTACCCATGCAGTTGGACCTATGAGGGAATACACACTGGGAGCGTCGTTATACGAACTTGAAAACCCGGAAATTGAAATCGGAAGGCTGACCAACCCGTTAATGATACCCAATGAATTTGAAAGAGAAGGTTATGTACCTAATGTTATCTATTCATGCGGTTCGATGATTCACGATGAAGATCTGATTCTTCCGTACGCTATGTCCGATCATTCGTCAACTTATGCAACTATTAATCTTAAAGAACTTCTTGATGCGCTGAAGGCCTCCGGTAAAATCGATGTAAAGTAAAACAGGTAAGCCTTACATGCATTTCATTTTCACCAATTCAGGAAGGAAATTTCTGGATACAAGCAATTTCTGAAGTATTACCGGAAATATGGCTCTTTGACGAATAGTGTGGGTGGATTATTCAATTGGTTATTTTTATTCGGAGAAATTCCCAATTAATTTATTCAGCCGACAATTCTTCCACCCAAGGATTTTTAACTATAAGAAAGCGGCAGAGCCGCAAAATATTTGTAGTAAAAATAGGTTGCGACGAACGCACAAGGTGCAGTGCACCGAAATATAGACACATATCATTTATAATATTCCGGTGCGCTGCACCTTATTTGCCTTTTTCAACTTATTTACTACAAATATCAACGGTGCTCTGCACCTAAAAAAGCTTGCCACTTTTTACCCATACAAAACGTCATAGAACCGGAAATATTGAAACAATAAGGTCTGTTAAATCAGACCAAAATAATCACCCCATTTTTCAATAAGAATTTGAATTGATCCACTTTGCCGGATAAGTCAATTGCCCAATTCTCCTGATTGTGTGATTAATCTGTAATCCTCCTATATTTTATCCCCAAAACAATCCATCATAATCAGTAATGTGTGAATGTTATAACTTTTCGCCGGAATTGTGTAACGCGTTCGGGCTAAAACGGGCACACCTTTGTATAGCCAATAAAAATAAAAGATATGAACACACAGAAAGTAAAAATAAACTGGAACGAGCAGAAGGGCAAACTCAAACAGAAATTCGCGATTTTAACAAACAATGACGAGATGCTCCTGGAAGGCAAAAAAGATGAGATACTTGGAAGACTTCAGGTTGAACTTGGTAAGACAAAAGAGGAATTAGAGAAAATAATTGCAAAACTATAGTTATCAGCGAGTAACAACTTAAAATAACACTAAATACTTTGTAAATCTATTTTCAAATTAATAAAATCAAACCAAAATGAAAACGATAAAACTGAATATCCTGACTACCAAAATGTTCTTGGTACTTTTCTGCTTACTGATGCTATTTTCGGTTGACTCACAGGCTAAAAAATATAGCTTTCTAACTTCATCTGTAGTTCCGGCAGCACGAGGTTATGCTAAAGTAACCCGCGATAAAAACCGCAATTACAGAATCAAAGTGAACGTTTGGAATTTAGCTGAAATTCAAAGACTTGAGCCACTGAAACAAACCTATGTTGTTTGGATGATTAGCGACCGGGATATAACTGAAAATTTAGGGAGATTAAATAGTTCTACAAAACTCCTTTCAAAGCAATTGAAAGCATCTGTTGAGACAGTATCGTCATTTAAACCAACACAAATTTTTATTACAGCCGAGGATGATCCGAATGTCAAATTTCCCGGTGTACCTACAATATTAACAACTAATAGTTTTTGATATTTATTCAAAAGAAATAAAGACAGTTAACTAATTAAATACTAAAAACAGAACAATTATGAACAATCTACTTTACTTAATAGCCGTGATCCTCGTTATCGGATGGGCTATCGGTTTTATCGGCTACAATGTCGGAGGCATCATACACATTCTTCTGGTTATTGCTCTTATTGCAGTAATTATTAGGGTTATACAGGGTAGGAATATCCTTTAAAATTATCATATTAGTATCAATCATCTAAAAATTAAATCATGAATTCAGGAAAAGTATTATTAGGAGTTTTGGCTGGAGCAGCCACAGGAGCATTATTGGGAGTCTTATTTGCACCGCACAAAGGTGCAGTTACCCGTAAGAAAATATCAAGAACAACGGGGCATTACGCTGATGAAGTAAAAGATAAATTCAGTGATTTTGTTGATACCATGACCGGAAAATTTGAGAAGGTAAAGGAAGATGTTACCGAGTTTACCGAAGAAAAAATGGCAAAAGCTGAAGAGGTTAAGAAAAACCTCAAGAATGCTTAGAACTTAAATGTTCATAAGTTAAACAACGAGTCAGCTCCGAAAAGGTTCAATTTTAAGAATTCTAATTTTTGGTTTTTTCGGAGTGGACTCTTATTACAATAAATTCTCAATACCTAAACCATGGACGACAGAACAAGTATGATAGAAACGCTCATCGAAAGGGCTACTGAATATGGCAAGTCAAGTTATGAGTTAGCAAAACTGAAAGCTCTGGATAAAACATCGGATGTTGTCTCCTCTCTCCTATCACATTCATTTGTTATTGTCATTATTTCCTCATTTATGCTGTTCCTAAATTTGGGATTGGCTTTTTGGTTGGGTGAAATCCTTGGAAAAATGTATTACGGATTCTTTGTGATAGCTGCTTTTTATGGTCTGACAGCAATATTGGTGCGCTTCGTTCTGCAAAATTGGGTCAAAAGGCTTTTTGGCAATTATTTTATTAAACAAGTGCTAAAATAGAATCACATGGAAAATATAACTTCTGTTGATGGCCTGAAAAATGCGATTCAAGTCATGGAATTAGAGCATGAATATAAGCAACAACTGTTAAAAGAACAGTTCTCACTTACCTACGAAAGCCTAAAACCCATTAATCTAATCAAAAGTACATTTCATGACGTAACTTCCTCACCATACCTGATTGATAATATCTTAGGCGCAACAGTGGGTTTAGCCTCCGGATATATTTCAAGAAAAATCGTGGTAGGCGGATCAGTTAATCTAATCAGAAAGCTTTTGGGCTCTGTATTACAGTTCGGCATAACAAATGTCGTTTCACAGCATCCAGAGTCAATTAAATCAATCGGTCAGTTTATCTATCAACATATTCTCCGCAAAAAAGAATTTAAATCGGACAAACCGTGAAAGCCACAGAAATACAATTGCCATTTTTTGCCAAGGCAAGCCTTTTTTTTATTGGCTTGGTTGCCTTGCTGGCGATATTGTATATTGCACAAGGCATTATTGTCCCAATTGTTTTCGCAATCATTATTTCCATCGTACTTCACCCTGTCGTAAATTTCTTTGTACGGAAAAGAATAAACCGAATTGTAGCCATCGCTATTACTTTATTCCTTACCGTTTTGTTCATTGCCGCTTTTTGTCTTCTTATATTTTCGCAAGTGAGCAAGTTTAGCGAAACCTGGCCTATAATTGTCGATAAGTTTACCGGAATGCTAAACCAGTCAATAACAAGCATATCCGGATATTTAGATATAAACCCGCAAAGCATCCACGAATGGATTTTAAAAACCAAAAATGAACTGATTAATGACAGCAGTGCTGCAATTGGTCAAACACTTGTTGCTGTTGGTGGCCTGGTCGTGATATTGTTATTGATTCCCACGTATGTCTTTATAATATTATTTTATCACCCGCTCTTAATCGAATTTATTCACAGGTTATTTGGCACAAGCAACCAAAGTCAGGTGACCGAAATAGTTACCCAGACCAAAACGGTTATTCAACGTTATCTGGTTGGGTTGGTTATCGAAGCAATAATAGTTGCTACACTTGATACCACTGCACTTTTAATACTTGGAATCGACTACGCCATTCTGTTAGGCATCATTGCTGCCCTTTTAAACGTTATTCCTTATATCGGTGGACTTGTGGCAGTTGCATTACCAATGATGGTGGCTGTAGCTACCAAAACAACAGCCTGGTATGCCTTTTATGTTCTGGCTTTCTATTACGTTATCCAACTCATTGACAATAATTTCATCATTCCATATATCGTTGCCTCAAAAGTAAAAATCAATGCGCTTTTCTCAATAATAGTGGTTTTTGTGGGGAATGCTATGTGGGGAATTCCCGGTATGTTTCTTTCAATACCGTTACTGGCCATTGTAAAACTGATTTGTGATCACATCGAATCGCTAAAACCCTGGGGATTTCTGTTAGGCGACACAATGCCCCCGACACTAAATCTTAAAAAACTAATACAGAAATCTTTATGATAACCGTTAAAAAAGAAGGCATTATCTTATCGAAGACCGATTTGGAATTTGAGAATGAAGGAGTATTTAATCCTGCGGCAATACGTGAAGGAGACTCAGTTCACATGTTTTACAGGGCTGTGCAAAATGGAAATTACTCAAGTATAGGCTATTGCAGACTGAAAGGCCCTTTGACAGTTGTCGAGCGATGGGAAAAACCGATACTGGCTCCTGAATTCGAATACGAATCGCATGGTGTTGAGGATGCCCGGATTGTTAAGATTGATGATTTGTATTATCTCACCTATACCGCCTACGATGGGACAAACGCACTTGGCGCATTGGCTATTTCAAAAGATTTAAAACATTTTGAAAAGCAGGGGATTATTGTCCCTTGCATAACCTATGCTGAATTTATATCGCTTGTTGAACCAATTGGCAAAGTGAAGGAACATTATTACCGCGATCATAAATTTTATGACCCAAATGGCGATCCTGAAAAATACCTTCTTTGGGACAAAAATCTCGTTTTCTTCCCCCGAAGAATTAATGGAAAATTAGCTTTTCTTCACCGGATAAGACCAGGCATTCAATTCGTTTCGGTAACTAACTTAAACGAACTGACAAAGGAGTTTTGGCATGATTATTTTCTTGATCTACAGGACCATATTATCCTCGAACCTGTTTATGAGCACGAAGCAAAATATGCTGGTAGCGGCTGCCCGCCAATTGAAACCGAGCATGGATGGTTACTGATTTACCATGGAGCCGAAGAAACCGACAGAGGGCCTGTTTATTCAGCTTGTGCCGCAGCATTACTTAATTTAAAGGATCCTTCTAAAGAAATTGCACGTCTGCCTTATGCTTTGTTCTCTCCTGAATTTGAATGGGAAAAGAAGGGTGAGGTTAACAATGTAGTTTTCCCTACCGGTACCGCATTATTTGGTGATACCCTTTATATCTATTATGGAGCAGCCGATTCTTTAATCGCCTGTGCTTCTGTAAGTTTATCCGCACTAGTAAACGAATTGTTAACTTATACCAAGAAAAATGAACAATAACCATATTTCCCATGAGATTGAAGATACTTTCAATCATAGATTTGAGCGTTCCAACCTCGAAAATACCATTCATTCGATTATAGCACATAAAAACGGCAAACAAAAATTTCGTCAGGACGACATCAACAACCTTCCTGAAATACTGGTAATTACCTCCTATCCGCCAAGGGAATGTGGCATTGCCACTTATTCTCAGGATTTGATCAAGTCGTTAAATAATAAATTCAGTAATTCACTGTCAATCAAGGTTTGTGCATTGGAATCGGGCGAGACCAATTTCCCATATCCTGAAGAAGTAAAATATATCCTGAAAACATCCATTTCCGGCGAATATGAAAAGCTGGCATTAAATATCAACAACGACGATCGCATTAAAATCGTTCTGATTCAACATGAATTTGGTTTCTATCATCATCAGGAACAGGCATTTATTCAATTATTGCTTAAACTTTCAAAACCGGTTAACATCGTATTTCATACGGTACTACCTCGTCCCGATGATATGTTGAGATCGAAAATAAAATGTATTGTCGCTGTTTGCAGGTCAATTATTGTAATGACCCATACTTCGGCTTCCATTTTAATGAACGACTATGGAATATCGAAGCAAAAAATATCAGTTATAGCACATGGAACCCATTTGGTTCCACATTTAAGCGAAAAAATCCTGAAATCGAAATATGGTCTGGATGGACGCAAAGTACTTACCACATTTGGTTTGCTAAGCTCTGGAAAGGGTATTGAGACCACCATTGATGCGTTGCCATCAATTATCAAACAAAATCCTGAAGTCGTTTTTCTTGTGATGGGGAAAACCCACCCCGAAGTCGTAAAAAACGATGGTGAAAAATACAGGGAAATGCTGGAGCAAAAGGTCATTGATCTTGGCCTTCAGGATCATGTCAGGTTTATAAATAAATATTTGGGATTGCCTGAATTGCTTGAATATTTGCAACTGACAGATATATATGTGTTTACCACCAACGATCCGAATCAGGCGGTATCTGGAACTTTTGCTTATGCCATGAGTTGCGCCTGCCCCATCATTTCTACGCCCATACCACATGCAAAGGAAATATTGACCGGGGATACAGGAATTATTTTTGATTTTCGCAACTCTAAACAACTGGCCGAAAATGTCAACAGGCTGCTCAATGATGATCAGCTTCGAAAAAATATGAGCACAAATGCGCTGCAAAAGATAGTGTCATCAGCCTGGGAAAATTCAGCTGTTAAACACGCAACCCTGTTCGAAAAAATTGCAGGAAGCAAAATGAAATTGCAATATAATCTTCCAAAAATTAATCTTGAACATCTGAAACAAATGACCACCGATATCGGCATCATTCAGTTCTCAAAAATAAATCAACCTGATATTGATTCAGGTTATACACTGGATGACAATGCAAGAGCCCTGATTGCCATGTGTATGTATTATAAATCGACAGAAGATAAAAAGAGCTTACCTTCCATAAAAAAATATCTCAGTTTTATAAAACTTTGTCAGCAACCTGCCGGCGATTTCCAAAATTATTTGAACAAAGACTGCCAATTTACCGGTCAAAATAAAGATGTCAATTTAGACGATTCAAATGGCCGGGCTATTTGGGCTTTAGGATATATGATATCATTAATTGGCATTTTACCTGCCGAAATCATTTTAAAAGCCGACAAAATCCTTGGAAAATCCATTCAATGTATTGATTCCATGCATTCAACACGTGCAATGGCATTCTCAATAAAAGGCTTATACTACTATCACAGTGCAATAAAGTCACCCGAGAATCTTGTGCATATTAAAACACTTGCCAATCGTTTGGTTCAGATGTATAAACACGAATCAAGTACCAAATGGGATTGGTTCGAGAGTTACATGACCTACGCCAACAGCATTTTGCCTGAGGCTATGTTGTATGCATGGTTAATGACAGGAGACACAACTTATAAAAAAATCGCTGAGTCATCATTTAAGTTCCTGTTAACACTAATTTTTAATCAAAACGGAATAGAGGTAATATCCAACAAAACATGGATGCAAAAGGGACAGGAACCTGACCGATTTGGTGAGCAACCCATTGATGTTGCTTATACCATTATGACACTAAGCAAATTTTACGATGTATTTAAAGACGAAAACTATCGCCTGAAAATGGTCACTGCATTCAATTGGTTTTTAGGCGAAAACCGCTTACATCAAATTATTTACAACCCTTGCACTGGTGGCTGTTACGACGGTTTGGAAGAATCGAATGTAAACCTCAACCAGGGAGCAGAGTCAACTGTAAGTTATCTGATGGCGAGATTAACCATCGAAAAATACAAAAGTACAGATAACCCGATTTCGGTTCCAATACGGAATCAGAACATATTCCATGCAAAACAAACAACTAAACAATTAAGCAATTAATTAAGTATGAAATCAAAAAAACTATTGGGCATTTGGATAGATCATTCAATTGCTTATCTGACTGAATTAACCAATGATAAACTTGTGACTGAAACGGTTGAATCGAAACCAAAATCGCAGGTTAACAGCGCTGATTTGTATTACAAGGACGAAAGCCATGAGCTTAACAAGGAGCAAGGGTTGCTTTCAACTTATTATAAGAAACTTGGCGATGCAATTTTGGATTATGATGAAGTTATTTTGTTCGGCCCAACTGATGCCAAAAATGAATTGTTAAATGTGTTGAAGGCTGACCATCTTTTTGACAAAATAAAGATTGAGACAAAACCAGCCGACAAGATGACTGAAAATCAACAACATGCTTTCATAATGGAACATTTTTATCCATCTAAATAAATGTTCAAACGGTCAAAGATGGATGAATTAAAACCAAAGTCTGTAGTTATAATCGTTGCCCACCCCGACGATGAAATCCTATGGGTCGGCGGAACCATATTAAATCATCCTTCGTGGAAGTATTTTATTGTATGTCTTTGCCGGGAAAGCGATCCGGACCGGGCACCCAAGTTTCAGAAAGCATTAAAAATTCTTAGTTCTGAAGGGATTATGGGCGACCTTGATGATGGACCTGATCAAAATCCATTGGATGAAAAAATGGTTGAAGGAGCAATACTCGACTTAGTACCTTCAAGGCATTTCGACCTGATTATTACCCATAACCCAAAAGGAGAATATACCAAACATCTCCGGCACGAAGAGATAAGCAAGGCTGTAATCAAGCTTTGGCAGGTCGGGAAGATTTCTGCTGATGAACTTTGGACTTTTGCTTACGAAGACGGTAATAAGAAGTACTATCCACTGGCTGTTAAAAGCGCATCGGTTTACACCACACTTGACAAAATGATCTGGCAAAAGAAATACAGATTGATAACAGAAACTTATGGTTATGGAAAAGAAAGCTGGGAAGCCAGAACCACACCACACGCCGAAGCATTCTGGAAATTTACTAAACCATCCGACTAAAATTATTTCATTATGAAAGTATTGGTATTGTATGATTACCCGCCTTCACCAGGAGGGCTTGCAACACAAGGAGACCTCCTTTACCGGGGGCTTCAGGAAATGGGCGTTGATGTACATGCAGTTCATTTCGAGTCGGCACAGGAAAAAGAATGGTATTATCGCTGGTTTGAACCGGATGTAGTCGTTGGAGTAGGCTATTGGGGCCACACGCCTCAATTGGTTCTTCACCCGCAACGATATGGTGTACAACCTGTTCCATGGTTGGTTGCCGATGGTTACATTGCAAATTATCAGGAGGTTTTGAATGCACTCCCTCTTATTTTGGTTACCTCAAATTGGGTAAAAGAAATGTATGTTCGTGATGGAATCAGTGGCGATAAAATTGAAGTTTTACCTGTCGGTTGCGATACTGATTCATTTATTCCGTATTCGAAAAACGACCCGAAAATACTTGCCGTGCGCGAAGCTTTGGGTGTTTCTCCCGATCAGTTAATGATTCTGACTGTAGGTGGCGATGCCGCATCGAAAGGTGCACAGGAGGTTATGCAGGCGCTTGCCATTATTGATGCGAAAGCACCCGACTGGAAATACGTATGCAAGGTTTGGCCACAACCACGAACCAAAGCTCAAAATTTGCTCGATCTGGAAATGGCTACGCATCTGGGTATCGAAAAAAGTGTCGTTTACACCACCAATACCATTTCCCGAACATTTATGCCATACCTGTTCGGAGCTTGTGATATTTATGCAGCGCCCTCTCGCCTCGAAGGATTCGGAATGCCTCAGGTAGAAGCCGGAGCCTGTGGAAAACCTGTCATTAGCATTAAAGCCATGGGAATGCTGGATACACTTGTTCATGGAGAAACTGCTTTTCTGGCCGAAATAGCAAAGAAAATTGTGGTGAATGAAGTTATCCTTGGCGGTGAATCTGGCTTTGAAGATAAACACAAAGTGATATTTGATGTTCCTCGAACTGTCGATTACCGTGCTAATGTTCAGGATATTGCAAAATACCTGTTGTTGCTTATGAATGATGCCGACTTGCGCGATAAAATGGGCAAAGCAGGCCGTGAACGAGTGGTAGAGAATTTTGACTACCGCGTTGTTGCTAAACGATTTGTCCAGATTGTCGGCGATAAATTGGGAATAAAATAAAGGAGACGGAAGACTGAAGACCGGAGACCGAAGTTTCCTTCTCCCGACTTCGGTCTCCGGTCTTCTGACTAAAAAAAAACAACATGCAAACTACAAACATACTCGAAATAGAACTGGCAAAGAATGCCGCTATTGAAGTCTTACTTCACAATGCTCACGGACCATTTCATGGACTTCCACGCACAGCCGGCTGGGGATATCCGGAGCCGTACACCCGCGATTTAATGTTTTCAATCCTTGGAATCGCTGTTTCAGGAAATCAAAAACTAATGGAAAGCATTCGGAAAGTATTGGTGACACTGGCAAAAAACCAAACAGAACATGGACATATTCCTTCGTTAGTACACGACAAAGATGATCGCGGAGCCAGTGATACCACTCCCTTGTTTTTACTGGGTGTAGGTATTTTCAGAAAAGTAACCGGAGAAACGGACTTTCTCCACGACGCAGTTGAAAAATCATTGACGTGGATGGAATATCAAAGTCCTTCAGACCGATACATGGTGGCCCAGCAACCTACCAGCGACTGGCGCGATGAACAATGGGTTACAGGATACGGCTTGTTTGTGAATACATTGGTATACAGCTATCTAAGGATACTTGGAAAGGATGATAGAGCAGATAAAATTCGTGATGAAATGAGTCGGTTTACAATTACCGGAGGAACGATACACCATCATGTCCACGAAGGTCTTGTGGTAAAACATAAGCCATACTATGCTTTTTGGTCCTACAAAATCTACAGCAACGAAAGGTTCGATCTGCTGGGCAACTGCATTGCCATTTTGTCGGGAATTGCCTCACCCTCTCGGGCTGATGATATGGTTTCCTGGATCGAAGAAGAGAGTGCCGCGATGCGGAAAAGAGGTGAATTGTCCATTGATTTGCCGCCTAATTTTTTTCCCTATATAAATGCTAAAGATCCCGATTGGCTTCCAAGATATGATGTATATAACAAGCCCGGAGAATACCACAATGGAGGCGTTTGGCCCTTTATATGCGGATTTTATGTGGCGGCTTTGGTTGCTGCAAAAAGATACACACTAGCCAAGGAAAAGCTTATAGCGCTGACGCATTGTGTAGAAAATTCGAGTACCGGAAATGTCGCCTTTGGATTTAATGAATGGATAAAAGCTCAGGATGGTTTACCAATGGGGCAAGATTGGCAAACATGGAGCGCCGCACTTTACCTTTATGCGGCAAAATGCGTGGAAGAAAAATGTACTCCATTTTTTGACGAGATACGCGATTTACCGGAGAATCCGGAAATCGTTCACCAGCAATTCTTTTAAATTTCGGAGTATTAGTCAATAACAGGGTATCGTCCAATGAATACGTTTTTAAAACAAATAATTATGGCAAAATATTCAAAAAAAGCGCAGGAAAAAATTGAAAAGGTCATGCATGAATTTAAGCATGGAGAATTAAAATCGGGCAAAGATGGCAAAGGCGGAGTTGTAAAAAGCCGCGATCAGGCAATAGCCATCGGTATAAGTGAAGCGCGGGAAGCAGGATTAAAAGTTCCGAAAGAAAAAAGTTAATTAACCAATAATCAAACCCTTACAAAGTATGAATTATGTAACTTATTTCTAAAATTGTGTAACATTTATCGTTATAAAGGTGTTCACCTTTACAGTGTAATTATCATACACAAATTAAATAAAAATGGAAAAAAATCAAAATGACCATCGCAGTCAGCATTCTGATAGCAAGTCAAATCAATCATCAGCAGGAAAAAAAAGAGAAGATCCACAAAAAAAACCCGGGAATCCGCTTCCAAATAAACCAACTACTCCTGCAAAGCCTGATGAAAATCCCGACCCCACCAGACCAGAACCTGGTATAAACGAACCCGAAAAAAACGACCCGACCCGCATTGATGAACCATCTCCAATTTTTAATAACAAATAATTATGGCTAAATATTCCAAAAAAGCTCAGGAAAAAATTGAAGAGGTCATGCATGAATTTAAGCATGGAGAATTAAAATCAGGCAAAGGCGGTAAAGGTGGTATTGTAAAAAGCCGCGAGCAGGCAATTGCCATCGGTATAAGTGAAGCGCGAGAAGCAGGGTTAAAAGTTCCGAAGGAAAAAGATTAATCAAAAAGTAATTAAACAATTTCTAAAAACAAATCACTATGGCACTATTAAAAGTTATCGAACTCTTAGCTGAGTCAAAAAAAAGTTGGGAAGATGCAACACAAAATGCAGTTACTGAAGCATCAAAATCCATCCGCAACATACGCTCCGTGTATGTAAAAAATTTAACAGCCGAAGTGGATAATGATAAAATTACACACTGGAGGCTAAACTGTAAAATAACTTTCGAAAAAGATTAGCACCTTGTCAATCTTCGCAGCATTTATTTAGCATGCAATCACACCCAAAAGTGATGAAGTCAATGGAGGGTATGTTCTAAATGAAAGGAATGAAGATGGAACATAAGAAGTAAGAGCAACAGCAATAAGAGTAACAACTCTATAATTCAGAATCAATTAATCAATGTAATCTTAAAATCAAAAATCATGTTCTACTATGATTATCATTTCTGGGGAATGAACCTTATATGGTGGTTCATTTGGATAATTCTGCTTTTTTGGATTTTCGCAACGCCTTATGATATTCCTGGTCAGCGAAAGAAAAAAGATTCTCCGCTTGATATTTTGCAGAAGCGATTAGCTTCAGGCCAAATCACTAACGAAGAATATCAGGAGAAGAAAAAATTGTTGTAAATGATTTAAGCAAAACAACCAAGCTTAATCAACTCTGGAAAATATCCCGCAACGAATGTTTCCTTTTTCGGTTGTTGTTTAAAATTCCTTGTAATAGCATCCATTGGCTATCGGTGATGTCGGTTGGATAATGTTTCATAAGTCTTAACAGCTTGTAAACCACTAATTTAGTGAAATATATTTAACGATACAACTGATAGTCAATGTTTTATATTGTTTTTATATTAAATTTAAACAGTCTCATAATAATTCCAGACCGTTATTTAATCAAGAAAATTCCACGCAAAGACAGAAGCAACACTGCATTATTTCCGACTTTGTATCCTATCATTTTTGCGTAAAAAAAAGTTTTATGAAAATTAACTGGATTACCATAATAATAATTGGTTTAGTTGTCATTGCATTAATAATCTTTCTGATTAAACAAAATCAAAAAGATAAAAAAGCCTTCATACGAAAATTAAATGATGACTATCAAAAGCCAGCAGAGCATGAACCTGAAATTGATTCTGAGGATTAATAATAAAGTGAAATTTACTTAAAAAGTAAACTTGCCTCCACAAATACTTGATTAGGTTATTGTTGAAGTTTATGAACGGTATTAAAAATTAAAAAACCAAACATTAAACAATCTAAAAAAGATAATTATGAAACGCAGCGTTAAGAGTTTAATTGGTAACACCATGGGCGCAACGGATGGAGAGATTGGAAAAGTAAAAGAGTTTTACTTTGACGATGAAACCTGGACTATCCGTTATTTAGTTGTAGAAACAGGCAATTGGCTCTTTGGCCGCAAAGTGCTTATTTCACCTGAGGCATTGTTAAACCACGATTGGGAGCAAGAAGTCTTTCCAGTAAATCTTACTAAAGAACAAATAAAGAACAGTCCGGATATTGACACTGAAAAACCTGTCTCACGCCAACAGGAAATTAAATTGTATGAGCATTATCCCTGGAAAAGTTATTGGGGTGATAGATTTTATGGAGTTGGTATGCCTGTATCCATGTATCAGGCATTACTGAAAGAAGAGGATAATAAGGCTTGTAAAAAATCAGATGATAACCCGCATTTACGCAGTACCGACAAAGTAATAGGCTATAGCATTAAGGCTACTGACGGCGAAATTGGTGATGTAGAAGATTTTATAATTGACGACAGCAACTGGAAAATTGATTTTATGGTAGTAGATACAGGTAATTGGTTTCCCGGAAAAAAAGTGATCATATCACCAAAATGGATAAAAGAAATAAAATGGGATACCTCTACAGTTATTGTTAACGCATCAGTAGAGTATGTAAAAAACAGCCCTGAATATGACCCAAGCCAACCAATGAGTGACATTTATGCGACAGTGCTTCATGACTATTATGGGATAAGATAATAATTCATTCACAATTTAAATAAAAACGAAGATGGGAAAAAATCAAAATGACCATCGCAGTCAGCAATCTGATAGCAAGTCAAATCAATCCTCATTTGCAAAAGAAAAAGAAAATCCGCAGATAAATGCAGGAAATCCGGTTCCGGTTAAATCCGTGAAAAATATTCCGGTAAAAGAAGATCTCGACAACAGAAGATCCATAAAAAACAGGCTCCACCCGCATTGATAAACCATCTCTATCCATAACCTGAACCATAAAAAGAGTAATCAAACAATTTCTAAAAGCAAATCACTATGGCACTATTAAAAGTAATCGAACTCTTAGCTGAGTCAAAAAAAAGTTGGGAAGATGCAACACAAAATGCAGTTACCGAAGCATCAAAATCCATCCGCAACATACGTTCCGTGTATGTAAAATATTTAACAGCCGAAGTGGATAAGGATAAAATTACACACTGGAGACTAAACTGTAAAATAACTTTCGAAAAAGAATAACGCCAGGTCAATCTTCGCAGTATTTATAAACTTTTAAAATTAATAATCATGAAAAACGAAAATCACAAAGAACTTATCAGTATGCTCAACGAATGCTCGGTTGAATGTAAATCATGTGCAGAGTCATGTAAAGATATGCCCAACATGAAAGAATGTGTAAGATTGTGTAATGAGTGCGCTCAAAAATGCGAACAAATTAGTGCCCAATCAAATGTTTCGTGCGATGCATATCAGCAATGTGCTGACCTTTGCATCAAATGTGCCGATGAATGTGCAAAACACGACAATTCACATTGTAAGAAATGTGTAAAAATTTGCCGCAAGTGTGCAGAAGCTTGTCATCAAACTGATTAAACAAAATGCAGTTACCGAAGCATCAAAATCCATCCGCAACATACGCTCCGTGTATGTAAAAAATTTAACTGCCGAAGTGGATAATGATAAAATTACACACTGGAGGCTAAACTGTAAAATAACTTTCGAAAAAGAATAACGCATTAATCTTCGCAATTATTGAGATTATAAGAAGGAAATTTAGATTGTTTTACTCACACTTAAAAATATTAAAGAAATGACAGACAAAAAAGACCAAAAAAAAGGTCAATCCAATCAAGGCGGACAAGAAAGCCACGGTAAAAAAGGCAGTTCAAGTACATCAGATGATTCAAAAAAAGGAATTGCTTCTATGAACTCTGAAGAACAAGAAGAAATTTCGAGCAAAAGAGGCAAAGCATTAGTCGAATCTTATAATAGAATTGGAAGCAACAGCAGCGGCAAGCAATTAGAGAAACCAAGTTCTGAAAAAGAAAATCAGGGACGCAGTAGGGGTTTAGGCAAACGTCCAGGTTCACAAGGCAAGGAGGATAATCGTTAAAAAAAGTAAATTGAACAATTTCTAAAAGCAAATCACTATGGCACTATTAAAAGTTATCGAACTCTTAGCTGAGTCAAAAAAAAGTTGGGAAGATGCAACACAAAATGCAGTAACCGAAGCATCAAAATCCATCCGCAACATACGCTCCGTGTATGTAAAAAATTTAACAGCCGAAGTAGATAATGATAAAATTACATACTGGAGACTAAACTGTAAAATAACTTTCGAGATAGATGGAAACAAATGAAATTAGTATTCCTGTAGGAAAAAACATTACGCTGCATGGAAATCTTACAATCCCATTCGGTGCATCTTCGCTGGTAATATTTTCACATGGGAGCGGAAGCAGCCGTTTCAGTACAAGAAATAATTACGTAGCAGGAATATTAAATAAAGAAAAAATTGCAACGCTGCTTACCGATTTATTGACGGAGCGTGAGGACAATGTTTTTGAAAATCGTTTTAATATTAATTTGCTTACCGATCGCCTTGTTGCTGTTACCTCTTATGCTCACCAGATGCCTGAATTGAAAAAATTACCAATCGGCTATTTTGGAGCAAGCACAGGCGCAGCTTCTGCATTGCAAGCAGCAGTACAATTGAGCGATATCATTCATGTTGTTGTTTCGAGAGGTGGTCGTCCTGATCTTGCCAAAACATTAAATCAGGTAAAGGCTCCGACATTATTAATTGTTGGCAGTTTAGACACTCAGGTTATTGAACTAAATGAACAGGCTTATTCTTTGCTCCGTTGCGAAAAGAAAACAGAAATTATTGAAGGTGCATCTCATTTATTTGAAGAGCCCGGTAAATTGGATGAAGTTGCTGCGATGGCGACTCAATGGTTTAAAAAATATCTTTTAAGTTCTAAATTTAAAACTCATGATGTTCAGAAATAGATATGATGCAGCATTGAAACTGATCCCTTTCTTAGAAAAATACAAGGATGAACGCAGAGTTGTATTTGCAATTCCACGAGGGGGAGTTCCTATAGGCTATTATATTGCAAAGCATTATAACCTGCCTTTGGAATTATTGCTAACAAAAAAAATAGGGCATCCAGGAAATGAGGAATTTGCCATTGGAGCTGTGAGCCTGGAAGATTATATAATAGATGAACGGCATAACATTCCCGAATCCTATATTGAAAACGAGATAAAACGAATCAGAGAATCCTTAAAGGAACGTTATAAAAAGTTTATGGGTGACCAAAAGCCGGTTGATATGGAAGGTAAAATTGTCATTATCGTTGATGACGGAATTGCCACTGGAAATACACTTCTTGCTGCTATAAGAATGATGCGCCAGAAACACCCTAAAAAAATTGTGGTAGCTATTCCTGTTGCTCCTCGTGAAGCGGCAGAAAAAATTAAAAAGCATGTGGATGATTTTATTTGCCTGCATAAAGCGGATGATTTTTATGGCGTGGGGCAATTTTATCTTGATTTTTCTGAAGTAAGCGATGAAGAAGTTATCCGGTTATTGAAAGATGCTAACCATATTGAAAATGTTATATAAATTATTGCAATAAAATGAAAGTATCCTATATAAAAGATAGAACAGGTGAAAGTATTGATTTAAACAAATTAATTTCTGCTAATTCAATTGAGTTAAATAATACTAAGGACCTTGATGTGCTGATTGAAAAAATTGGTGATGCTAAGTATGTTCTGCTTGGAGAAGCATCTCATGGTACACACGAGTATTATACTTGGCGAACGGAGATCAGCAAAAAATTAATTGAACAAAAAGGCTTTTCATTTATTGCTGTTGAAGGTGACTGGCCCGACTGTTACCGTCTGGACCGATATGTAAAAAATTACGTGGATGCCGGTAAAAGTGCTTTCGATGTGCTTCATGCTTTTAATCGTTGGCCAACCTGGATGTGGGCGAATTGGGAGATCGTTGCATTAGCCGAATGGCTTCGAAAGCATAATGAAAAACTCCCGAAAAATCGTAAGGTCGGATTTTATGGTCTGGATGTTTATAGTTTGTGGGAATCGCTTGAGGCAATTATAAAATATCTTGATAAAAAAGATCCGAAAACAAAGCATACTGCCGTAAACGCTTTGAAATGCTTTGAACCGTATAGCGATGGAGAAGGACAATCCTATGCACGAGCAACCCTCATGGTCCCTTCCATTTGTGAAGATGAGGTAATTGATTTGCTATTGCAAATCAGGAAAAATATGCCGAGCTATAATACAGATCCTGAAGCAGTAATGAGTGCAGAACAAAATGCACAAGTTATTGTTAATGCAGAACGTTATTACCGTGCAATGGTACGTCCTGGTCCTGATTCATGGAACATACGCGATCATCACATGGTAGACACCCTAAATCGTCTAATGAAATTTCAAGGAACAAAGGCAAAGGCTATTGTTTGGGAGCATAACACGCACATTGGTGATGCACGCGCAACAGATATGGTTAGGGAAGGTACTGTAAATGTCGGTCAATTAGTAAATGAGCAGCACAAGGATGATGGTGTATTTTCAATCGGGTTTGGTTCCTACAAAGGAACGGTGATTGCCGGGCGTGAATGGGGAGATGATATGCGCATAATGCATCAGCCTGAAGCGATTCCGGATAGCTGGGAATTCCTAATACATCAGCTTGATTCCAAGGATAGGATTGTTTTTATGAGTGACGAAATTAAAGAACAAATAGGAAGAAAAGAATTTGGACATCGTGCAATTGGTGTAGTATATCACCCACAATATGAACACCTTGGAAATTATGTTCCCAGTTTAATGCCGTATCGTTACAATGCATTTATTTATTTAGATAAAACATCAGCTTTACATCCGCTTCATATTAAACCTGACGGACATCAGATGCCTGAAACATTCCCGTTTGGCTTATAAAAAATTAAATTAAAATATAAAGAAGCCAGTTTAATTATGATAAAATTAAGGCGGATGTAGTGGCTTTTGTTTCACCATGCACAAGATGAAGCTATGGAGTGATGATGGGAACACGAATTGATAGCTTACGATTCGATGCAGTATTTAGCCATCATTTTTACCAACCTTTGTAGTAATGGAAATTCTCATTTACATCTTTAAACTTTCTGCCGGAATCGGTTTTTTCCTTTTTGCCATGTATCTGCTGGAGGAATCGTTGAAAAATCTTACGGGGCGAAATTTCAAACTCTTCCTTCAGCGCATTACAAAAAACAGGATAGGTGCTATAGGAGGCGGAGCATTAGTAACAGGGGTGCTCCAAAGCAGTTCGATGGTTTCATTGATGGTGCTGGCTTTTGTGGGGGCAGGAGTTTTTACCATGAAAAATGCGATGGCTATTATTCTCGGTGCAAACTTAGGCACCACGCTTGATAGCTGGGTAATAGCCACGCTTGGTTTCAAGGTAGATATAGAAGTAGTGGCATACCCGGCTGTTTTCATAGGTGGTATGCTTCTTATTCTCTTTGGCAACCGTAAGACCATTAAATACATTTCTTATTTTCTTTTCGGATTTGGCTTGTTGTTCATTGGGCTTTCCTTTATGAAAACGGCTATGGAAGGGCAGGTGAAGACGTTTGACTTTTCGAAATATGCCGAAATGTCGCTGGCGGTTTTTCTGCTCATCGGGTTTATCATCACACTGCTTGTTCAATCGAGCTCTGTGACTATGGCGCTTACGCTCAGTGCACTTCATGCGGGGGCTATCACCTTTCTACCAGCAGCAGCCATAGTGCTCGGCTCCGAAACAGGCACTACCATTAAAATATTGGTGGGCTCTATAGGAGGCAACGCTTCGAAAAAGCGGGTGGCACTAGGTAATTTCTTTTTCAATGTTTGCATGACAGTGCTTGCCTTCGCCTTGCTGAAACCAACCCTGCTGCTGATAACAGATGTTTTCAGAATCAACGACCCGCTCATTGGCTTAGTTACCTTTTCAACACTAATCAATGTAGTCTTGATTGCTATTTTTTTCCCCTTCCTCAATCCCTTCACAAAACTTCTCGAAAAGTTCTTTAAAGATACCGATGCCTCGGCTGCTGCTTTTATCGGGAATGCTAATACAGCAGAACCCGAGACAGCGCTTGATTTATTCCGGAGAGAAACGGAATATTTTATTCATAACTCCATGCTTTTTAATCTATCGAAATTTGAGATTGATACGAGATTGATGCAGGAACAACCGGATTTTAAAAGCATCAATGAAAAAAGAAAATTCTTTTCAAAGACACCCGAAGAAAAGTATGGGTTCCTGAAACAATTGCAGGGCGAGTTGCAGGCATTTTATTTAGTGCTGAGGACAAAATTGCAGGATGAACAATACGCTCAACTCAGCCAATTAATTTCTTCAGTTCGTAGCTCCATGTATTCGGTGAAAAGTACTAAGGATATAGGAAGTAATATCACCAACCTTAGTCGTTCGTCAAAAGATATCAAGTTCGATTTCTTTATCCGCAACAAAAAGGAAACAGAAGATTTATACCAACAGTTTAATGCTCATATCACGCAGCACGAAAAGGCGACTTTCGAAAAGCTTCAAGTCCTTTATAACAATATACAAAATAACTATAGTTCCGCTCTCAATAATTTTTACAAAGAGGCGCAAAATGCTCTGATTGAAGATATAGATATGACCACAGTTATTAACTTTAATCGTGAGCTTTATACTTCAAATAAGGCCATGCTGATAGCTGTAAAAGATTTTTTATTGGAAGAGAAACAGACGGAGGATTTTAATGAAATACCGTTAATCCCTTGATACATTGTGTGTCACGCTATGGCGACATTTCGAACCTGAAATAATAAATTATATTTTTGAAACAATGAAAGTGCTTACAAAATATTTTAAAAAACGAAAAAATGCTATAAATTTTCTATTGGAAAAACCCAAACGGGCATATACTCCTGACACTTTTCATAAACTTCGCGTTGAAATTAAAAAGCTAAATTCCTTTTTTGATTTAATAAATTTTTGCTCAAAAGAGTTTAAGCGGAAAAAGACTTTTAAACCATTTAAACTGATTTTCCGTCAGGCAGGAAAGGTGAGAGAACTTCAAGTTGAAGAGGCGATGCTTAAAAAGTATTTCCTTAACAATTTGCTCAAAAATTACAGGGATGGTTTAAAGAAACTCCGATTAAAAGAACAAGAAGATTTTTTTTCGATTGCAAATAAAAAGTTTGCTGCACGGCTGAAAAAGACGTATCGTGAAATTCTTCCCTTCCTTGCAAAGACAGATAAAAAAAAGGTAAAGAGTTACATGGAAAAGAAGAGAATGCAAATTGAAAAAATTCTTAGTCAAAAGACTTTACAAACTTCACAGGTTCACATACTGCGTAAGAAGTTAAAGACGTTTAATTATAACCCGAAGAGCCTGAATTTGGAGAAGAAAAATAAGCCGTTTCCAAAGAAAGATGATTTGCCTGAACTTCTGGGCAAATGGCATGATTTACAGGTTATAATCAGACATCTAAAAAAAGCAATGGATACTTGTGGAATAAATCCAACAGAGGTGAGTCAACTTGAAATAGTAAAAGCAAAATTTTCTTCTGACAGCGAACTATTATTTGGTAAAATAAACATAGCCTTACCCACATCCGGAATTTTTCGCAATGCACAATAAAATAAATGAGCAGTGGAACGAATAATTTTCCTTTGCCGTCTCCCGGGTTTCCCATATCCGTCTCCAAAATGTGTGAATGATGTAACCCTTTTCTGCAATTGTGTAACACTTTCTGAAACAAAGAGAACAACTTTGTAGTCTTGTGATCATTCATTCACAATACTAAAATCAAACTAATGAAAAATCAAACTGTATTGTCAGGAAATCTTCCGAAAACGACTAACTGCACCCCACTTTCAAGCTTAAAAGAAGCTGGTTTTATCTCAAAAACAAGCAATCATATTAAAAAGATTATTTTTATAGGTAGCTTCGCTGGAATAGGATTATTCATGAATAGTTGCATGGCAGGCTATGTGGCCACTGAGCCAACTTACACTGAATATTCGAGACCTGAGCGTCCGAGTGATCTCCATGTCTGGATTGATGGTGATTGGATATACAATCAGTCGAGCCATGTGTATGTGCAGAATAGAGGCTATTGGGAGAAACCTCAACAAAATCGCATTTACATTCAAGGTTCATGGCAGTCAACTCCAAAAGGAAAACATTGGACAAAGGGTCGTTGGGAAAACAAAAATCGTCAGCAAAACCGTCGCTCACGGTAATCATGTTAAATATCAATTAACTTAATTCATTTACCATGAAACAAAATATAAAGTTTTTGATTCTTTTTTTCGTCTTGGTTGCATCATTTGCAATTTGTCCAAAACAGGCAATGGCACAACAATCCTATGTCAGTTTTCAAACTTTTTACGATGAATTAAGCCCTTATGGTGAATGGGTTGACTATCCCAAATATGGCTATGTGTGGATTCCTGATGTTAGCTCAAGTTTTGTTCCATATTCAACTGACGGTCAATGGGTAATGACCGACTATGGATGGACTTGGGTATCGAATTTCGAATGGGGCTGGGCACCTTTCCATTATGGACGCTGGGATTACGATAATTACTATGGCTGGCTTTGGGTACCCGACAATCAATGGGGACCATCGTGGGTAACGTGGGTTCAATCTGATGGTTATTATGGCTGGCAACCAATGCAGCCAGGAATTAGCATCAGCCTAAGTTTTGGCAGGGATTACCGGACAAATTTTGATCATTGGACCTTCGTTAGAGACCGTGATTTTGAAAGATCGGACATCCAGCGCTACTACGTTAATAGAACTGATCAAAGTAGAATTATCAGAAATTCTTCGGTAATCAACAATACATACAATGATCGTACACGGAATACAACTTACATTTCTGGTCCAAAACGGGATGACGTACAAAGAGTTACGGGAACCAAAATCAAATCTGTTGCCATTCAGGAAAATAATAAACCCGGGCAGAATTTGAGCAACGACCGGTTAAAAATATACAGACCCGAAGTCAGAAATAATAGTAATCAAAGGAAACCTGCTCCATCGAGAATAACTAAACTGGACAATATAAAGCGACCTTCAGAAAGAAATGCAACCAATCCATCACAGAAGGTTAATCCAAATGACAATAATAAACGTCAGCAGCCGGTTCAGCCTCAACAACGTCAACAGCAACAGGTTCAACCTAAGCAACAAGCTCAGCCGCAACAACGTCAACAGCAACCGGTTCAACCTAAACAACAAGCTCAGCCGCAACAACGTCAACAGCAACCGGTTCAACCTAAACAACAAAATCAGCCTCAACAACGTCAACAGCAACCGGTTCAACCTAAACAACAAGCTCAGCCGCAACAACGTCAACAGCAACCGGTTCAACCTAAACAACAGGCTCAGCCTCAACAACAACGTCAACAGCAACAGCAACAGCAACAGCAACAGGCTCAACCTAAGCAACAAGCTCAGCCGCAACAACGTCAACAGCAACAGGCTCAGCCTCAGCAGCAGCAACAACAGCCTCAACGTCAACAACAGGAGAAACAACAGCCTCAACAACAGCGGCAACAACAACCGGCTCAACCTCAGCAACAACGGCAGCAACAGGAGAAACAGCAACAGGAGAAACAGCAACAGAATGCAACTCCGCCTGCCGAAGAGAAAAAGAACAGAGAAAGATAAAACTGCTTTAGCTAATATTAATTGGGAATATATTAAACAAGTCTGCCTGTTGGCAGTCATAAAATCAAAAATGCGATGGAAATTACAACATTATTACCAGATAGCTGGAAAGAAGAAAAAGCAAAACTTCAAGACTCAATTTCTGATCTGAAAAAGAGTATCAAAGAATCGAAAAAAGAACGGAAATCAGATTGGAAAGCGTTAAAGGCAAAGTTTAGCGACGAAATTAAGAAAATTGAAAAATCACTCAAAGAATTAAAATCCAATCATAAGAAATAGCGTTTTAATCAACATGATTGACATTTTTATAAAACTCTTTCTACAGAAACAGTTTCAATGTAATGTCACAATTCAATAAAACATGAAATCAGACTCAAGCCCAATAACAATGAACGATTCAAAGAAGTCAGGAATAAAACGGGTGGTTAAAAAGTTACTAATCGGACTTATTTCCCTGGTGTTTTTATTCTCCGGATTGTTCATTTACGGGAAATATTTCTATACCTACAGTGATGGTTATCGTACCGGATTTTTGCAGAAATTCTCGCATAAAGGCGAGCTGATTAAAACTTATGAAGGCGAAATGGTACTGAGCAATGTATCAGCAACTGGTAAACAGGTTGTGATGGTTTCGTCCGAAAAATTCTATTTTACAGTTACCGACAGAAATCTGGCAAATCAGCTCGATACGATTCAAGGACAAATGGTGATCGTACATTATCAGCAAAAAAACGGAGCGTTATTCTGGAATGGTGATTCGCCTTTTATAGTTGACGGTGTAAAGCAGAAACCATAGTATTGTGATTGACGAACATGCTCGTTTCATTTTAAATTCCGATATTTACAGATATTAAATAAAACGCTCATGAAACCCGGGAAACAGAAACCTAATTTATCTTCTGAAGAAAAAACATCCTATTCCACCGACAATCATTTCCCAATTGTCGGCATTGGCGCTTCGGCTGGCGGGCTCGAAGCGTTTGAACAATTTCTGGCTAATGTACCCGAAAACAGCGGAATGGCGTATGTTGTTATCCAACACTTAGATCCGACACAAAAGGGGATGTTACCGGAGTTGCTCCAGCGGATTTCGAAAATGAATGTTATTCAGGTAAAAGACCGCACTCCCATTAAACCTGACTGCGTATATGTGATTCCTCCAAATAAAACCATGTCAATTTTGAATGGGGTACTGCACCTTTTTGACCCGGTGGAAGCAAGAGGACTGCGACTTCCGATTGATTTTTTCTTCCGGTCGTTGGCCGACGATCTGAAGGAACGAAGTATTGGTATTATTCTTTCGGGCATGGGTTCCGACGGTAGTATCGGCCTGCGCGCCATAAAAGAAAAAAATGGTATTGTGATGGTACAAGATCCTGCCACGGCAAAATATGACAGTATGCCCCGCAACGCCATTGAATCCGTGCAGGTTGATATTGTGGCGCCAGCCAATGAATTGTCTTTAAAGCTACTCGAATTCCTGAAACATATTCCAGTCGTCAAATCAAACAATGATATGGAGATCAAATACAAAAGCTCGATAGAAAAAATTATTATTCTGCTGCGAATCCATACAGGTAACGACTTTTCGCTGTATAAAAAAAATACGGTGTATCGGCGCATCGAACGACGCATGGGTGTTCACAAAATCGACAAGATAACCTCGTACGTTCGCTTTTTACAGGAAAATCCAAAGGAAGTAGATATACTTTTTAAAGAATTGATGATTGGTGTAACCAATTTTTTCCGCGATGGCATCGTATGGGAAAAACTGAAAGATACGATCATTCCTGATGCGCTTGCTAAACTGCAGGTCAATTACAAATTAAGAGCATGGATACCAGCGTGTTCTACCGGAGAAGAGGCCTATTCGTTTGCCATTGTGTTTAAAGAAGCGCTCGAAAAAATGAAACCTTCGGCAAGTATTTCGTTACAGATATTTGCAACCGATCTCGATAACGAAGCCATTGAGAAAGCCAGAAGAGGCATGTTTTCTGCAAATATTGCCGCTGATGTATCACCGGAACGGTTGAATCGTTTTTTTGTTAAAACCGATGACGGCTATCGGGTTAATACAGAAATAAGGGAAATGGTTGTTTTTGCGCAACACAACATTACCATGCATCCGCCGTTTACCAATCTCGATTTCATTTCGTGCCGAAATCTGCTAATTTATATGGATGCCGAGCTGCAAAATAAAATACTCAGTTTATTCTGTAGTAGCCTCAATCCTGAGGGTATTATGTTGTTAGGCAGTTCCGAAACGCTTGGAAAGCAAGGTCATCTTTTTGCACCGGTTGATGCCAAACTGAAAATTTACAAACGTAAAGTTACCACCGAAATACCTGAATTATTTGATTTTCCTTCTTCATTCTCACGAACAAAACCAATGACTATCGAAAAACAAATACCTGAAAAACCAGCCCCAAATATTCAAATGCTAACTGATCAGCTGTTGTTGCAAAATTTTGCTCCGGCAGGTGTTTTGGTAAACAAAAATGGCGACATCATTTATATCAGCGGAAGAACCGGAAAATATCTGGAACCGGCAGTTGGTAAGGCAAACCTGAATATTTTTGCTATGTTGCGCGATGGGTTACGAAGCGAGTTTCCGGTAGCCTTTCGCCAGGTTCTGATGAAAAAAGATCTTGTGATTTTGCATAACCTAAAAGTGGGTACAAATGGAAGTTCACAAACCGTAAATATTAAAATTCAATACATCGATAAACCGGAACCACTTAAAGGTATGGTCATGATCATTTTTATTGATGTTGCAGAGGTTCCGGTAATCAAAACAGGAGATAAAAAAGAGAAGAAGACGTTAAGCAGTATCAGGCAACAGGAGTTGGAAGAAGAGTTGCAGCGTACTCGTGAAGAGGTTCAAAACACGCTCGAAGAAATGCAAACTTCGCAGGAAGAATTGAAATCAACCAATGAAGAATTGCAATCAACCAACGAAGAACTTCAATCGGCCAACGAAGAACTGACAAGCTCTAAAGAAGAAATGCAAAGCCTGAACGAAGAACTTCAAACAGTAAATGCCGAGTTGCAGTCGAAAGTCGATGATTATTCGAGAGTAAATAATGACATGAAAAATTTGCTCAACAGCACCGATATTGCCACCTTGTTCCTCGACAAAAATTTGAACATAAGGCGATTTACTGATCAGACCACCAAGATTTTCAAACTCATAAAAAGCGACATCGGACGACCATTTACCGATCAGGTTTCCGACCTTATTTACCCCGAATTGGTAGAAGATGCTATCGAAGTAATAAGGACACTGGTTTACATCCAAAAACCAATCCTGACCAAAGACGGTCGATGGTTTTCCATACGCATTATGCCCTATCGCACGTTCGACGACAGAATTGACGGTCTGGTTATCACATTTTTCAACATCTCAGACCACAAGCTGTTGGAAGTTGAATTGCAGGAAACAAATCAGGTGCAAAGGTTGCTTTTAAATTCATCACCTGATGTAATTATTCGATTATCAACCGACTGGAAAATACTGGATTTTAATCCAACAGCCGAACGTTTTTTTGAAAGAAAACGCAAGGAGGTGATCAATCAAAATTATTTTGAAATGTTTATACCTGAACCGAAAAGAAAGCAGGTAGAGAAGGATATGATTAAACTCCTGAACGAAATGAAGGATTTTAAATTGAAAATGGATGTAATCGCAGCGGGTGGCAATATTTCGGTTGTCGAATGGTCAGCAAACACACTGCAGAACAACCTGAAGATGTCATCAGGAATGATTATTAGCGCAAAAAATATACTAAGCAATAGCCATGAATAAAGAAGAACTTGATTTAACAGATGCCAGAATGCTTCGTCTGAAAGCTGAAGAACAATTGAACGAGAAGCAACAAACATCGGACGAACCGCTTATGGAAATTGACGTAAAAAAACTTGTGCACGAACTACAGGTTCACGAGATTGAGTTGGAAATGCAGAACGAAGAGTTACAACGTGCTTATGAGACCGCTGAGACTGCACTTAAAAAATATACCATGATGTACGATTTTGCACCAACCGGATATTTTACGCTCGATCACGATGGCCGTATTTGTGAACTAAACTTTTCGGGTGCCGAAATGCTGGGTGAGAGACGATTTAGCTTGATTAACAGCAACTTTAAGCTATTTATTTCCGAACAATCGAAATCGGTTTTCAACAATTTTTTCAGGAATCTTTATGCAAGTTATGCCAAGGAATCGTGCGAATTAATGCTTGGCTATGATAACAATCTTTTATGCCTTGTTTACGTAGAAGGAATTGTTACGGGAGATGATAAGGAATGCCTTTTATCCGCAATAGATATCACTGCATTTAAGAAACAGCAAAATCGTTAAACAACTCTTCGTATTTAGCTGTTAAAATAGTTAGTAATTAATTTGTATTAAAATAGTGTGATCATTTAAAACCAATAGGCTAAATTCAAATCATGCTTTATGAAGTTGTATTTCAAAAACATGGTGAGTAACCGATGCAAAATGCATGTAAAATCTGAACTTGAAAAGCTTGGATTACATTGTAGTGCATTGGAATTGGGTGAAGCAGAAATTGAAGGATCCCTTTCAGATGAAATGAAAGACCTGCTTAATACGGGTTTGAAAAAAGCGGGCTTGTTGCTCATCGAAGACAAAAAAAACATACTGATTGAAAAAATAAAAACGATTATTATTGAATTGGTTCATTATACGGATAGACAGATTAAAGTAAACCTATCCTTATATCTAAGCGAGAAACTCAATTACGATTATACCTATTTGGCAAACATTTTTTCCGAAGCTCATGGCAATACTATCGAGCATTTCTTGCTCAACCACAGAGTTGAACGGGCAAAAGAATTACTTGTTTACGATGAGCTTAATATTACCGAAATAGCTCATAAATTGCATTATAGCAGTGTTGCCCACCTATCGAACCAATTCAAAAAAATTACTGGTCTGACTCCTTCCCAATACAAGCGTCTTAAAATCAGAAAGCGCAAAACACTCGAAAACGTGTAAAGGTAAAAATGGATTTGGTCAACCTGCAAAACAACAACATCGAGTTCTTTCTGAATAAAGCCGATATTATTCAGGAAACTGTAGCACAAATTATGAAAGACTTCGGTATGTTTGGCATCGAAATCACGTTCTCCGGAAATGTTGAAAATGCCTATAGAGAGCTTCATGAACAACTCATCAATCAGATTTCAGTATATCTCGAACGAGATTACAGCCGGCTGATGGCGGTACTCTACCAGGTTGACGTTACAGAGCACGAAATTGCCAAAGCATCACAAGAATTGCCTCATTATAACGATTTGGAAATTCTGGCACACCAGGTCATCTTTCGCGACTTGAAAAAAGTTTTGTACCGCAGATACTACAAATCAAACTCTGATCAGGATTAAAAATCACCAATCCCTATTTTTATGAGATTATTACCCATACTCTTTTTGCTTTTTGCTGTAAATATTTCAATTGCAAATTCTCCTGATTTTCTGCCAATTCCGTCAAGAGACATTGTAAGGCATACCTATTACACCCTTTCGTACAACGAAAATTACGAACAAGCCAACTGGGTTTATTATACTTTGACCGATAGCATGGTTCTGAATTCGGGTGAGGAGCGCGGCAATTTCAAAATGGATCAGTTGGTTTCTACTCTTTCATCAAAATCGTCGGATTATACCAAAAGCGGATACGATCGCGGTCATCTCTGTCCGGCTGCTGATATGGGTTTCAATCCGGTGGCAATGGAAGAAAGTTTTTTCATGTCGAACATTTCGCCCCAGGTGCCTGATTTTAACCGGGGCATCTGGAAAGAACTTGAAACTACCGTTCGAAAATGGGCTCTCAAAGAACACAAATTATATGTGGTGACAGGTCCTGTTTTTAAGGACAGCAAAGGTTCAATAGGTAAGGATGAAGTTCTGGTTCCGGGATATTTTTTCAAGATTATTTACGATCCGACGGATGTTCCGAAAATGATTGCATTTGTGCTGCCGAATGAAAAAAGTGATCGTCCATTGTCTGATTTTGCTGTTACAGTTGACAAAGCAGAGCAATTGACCGGATTTGATTTTTTCTCGCAATTGCCAGATGATCAGGAAAATAAATTTGAGGCAAATGTCCAGTTGGCAAGTTGGTTTACGGGTTATGCTCCTGAATCGCCTGTTGCAGCGAAGATCAGGACAGAAACTGCCAGTTCAGAAATACACTTCTATGTGATCCTGATACTAATAATCCTGATTGTATCAATTTTTGTCTTGTTACGAAGCCGAAGAAGAAATTAATGGACTTGCTTTCACAATTTGTCTGGTAAATTATCCGGATAAAGGTTAAATATTCTTGATTGGAACTGTAAAAAAGAAATCTGAGTACTTGTTTGGTTCTGATTCCAACCAAATCTTGCCACCAAGCAATTCTACAAGATTTTTCGAAATGGCCAGTCCCAGCCCGTTTCCTCCGTATTTGCGTGTTTTTGCGGTATCAACCTGCCTGAATCGTTCAAAAACAGCTTGTTGGTATTCCGGAGCTATTCCAATACCAGTGTCTTTTACATGGAATTCAATGTTTTTATCTGCGATTTTATATCCAATCACAATAGATCCTTCGTGAGTGAATTTTAATGCGTTTCCAATCAGATTGTTGAATATTTGTTTTATCCGATAGTAATCATTTTCGATCATGAAATCAGGTTTGTTCAAGGAATCGTCCAAACGAAGTTCAATTCCCTTTTGACTGGCTTTTTTGCCATAATCACTCAATAATTCATTCAGTAGTTTTTTTGTCGATATCTCTTCTTTCCGAATTTTCATTTGACCTGCTTCAAGCATGGAAAAGTCCATTATGTTGCTGATAATGACTAATAAACTGTTTCCATTGTCAACAATTGTTTTTATAAATTCTGCCCTTTCCTCTTCGTTAAAATCGGGATCACCCAACAATTCAGAGAAACCAATAATGCTGTTTAGCGGCGTACGAATTTCGTGTGACATATTGGCCAGAAATGCAGATTTTAACTGGTCACTCTCTTCCGCTTTTTCAAGGGCTAATATCAGTTCAGCCTGCATTTTTTTACGTTCAGTAATATCTTCCTTTATAGCAATGTAATTGGTTATTATTTCTTTATCGTTTTTTATTGCAGTCAGAGTTACAGATTCCCAAAACAGGGAACCATCCTTTTTTTTATTTATAAGTTCTTTTCTCCAAACATTACCTGAACTGATTGTTTTCCAAAGGTCGCTATATATTTCCTCGGGCATTTTTTTTGATTTCAGGATACGTGCATGTTGCCCAATAATTTCTTCAGAAGAATAACCGGTAGTTTCACAAAGCTTGGGGTTCACGTACTCAATAATGCCATCAATATCAGTTATTTCTATTGACGTAGGACTTTGTTCAATTCCTTTCGATAACTTTAAAATCTTTTCCTGAGCATGCTTTTGTTCGGTTATGTCGAGGCCAATTCCAACCAAGCCAATAGTTTCCTCATTTTCATTGGTAAGTGGAATTTTGGATGTTAGCAACCATCGTTGAACCCCGCTGGCATCATAAAAATCTTCTTCTCTGTTTAATACGGCTACTCCAGTATCAATTACCATTTTATCGTCGGCATATCCTCTTTGACCTATCTCATTTTCAAATACTTCCAGATCGGTTTTCCCTATAACATCTTCTGATTTTGCCCCAATCAATTCTAAGTCTGTCAGGTTTGCAATTGTTTTTCGACATTTAGCATCTTTTACATAAATAGTAGCGGGTAGATTATCAATCAGTGTGTAAAGAAGCTTTTTTTCGTGTAATAGCTTTTCTTCTGCTTCCTTCCTCTCTGTAATGTCCCTGGCAGTTGCAATAATCACGTCTTTCCCAAAGTACCTGCCTTTGTTGAAAATGATTTCTTTTGGAAAGATTTCTCCATTTTTTCTTTTGCCCCAAAAATCAAATTGCTGAGATTGACCTGTTTCATATACAGTTTTTATAATGTTTGAAACCATCGTCAAATCATTCAAGCCGGTAGCAGCAAGTAATTCATGATTTTGACCAATTAATTCGTCTGAAGAATAACCATACATTTTTAAGATACCGTTATTTAAAGCAATATAAGATCCATTTTCATCCATTATATAGATTGCTTCGCTCACTGAATTAAATAAACCGAGATAGCTCTCCTCGCTTTCTTTCAATTTCGTTTCCGCCAACTGTTTCTTAATTCTCAGGTCATGTTGCTCCAATGCACTTAGCACTGCACTTCCCAGTCGCTTCGGTGAGTCTTTCAAAATATAATCGGAGGCTCCCGATTTCATACATTCAACAGCAGCATCTTCGTTAATTGAACCAGTGACAACAATAAAAGGTGTCATTGGGCAAATTTCGCGTGCAATTTTGAGGGCAATAAGTCCGTCGAAACTTGGCATGTGGTAGTCGGAAAGAATAATATCTGGCTTAAACTTTTTAAGCGTTCTGATGTAGTCATCTTTTGTCTCAACCTGCTTAAACTTACTCGAAGGTAGTACTTTTGTTACCTCCCGAATGTTTAATTCCGCATCAAATAAGTCATCTTCAACAATTAATATCCTGTATTTCTGGTCAAGTCTCATGGGTTTGCAGTTTATCCAAAAATACTAATTTCCTTTTTAATTTGGCACTGTCTATTTTTGAAAATCTTAAAATTGAATATACTGCTTTATCTATCATCACTTTAACCTCTTATAAAAAGCAGAAATGATTGGTATTTTCATTTATAAAACATTTTGAATGAGCGAATTTGATTTTTTTGTCTGGAATTTATAAAAATGAATAAAATCTGTATCTTGAAAAACAAAAAACGACCATGAATGAACAGATACAACTGATCGCTGAACGTATAAAAGAACTTCGCGAAATTGCAGGTATTTCGGCTGAAAGCTTTGCTTTAGAGCTAAATATCGAAACCAAACTTTTACTGAATTATGAAAGCGGAACCACCGATATTCCCGTCGGATTTTTATATAAAGTGGCTCATAGGTTCAATATGGAACTTTCTGCACTTTTGATGGGAGATCAGCCTAAATTGCATGTATATTCGGTTGTCCGAAGAGGCAAGGGATTGAATGTTGACAGGCGAAAACAATATCAATACGAAAGCCTTGCTTATAATTTTATTCAGAAAAAGGCGGAACCGTTTATTGTAACTGTTACTCCTGATCCTGAAAGTCTGCCACTTGAGTTTAATTCGCATCCCGGTCAGGAATTTAATTATGTACTCGAAGGAACTTTGATGATTGTGGTTGATGGTCATGAAATTATTCTGACTGAAGGTGATTCTGTTTATTTCAATTCGGGTTATCAACATGCAATGAAAGCAATGAACAATCTTTCAGCCAGATTTTTGGCAGTTATAGTTTGAAAAATATCCAATAATCAATATTCAATATTCAATAACCAATCATAAATCATAAATGGTACTCGATAAATATCTTTTACAGACAGAATTTAAGGATTATCAGGATTTTGCTGATAATTACCATATTCAGGTTCCTGAAAATTTCAATTTTGCATTTGACGTTGTGGATGAAATTGCCCGCCAAACTCCTGATAAAATTGTAATGGTTTGGTGCAATGACAAAGGTGAAGAAGCTCTTTTCACCTTTTCACAAATGAAAAAATACAGCGACAAAGCAGCTAATTTTTTTAGGTCGGCGGGAATTGGTAAAGGAGATCCTGTGATGTTAATTTTGAAACGACGTTTCGAGTTCTGGTTTTGTACCTTGGCGCTTAATAAAATTGGTGCGATTACCATTCCAGCTACCCATTTGCTTAGCACAAAAGACATTGCATACCGAAATAACGCTGCCGATATTAAGATGATTGTTTGTGTTCCTGAAGCTGAAGTGATTCAGCATGTTGAAGAAGCTGAAGAAAAATCGCCCACTTTTAAGGTAAAAGCGTTGATTGGTGAAGACCGTGAAGGCTGGCTAAATTTTAATTCAGGAATGGAAAGCAGCTCTGAGGTTTTTGTCCGTCCACAAGGTGCGGACGCGACGAAAAACGACGACATTATGCTTCTTTATTTCACTTCAGGAACTACTGGAATGCCTAAGATGGTGAACCACAATTATATTTATCCTTTGGGGCATATCCTGACAGCAAAATACTGGCAAAATGTTCAGGATAATGGCTTGCACTTTACAGTTGCTGATACTGGTTGGGCCAAATCGGCCTGGGGCAAATTATACGGTCAATGGTTGTCGGGAAGTGCGGTAATGACTTATGATTTTGACAAGTTCGTTCCAAAGAATATGATGGAAGTGATTGAAAAATATAAAGTTACTACTTTCTGCGCTCCACCGACCATTTACCGGTTTCTGATAAAGGAAGATCTTACGAAATTCGATTTAAGCGCTCTGAAATATTGCGTTGTAGCTGGCGAACCTCTAAATCCGGAAGTTTACAAGCAATTTCTGGAAACTACAGGAATCAAATTGATGGAAGGATATGGTCAAACGGAATGTACAGTGGCTTTGGCAACTTATCCATGGATGGAACCAAAGCCGGGTTCGATGGGAAAACCATCACCGGGCTACCGGATTGATCTGGTTGACGAGGAACGAAAATCGTGTGAAATTGGAGAGGAAGGTCAGATAGTAATTTATACCGATCAAAATCCCCCGGTTGGCATGTTTGGTGGTTATTATCGCGACGAACAGCTAACCAAAAAGGTTTGGCACGACGATGTTTATTTTACCGGCGATATGGCCTGGCGCGACGAAGACGGCTACTATTGGTTTGTTGGCCGTGCCGATGATGTGATTAAAAGCTCGGGTTACAGGATTGGCCCTTTCGAGGTCGAAAGCGCCCTGATGGAACACCCGGCAGTATTGGAATGTGCTATTACAGCTGTTCCCGATCCGGACCGAGGGCAGGTGGTGAAAGCAACCATAATTTTGTCGAAAAACTACCATGCCAGCGACGAATTGGCTCGTGAATTACAGGAACATGTAAAAAAAGTAACAGCACCCTACAAATATCCACGTATCGTTGAGTTTGTTACCGAACTTCCGAAAACCATCAGTGGAAAAATCCGCCGGGTTCAGATTCGCGAAGAGGATGGAAAGTAGTCAGTAATCGGTGTTCAGTCTCAGTTCGCAAAAATACAAGCACTGCGACTGGAAACTGCGACTGAACACTTTTTAAGCTACCTTTGCAGCTAATTAAAAATTAGTGAACTGTGACTTTTCTTGAATTAAATTTAAATACTCCTTTACTGAATGCCTTGAATGATCTTGGTTTTGAGAATCCAACACCTATTCAGGAAAAATTATATCCGGTCGTATTATCCGGTCGCGATGCGGTTGGAATTGCCCAGACCGGAACAGGTAAAACCTTTGCATATTTGGTACCGATTCTTCGCCAGCTTAAATATTCCGATCAGAAACACCCACGGATTTTAATCGTGGTACCTACCCGTGAGTTGGTTTTGCAGGTAGTGGGCGAAATCGAAAAGCTTACAAAGTATATGACTGTCAGGGTGGTTGGAGTGTATGGCGGCACAAATATTAACACCCAGAAACAGGTTGTTTTTCAAGGAATGGACATTGTTGTGGCAACTCCCGGCCGTTTGGTCGATTTGGTGATGACCGGCATTTTACGCCTGAAATCCATTCAAAAACTGGTGATCGACGAAGTGGATGAAATGCTGAACCTGGGGTTTCGTCCACAATTGATGAGTTTCATGGATAGCTTGCCCATAAAAAGGCAAAACCTGATGTTTTCGGCCACTCTGACTGAGGACGTTGCAGCTATGATCGACAACTATTTTTACGAACCGGAAACCATTGAAATTCAGATTCAGGGAACTCCGCTTGAACAGATTACGCAATATTATTATTCAGTACCGAATTTTTTCACCAAAATAAATTTGCTTGAAAGTTTGCTTTCTGATGCCGGGTCGTTTCAACGGGTGTTGATTTTTGTTTCAAGCAAACAATTTGCCGACCGGATTTTCGAACTTCTCGATCCGATTTTTCCTGATCAGATTGGAGTTTTACACTCCAACAAATCACAGAATTACCGCATAAATGCACTTGAGCAGTTTCGGGCCGGAACTTCACGAATGCTGATCGCGACTGATGTAGCTTCGAGAGGTCTTGATATTGCTGATATTTCGCATGTGATCAATTTTGATACTCCGGAGAATCCTGAAGATTATATCCATCGCACCGGACGCACCGGACGAGCAGAAAAGGCTGGGATTGCCATCACTTTTGTGAACGATGTAGAAACCAAATTTCTTGCTGAAATTGAAAAATATATGAACAGGCCATTGGAAGAGAAACCACTTCCGGCGGATTTGAAAATCTCAACCATCTTTACTGACGAAGAGCGCCCTGTTCTGTTTGATAAGGAATATTTGGTGATGCCAAGCGCCATTACTACTTCGCAGGGTGCTTTTCATGAAAAAAAAGAGAAAAACAAAAAAGTAAACCTTGGTGGCCCCGGAGATAGGAATCCCAGAAAAACTAAGCCTGTAAATCGGGGGGTGATGAAAAAAAGGGCTTCTAAGAATAAATAACTATTATTGAGAAAACAGATTCCATGAAATATTTTTGAGAACAATTCAAATCAGGAAATAACTTCTACAATTTTTGATATCAACCTCTTATAAGCCGAACCATTTAAATGCGAGACTTTTCCTTTTATCAAATGTTCTTCCAAAACAAATAATTTATGAACCCTGATAAAGCTTGATAGAGGTAGTTTTATTGTAACATCTTTATCATTAATTGGGAAGCTAAGTCCATCAGAAACATCTTTTGATGTTATTTGTGCGATTAAAACATCACCAGTTGAATGTACTTTATCATCAGATAAAACGACCGCCGGACGAAGCTTAAATCGGTAATTGTCTGTAAATGGAACCGGAATAATTACAATATCTCCCTTTTGAAAATTCATGAGTGTCTTTAATATGTTTAAATGCTCTTTTTTAATAGATCATCCCAGCGTTCATCTTCTGGACTATCCCATTCCTTCGACAAACTGCTTTCTGACAAAGATGCAAAAAGTTCATCAGAACCCCTTACCAGTTTTACATTTTCAACTTGCCCAAGACTGCTAAGTAACTGCGTAAGAAAAGCTATTTCATTTTTACTTTTAGGTGTCACAATAAGCTTATCCATAATGATACGATTTTTAGCAAATATACAAAACACGGGCAAATTAATACCTTGTATCAGTGAATAGTTTCATTTGCCACCATTTGCCAGAAACTACCATTTTTAGTGTAACTCTCTGCCGGGGATTAGAACCCGACATCTTCCATCAACCTGATGATTTTCAGTGCATTATTCCGGTTTGAAAAAGTATTTTCCAGAATCAACTTTCGTTTTTCTATTTCTTCAGAAGTAAATTCCTGATAAAACAACTCGTTGACCCTATCAATCATTTCTTTTGGCGTATCGGCCAGATGGCAAAGGTGTTCCAACCCGGTTTTGTGAATCATAAGTGTGTTGGCAATGCAAAAACGGCCAGAGAAAAGTGAAGCAAGTAATTTCAGTTTTAACCCGGTATCCTGAAATGTTGGGAGCAAACTAATTTGCGCATCCTGGATCAATGTTTCCATTTGTTCATTTTCAGGATTCGAAACCAGCTGAATATTTGAATATTGGCTAATTTTCTTTGCTAGCCGGGCTGTTGGATTTTTACCTGCGATGATAACCGGATGAGTTATTTTGCTGAAAACATTGGTAAGCAGGTATTCAACCGCCTGAATATTTTCAGAAATCGATAAATTCCCATGGAACAGGATGTATTTTCCTCGTCCTGTCTTTGATTTTATCTCGTTGAACGGATGAAAGGCTGGAATAAAATGTGAATGGCCATATTTCCGATCGAAATAGTAGTTGTCGTTGGGCGAAATGCAAAGCAGATCCGACACTTTTTTCAATATTATTTCGTACCGTTTAAGTTTATATGCTTCGAGCCTAAAAAACAGTTTCTTGACCAGATTTTGTTCTGATTGATATAAATTCAGGTAATATTCGTGCTCAATATTGTGCGTTCTCACCAATCGCAAATGTTGGGAAAGCAATGGATGATCAAGATAAAAACAGGTATGGAGTCCTTCAAACAAAATTGGAGCATTGTTCGATGCTAAATTATTAAACAACTGATCGTTAGCGCGAGTGATTACAATGTACGGCTTGGCAGAAAACTGGTAAATAATTCCCTTTTTTCTTGGATAATAGAAAACTCGTTCGCAATATTTTTCGAGCTCAATGGCTCGTGGACGGTCGTACTCAAAACAATGAAGGTAAACAGATACACCACATTCCGAAAGAGCTTTCACTTTATAGAAAACATCGATTATACCACCGTAATCAGGGGGATAAGGAATATTAAAAGCAACTAGTTGAATTGAGTTTTTCACTGATCAAAAATATTCCTAAATATAGAAAATAAAAAACCACGAACCGATTTCCGATCCGTGGTTTTCTTATTGTATATTTTGCAGGAAGTTTTCTGTTTCCAGTTTTCGTTTTCCTTTCTCCCTTATTTTTACTATTCCGTCAGTTTTACTCCGCCATATCTGCTTGTGATTGAAACCGAACCGCCTCCGGTTCCAACATTACCATCAAGTGAAAAGTGTTGATTATCATTTATTCTGTTCCCTTTATAGCGATCCGATGGATAATTCACATCGCAATAGCTGCAGTCAGCTTTGAGTTTATAACTTAACTCGTTTAATCCGATGTTGATTCCGCCATAGCTATTTTGAATCTTGATCTCATCAAATTTTGAATCCACTTTGCTTATCCGGACTGATCCATATTCGGTATTAAGTTCAAAATTTTTACCCACCAATCCAATTTTGTAATTGGTGTATTTCGATTCTGCTTTAACGTTGTCAACTTCATCAATATTGATTGCGTCGTACTTCGAATCAAGTGTCAAATGGGCTATTTTATGCAGGTTTATTGTCTGTGAATATTTCGATACAAGTACAAGTTGGTTAATCTCGCCGATATTTAATCCCGCATACTTGAATTCCATATTTGCATTGTTAATCGTCTCAATATCTGCTTTCCCATAGCTTATGGCTATGTTAACCGGACTTCCTGATGGTGATTTCAAATTTCCAGCGGTTAAATTTCCGTAACTAACATTGAAAGTGCCTTTTGCTTCTAAATTATTGACAATCACATTGCCATATTTGTTGGAAATATCCAAATCCCGGTCTTTCGGGATATTGATCAGGTAATCAATGGTGAATGATTGTCTGCTTTTAAAGTCATCTTCAATTTTGGTTGTTACACTCAATAATCCACCAGTTTTCTCAAAGTCAATATTGATCATGTCCATCAAATCTTTTGCTTTGCTACCCGAAGGATTTTCAATGGTAATCAGCACTTTGACTGTAACGGAATCGCCGCCAAGATCATTGATTTTTACTTCTCCAAATTTGTTCGACACGTTTAATGCAGTAATGGCGCTTTTGGGGTATGCCTTTCTGATTTTTTTTGTATAATCCGCTTCCGTAGCACTCACAAACATGGTTGTAAGAATCAGAAGCGCGAACGTTAGTTTAAATTTTGATTTCATGTTTCCTATTGTTTTTTTGTTGTTTTACTTCCTTTAATTTGTTGATAATGATGGTGATAATATTCATTCTTGACTGGTAATATTCAAGCATGGCATTGATCACACGTTCGTCGTCGGGGTTTGCTTTCAGGTCTTCCTGAAGTTTCTGATACATCAGATCAAATTCCTGTTGTTCTTTTTGCATCGTTTGTTGCTCAGCTTCAGAAACAAACCCTTCACGACTTAGTTTGTTCCATTGAGTCATTCCATCTTGAATAGCATTGGTATAGTAGAATTCAACTTCCCGATATTCCGGCGAAATTGATCCTAATGAGAGAGATTCTTTCTTTTCAGGAATAAACCACATACGTGCCTGATTACCTGCCAGTAATGCAAAAACTACAATGGCAGCAATTTTTAGCACCGGTCTGAAATTGATTTTCCGGGTAGGTTTTGCCGATTTCTGAAGCCGTGCTTCAAATCTTTCAAAGTGCCCTTCCAATGGTTCTTCATCCTGAATAGAGTGTCGGTTATGTAAGATTAATCTTTCCAGTTCATCATTCATGACAGTCATTTTTAGTTGTATTCAAACAATTCTTCCTTGTGCAACATCTCACGAAGCTTTAATTTGGCCCTCAAAAATTGCGATCGCGACGAACCATTGGTGATTCCTAGTATTTGTGCAATCTCCTCATGGTCATAGCCTTCCAGTAAATAGAGGCTTAAAACTACCCGGTAACCATCGGGTAATTGCTGTATCGCCTTTTTTAGCTGTTCCATTTGAATTTCTGAAATTTCAATTTTAACCGGTTCCTCGTCCGGAATTTTATCATTCAGCTCTTCAAACTTCACTTTTCGTTTCTTCAATTGATCCAAAGAACGATTGATCACAATTTTTTTTAACCAGGCGCCAAAGCTCACAATTCCTTCGTAAGTGTCGATTTTGGTAAACGCTTTCAGAAAGGCTTCCTGCATCACATCTTCAGCTTCCACGGCGTTACCCATCATGTGCAGACAAACGTTGTACATGGGTTTGTAATACAGCTTGTATAGCTCAAATTGTGCTTTTGTGTCGCCCTTCCGACACCTTTCAATCAGGTCGTGATGAATATTTTGATAGTACGCTTCCAACTATTTAGGATTGTTTTCTGTTTGAATGACGAGGGCCAAAATATGAATGTTGCATGGATTAGAAAAATTTCTTTCCTTACATGATATAAAATTACTAAAACCAATGTCACACGATCATCATACATCAAGAAATCTGGCAATTACAGTCGTTCTGAACGGAATTATTACCGTTGCTCAGTTCGTTGGAGGAATTGCCTCCGGAAGTTTGGCCTTGATCTCGGATGCATTGCATAACCTGAGCGATGTAATTTCAGTTATTCTGGCCTATTTTGCACATCATATCGGGCTAAAACCACAAACCATACAATCAACTTTTGGCTACAAAAGGGCAGAAATACTGGCCGCATTTATCAATGCGATCACCCTGATTGCCATATCTGTTTACCTGATGGTTGAAGCCGGGAAAAGGTTTATGAATCCCAAAGAAGTTGATTACATCTGGATGTTGAGTCTGGGATTTCTGGGGTTTGCTGCAAACGGACTTTCTGTGGTGATCCTACATCAGAATAAAGAAGAAAACCTCAATATCAGGGCAGCTTATTTGCATTTAATTGGCGATGCCTTGACTTCACTGGCGGTTATTGTTGGCGCCGTATTTATATGGCTTTTCCAGGTTTATTGGATTGATCCGTTGGTTACAGCGCTGATTAGTATTTACATCTTTATTCATACTTTCAAAATCCTGAAGGAAAGTGTCGGGATTCTGATGCAGTTTGCCCCTGCCGAAATCGACCAGAAGGAGGTTATTTCGGTACTTCAGGAGATTGATCAGATTATGAATGTTCATCACATTCATTTGTGGCAATTGTCTGATCATCAAATCTATTTCGAGGCGCACCTGCTTTTGAAGAGTAATTTTGCGGTTTCCGACACCCAATCCATCACCAAGAATGCAAAACGACTGTTAAACAGCCGCTTTGGAATTACCCATACTACTTTTCAGTACGAATTTATTTCATGTCAGAATTCTGATTGCTAGGGGTTAACTAAAACCCTGACAATATGATCAAAGCAGTAAGCCGTAATACACCATAAAAAGAGGTGGAAAAATATTGCTCATCCAATTTGCGCATGATTGCCAAATTCTCTTCTGACTCACCTGATGGAATATAGTAAAAACTACTTCTGGTTAGTGTAAGAAGCTGGCATTGATTACCGAAATTTTTCAACGCCAGTGATTTCCAGATAGAAATCTGAGTTGGCGTAAGTTCATACTTCTTGGCTAATACCTCCAAGGTGACACGTTTTATTTCTACTTTTGCAAAACAAGAAATACACGTATTTCCATTCATCCCGCTCATTATACTTCCATCAGTTTTTCCTGACCGGACTTATTATTAATTGTGCCAGATGCCTCCTATATTCAGCTCAATATTCCGGTTGACAATGAATTGATCCGTATCAATTTTATGCAGCTCAAAATTGCACCCTAAAAACTATCCGCATTTGTAGATTTTTTCGGAAAAATGACTTAACTTTAATCAGCAACTCGAAAGTTAAAAAACATCAAACATTTTCATTGTGCCAATTAAACCTAAAATACCCGTCATGATTGTTACCGGTTTCCTTGGAGCTGGTAAAACAACCTTCATCAATCAACTATTGTTACAGAACAAAGACGTTAAAATCGGCCTTATTGAAAATGAATTTGGCAATGTTTCAATTGACACGAAACTCATAACTGACTACCAACCGGAGAGTATTATTGAACTAAACAACGGTTGTATTTGCTGTTCTATATTCAACGAATTTTCTTTAACACTTCAGGAACTGGTAAAAAAACATGATCATTTGGAACAGCTAATCATTGAAACAGCAGGCATTGCTGATCCTGGCTCAATCATCGAACCATTTTATCAGGATGAGGACCTAAAGCGCATTTTCGAGTTGAACGGAACTGTTTGCCTGATTGATTCCATTCATTTTCTTGACCACATTATCTGGTTCGAACAGCAAAAACAGATCATTTTAAGCGATATGATTATTCTCAATAAGGTAAGCAGGGTAGATAAGCAAACTCTCGCAGGCATTCACAAAAAATTGGCACCTCTCAATAAAACAGCCATCGTGGTTGAAACTGATTATGCGAGTGTTGATTCTCTGCATTTGTATATGCTTCAGCCAAATCTTCAGGACGAGTTTGCTAAAAAACTAAAAAAGCCTTTTTACAGCGAATGCGGGAAAAGTGATTATCACAGTTTCACCATTCGGTTTGGTGGATTGGTCGATGAAACCCAGTTTCGCGAATGGTTCAAATATTTCGCATCTTTATACAGCACAAATATATACAGAATCAAAGGGCTGGTAAATTTTGAAGGTAATCCTTTAATCGGGATTGTACAATCGGTTGGAGGATTGACATCAGTTACAGAAGGTTCTGTGATTAATCCGTATGATCCGCTCGAAAATGTTCTCGTATTTATTGGAAAAGAAATCAGCAAATACGAGATTGAAAAAGAAATACAGCAATTTTTAGCTCAGGCAAACTACCCAGAAAGGTAAACTCAACAAAGCCAGTAAAGTGCTAAATACCACTGCTCTCGAAGCAAATTCAGTATTCAGATTGTATTTCAGGCAAAGTGCATAAAATGTTATTCAGTTGTAAACGGAGCGGTAACAAATGGACGAACATCTGTCAACATCATTCCAGCAGTTTTAGCCGCCTGCATTCCCATTTCACCATCTTCAAAAACCTGGCAAAATTCAGGATCAACATTCAATAATTCAGCACATTTCAGAAATGTTTCAGGTTCTGGTTTGTGGCGCACAACATCATCGGCAGTTACAATGAAATCAAAGAAATGGTCGATTTCCAATTCTTTCATCTGTAACATAGCACTTTGCCGGCTTGCTCCGGTTCCAACGGCCATTGGAATTTTTCCGTACGAGTTTTTCATCAGGTTGATTACTGCATCGTGTGGTTTTATCCGGTTAATATTTCGCCTAAACTCGTACTGTTTCATTTTTACAATCTCTTCATCATCGATGCTCAGATTTTGCTCCTTCTTTATGCGTTCGGCAAAACTGATCGTTGGCATTCCTGTCATTTCAACCACAATTCGTTCGTCAAAGGTGCAATGCAGTTTTTCGCATACGGTGTGCCAGCTGGCAATGTGCACTGGTAACGAGTCTGATAAGGTGCCGTCTAAATCGAAAATCAGGGCTTTTGCCTTCGGATTTATTTCAAGTTTCATTCAGTCTAAAAATTTAAGTGGGCAAAAATAGTAAACTTTTATGGCTCCGGCCCACAATGCTTTTTTCGAGGACGATTCTTCTTGCCAATATGAAGAATTATTCTCATTTTTGTATGCCTACCAGTTCCTACCAGTAGGCAACAATTGATTACCATTTTACTAACTTAAACTAAGTTTTATGAAATATTTCTTATTCTTATTTCTTGCTGCTATCGTCACAACGAGTTCAGGCAAAAGCAAATACAAAAATGTAGCGTTCGAAGACAAAACCCCGCACGACTGGGAAAACCCTGCTATTTCTGAAATTAACAGAGAAACGCCGCGAGCTTATTTCATTCCTTATGCCAATGCTACTCAAGCCAGCCAAAACGATTTATGGAAGTCGCCATTCATCCAATCACTGAACGGAATATGGAAATTCAACATTTCACACACTCCATACATTCGTCCATTCTACTTTTTTAAAGACGACTACGACACCGACGATTGGAAAACAATTAAAGTTCCGGGCAACTGGGAATTGCAGGGATTTGATGTGCCGATCTATTCCAATATCAGGTATCCTCATGAAGCAACTCCTCCGGTCATTCAGAAATTCTACAATCCGGTAGGTTCATATAAACGCAACTTTATCCTTCCTGAAAACTGGAACGGACAGGACATTTATATTCATTTTGGTGCAGTTACTTCGGCCATGTATGTTTGGGTAAACGAACAAAAAGTTGGTTACAGCGAAGACAGCAAAACTCCCTCAGAATTCAACATTACCAAATACCTGAAAAAAGGTGAAAATTCTTTGGCAGTTGAAGTTTACCGCTGGTGCGACGGAAGTTACCTTGAAGATCAGGACTTTTGGAGAATGAGCGGAATCACCCGCGATGTTTTCCTGATGGCTCGTAACCCACAACACATTAGCGATTTCAGGATATCGTCGCCACTGGTGAACGACTATAAAGACGGAGAATTCAAGTTGACCGCCCAGGTAGTCAATTCATCACAAAAAACGCCAAAGCTTACTATTGAAGCTGTTTTGGCTGACGGAAAAAACAAGGTTGCTGAAATGAAACAAGAAGTAAAAACCGGATTGCAACCGGTTTCTGTAACATTGGAAGCAAAAGTTCCGGCTGCGAAACCATGGTCAGCCGAAAACCCTAACTTATACCAATTGCTGATTACGCTAAAAGATGAAACTGGAAAAGTTATAGAAGTTCTTCGTCAGGATGTAGGATTCCGCACCGTCGAAATTAAGAATGCGCAACTGCTTGTAAACGGTATAGCCATTTATGTAAAAGGCACAAACATACACGAACACAACCAAATTACCGGTCATTATCAGGACGAACCGACCATGCTGAAAGATATCCTGCTGATGAAATCCAATAACATCAATGCAGTGCGCTGTTCGCATTATCCTGAACCGGAACGCTGGTATGAACTTTGCAACCAATATGGTATTTTTCTGGTTGATGAAGCCAACATTGAATCGCATGGAATGGGTTATGGTCCAAAATCACTGGCCAAAGATCCTGCCTGGAAAGATGCTCACCTTTTCCGTACAAAGAACATGTTCGAACGCGATAAAAACCAACCATCAGTTATCATTTGGTCGCTTGGCAACGAAGCTGGCAATGGTGTTAATTTCGAAGCCACTTATGCTTATCTTAAAGCAATCGACCAGAGTCGTCCGGTTCAGTTCGAACAAGCCGGGAATGGTGCCAATACCGACATCATGTGCCCGATGTATGCCGGCATTTGGAACATGGAAAATTATGCCAAAGGCAATCCAACCAAACCTTACATCCAATGCGAATATGCCCACTCAATGGGCAATAGCACCGGTAACCTTCAGGACTACTGGGATATGTTTGAAAAATACCCGGTTCTTCAGGGTGGATTTATCTGGGATTGGGTCGAACAGGGAATCCTGACCAAAGATGCGCAAGGAAATAAATTCTGGGCTTATGGCGGTGACCTCGGCAGCGACACCCTTGCGACTGACGGAAACTTCTGTTGCAACGGACTTATCAACGCCGACCGCACCGCAAAACCAGCCTTGTTTGAAGTTGGTAAAGTTTATCAGAACATTAAATTTAAAGCAGTCAACCTGAATTCGGGTGAAATCGAAATCTTCAATAAATATTCATTTACCAATCTTTCAGAATTTACAATCAGTTGGGAAGTAGTTGCTGACGGGAAAGTACTGAAATCGGGAACTATCGCTGATTTAAACCTTGCGCCCAATACCTCTAAAAAGGTACAACTAGGCGTTGCTGTCGAAGCAAAACCTGCTACTGAATATTTCCTGAATATTTCAGCTAAACTAAAAAATGCCAAAGGTATTTTACCCGCTGGAACCAGATTGGCCTACGAACAATTCCTGTTACCATTCAGCAAAAAAGCTGTTCAAGCTTCAAAAGCAAACCTTCCTGCTGTTACTTCAAAAGAGGTAGGAGATCTGTTTGTTGTTGAAGGAAAAGGGTTTAAAATAAATTTCAGCAAAGCTGAAGCTACATTAAAGAGTTATCAAATTGATGGCAAAGAAATGTTACTTACCGGACCAGTACCAAATTTCTGGCGTGCACCTATCGATAACGACTTCGGAAACGAATTGGACAAACGAAGCCGTGTTTGGAGAAAAGCAGGCGAACAGAAAACTATCAAGTCGGCCACATTAAAGCAAGTTGGCAACGAAGTAACAGTGAATTTCAACTTCGATTTGAACAATGAAAAGAAACAGGTCATTGCCAATTACAATTCGAGCTATACCGTATTGGGATCTGGCGAAGTGGTTGTGAGCAATAGTTTTAAAATGATGAAAGATTCGTTGCCCGAAATCATCCGCTTTGGGATGAACCTTGTAATGCCACGCGAATTCGACCAGATTAGCTGGTTGGGCCGCGGACCTCATGAATCGTATGCCGACCGTTATACCAGCGCATTGGTTGGGTTTTATTCAGGAGCAGTTGCCGACCAGTATTTTCCTTATGTACGCCCACAGGAAAATGGTAACAAAGTGGATGTTCGTTGGGTCAGCATTTACAACAAAGAAGGTCTTGGACTTGAATTTATTGGTTTGCCATTGCTTTCGGTGAGTGCCCATCATGAGATTATGGAAGATTTTGAATCGCCTGACCGTACCGATGGCCGTGGAATCACATGGAAAGGAATGGTTCGCCGTCACATCAATGATGTAAAACCACGCGACCTGACTTCTGTGAACATCGACTATAAACAACAAGGAGTTGGCGGCGACAACAGTTGGGGTGCATGGACTCACGACGAATACCGTTTAAAGGAAAAGTCTTACGAATATTCGTTCAGGATTTGCCCTCTAAAACCAGGAGAAAAACCAGTTGACAAAGCGAAAATAAGTTACCAGTAAAAGACCGGAGACCGGAGACCGAAGACCGGAGACGGAAGACCGGAGACGGAAGACCGGAAAGTTGCTCCCTGAGTAGCGAAGGGAAGAGAGCTTACACAAATATCAAAGCGGGAGATTCCGAAAGGAGTTTCCCGCTTTTTATTTTCAATTTATATCTTTACGGGCAATATATTGCTGGTCGATGGTTTTGAAAATTGTAAATAGTACATTGTTTAATTGTAAATATTGAATACATGAAACAACTTGAAAAGTTATCAGAAAACGAATTCTACTCAGCAGTAAATCTGGGTAGTTTAAATGAATTGATGGATTACAATTTAGTTCATCCAGTGAATAAAAGATTGATAGAAGGTAAAGTATTTCTTAAAGATGCAACAAAAGCAACCGGGACCGAGGTTTCGTTTAATATGCTTCCACCCCATTCGGAACAACCTTATTTCCATATTCACCGGAAAAATGAAGAAACCTACATTATTTTGAAGGGAGCCGGATTCTTTCAGGTGGATGAAGACTGTTTCCAGATAAAAGAAGGTAGTGTTATCCGCATTGCACCGCAAGGAAAACGAGGCATTTGCAATTCATCGGATGAAACGATGATTTACATGGTTATCCAATCAAAAGAAAACTCTCTTGAGGAATATACAACAACCGATGGCGAAAGGCTTCCTGTTGAACCAAAATGGAGATAAGTTCCTATTTTTAGTGAGCGGGTGACTTTGAGTCAACTGCTCTCTAAAATGGATTTACAAAGTTTTGATGACATCCAACAGAACAGGCGGTATAGAAAGCAACCCGATATTTGGAGCTATTTTGTTGTAGGTTTCGGCCAGGTTAACGCCGTAGTCTTTCCCTTTGCGCAACAGCTTTAAGCCTTTGTGGAGGGTCGAACTCTCATCACTCAAATCGTCGATAAACCGTTTTAATCGGTTGGTCGATTTGGCCGCCGGTTGCTGGTTTTGCGTTTGTGCCGCTTCTATTTCTTTAAGGGCGATTTCGGCCACTTCAATATCGCTTGTGAGGAGTTCAATTTCCTCCTGCGGAACTTTTTTGATCTTTAACTCCCGTGCTACATCTTCTTTCAAATTCTGGACTTCACCAAGAATGTTTTGAATGTTGATAGTAACTGTATTTGTGGCAGTTGCATCAGCTGAAGAACTACTATTACTGGTTGATGTCGCCGATGAATTATTTTGGTTATTGTTGATAATTTGATTGATACTCATACCCATTTCTTTTAACTGTTTTAACAACTGACTATCCCGATTTTCGTTTGCAGCATTCTCTATGACAATATCATTTAAGATTAAACCAATATTGACCGGTTTATAGTTTGATTTTTCGCATTCTTCATAATAACTCCGGTTCAAAATTTTCTTTTGAAGTTTCTCAAACTCATAAAATGAAGGTTTGCCACTATTTTTCATTCGCTCAATACAAGTTTTACAATTGCAGGCAACAATCTCTTTAGCAGAAATATTTCGGAAGTCCTTATGTAATTTTTCAACGGCTGCACGGATAAACGTCAACATTTGTTTACATCCGTTTTTATCGCCACTAATTTTAATATCGATTACCTGTTGATTCTCTTCCGGATCGTTGTATTGTTGGACTTCAGCCCTCACTTCTTTGCCATCAATCACGTCCTTAAGCCGTACTCCAGTTTTCCAGTGCTGTTCTGAATCAATTTTCTCATGAAGTTTGACGATTAATCTGGAAAATAGCCCATGTGGAATAAAGCCATATTGATACCGGAAACGCAAGTTGGTTTCACTTTCCCAATTGGACGGTTTATCAGCCGATAAAAGCAATGGAGTGATGAATACATCCCTTTCATCAGTTAATTCGTAACAAATATCAAATTTGTCTTTTAACAGCAAGCGAAGCAGCATGGCTTTTTCTTCTTCATTGTATTTATTTGTATCCCATTTCTGATAGGCTTGAGTACGGGTAAAACGTCCACCTGAATTCTCAATTTTTTTGTCCGATAAAATGTAATACATTCCTTGGGTAAGCCAGTTCTGATCAAGAAAAATGTGGGTGCATAAGTCTCGATCATCAAAATAAACCAGATCGCCTAATGAGCGAAAATAAGCCAAACACCAGTCTGCCTGACGATGGTTTAACCCTATTGCCGCATTGGCACAAAGCGCATAAAAGCTGTCTTTTGAAATGTATTTCTTTCCTTTCAACTTTTCCAATTCGTCGCGAACCAATCCCCATTTCTTGGGTACCAACCGGTTCACAATTTCCATCTCCGACAATTTTTCAGCGATAGTCTCATTCAATGCATCCCATTTCTTTTGATGTCTTCCACGGGTTTCCGAAAGATTCACCTCTATGGTCTCTATAACCAATTCAGGATACAATTCACGATATTTTTTGAGTGCAAAATTTTCATTTGATCCTTTACTTCCCTTGGGATTTTCGAGAACAATTACACTGCTCTTGGGGCCTAAAAGGTTGATGATTTGGAACCAATAGTCAAACCCAGCATTTTCGGCCCGTTTGTTAGAGACCAATACATATAGGCAATTCTCTGTAATGAAAAACTGGTGCAACATTTTTTGAATATCCTGCCCGCCAAAATCCCACAAATGAGCTTTGATATTTGGTTTATTTATTGTGTTATGTGCAAATTCCTTTCCCCGATGAACTACAATTCCTAAAGTTGAATCAATTTTACCAGGTTCTACTTTATAATCTGGTTTTAATTGCAAATTGGCAAAGGTGGTTTTTCCTGATTCTCCCTGACCCAAGATCATTAACTTCGATTCATAAAAAGATTCTGCCCCAAATTCATCGATTTGTTCAAACCAATCTAATATAGCTTCACTTCCTTGTTCAACGATGTTTATTGGAGGATTTGTAATTGGGTTTTTATTGAGTAAGATGCCCTCCTTTCCCCAATCAAGGGTTACAGAAACTCCTTTCTCCAGAATGGGGATCAATGCTTGAATATTTTTGATTTGATTGGCGTTAAGGTTTAATCTGGTTAATGAAGTCAAATTTTCCAGATGACAGATATCGCTAATTTGGTTGGAGAAAAGGTCCAATCTGTTTAATGAGACTAGATTTCTCAGAAAACTAATATCGGAGATTTGATTTACACCAAGATATAATCTTTGTAACGAGGTCAACTTTTCAAGAAAACGAATGTCGCTGATTTGATTTTCGCTAAGAGCTAGTATTTTTAGATTGGTCAGGTTTTCCACAAAATGACAATCTCTGATTTGATTGAAACTAAGATCCAAAAAATTTAGACATGTTAGTTTTTCAACAAAGCTACAATCGCTAATTTGAGCATCATAGAGATATAAATTATGCAAATCAGTTAGGTTTTCTAAAAAAGCAAAATCATTGACTGGATTAGAACTTAAATCTAAACTTATTAAATTGGTAAGGGTTCCAAGAAAAATGGAATTTTGAATTTGATTATGGCTAAGATTCAAGTTTTGTATGCCAGTGAGATTTTCCAAAATGCGAATATCACTGATTCGATTGTCACGAAGATCTAATTCTTCCATGCGCAAAAGATTTTCCAAGAAGCGAATTTCGCTAATTTCATTAAAACAAAGATCCAATCTTTGCAAATTAGATAGCTCTGCAAGTACTTCACAATTTTCTAATCTCCATCTATTTTTATAGTCACCTCCAAGGTGTAACTTTTTAAGTAGTGAGAGTTTTGCAAATTCAATGGGAATCTCTTTTACTGTGATTTTATTTGACAAGCCTGTATTTAAACATTTAGTTCTATTTAATTTTATTTCATGCCATATTTCATCACTAAACGATAATTCCTCCAACCACTCCAATTCAAATAATTCTTTCGGAAAATCGGTCAATCCGCAATTTCCTAAATCAAGTTTACCGGTTCGTTCGCGTTTTTCTTTTTCGATGAGTTGCAGGGCTAGTTCGGACATGGTGTTTCGGTTGTTGTAGTTTATAATGTGGCAGGTAGGTGTACCTTAAATGCTTGCCTTAAAGAGCTCCTAAAAATAAGGTTTATTTTCAATTAACATACACAAATTTGGAAGAAATGATTTATGATCTATTGATAGAAGAGGATCAGGCGAGGTCACGACGTGTCGAGACCGTACGAGGTTGGTGGTTTGCAAAGGAAAATGCTTCGAATTGTTGCAAGTCAGGTAGGACCACGTAACTTCGTAGCCTTGCAGAATTTGGTTCAGGCTTTTCAGCCCCGACAGGGTTTGGAACCCTGTCGGGGCTATTCATCGCAAACGTTTTCAGGTCCAAAAACCCCCTATCTCCTTCCCCATCGAAAAACCGGGGGCATTCATCGAAATAATTTTTCTGTCGTGCATATCCACCCTATCTTCGGTTCAACAAATTAAAACACTCACACCATGAATCGTAGAAAAGTGCTCATTGTTATCGGATTGCTATTCATCTTTGCCGGATGCTCTGATTTCTTCATGATTTGTTCGCTGAACCCGTTCTATATCGACAAAAACATCACGTTGGCTCCTGAAGTCGAGGGAAGTTGGTCGGTACACCCCATTCAGTCTGAAAAAGATTCGAAAGATAAAAACAGCAGCCCCTGGGAAATGGCCGATACTACTTTGGTCTGGCGAATCAACCGGTTCATTTCCGAAGAGAAAATCAAGACCAAACAAGGTCAGGATTCGACTGTTTTCAAACCTCAGAACTACTATGTGGTGAAACTGACCGGCAACAATCCCGACTCGGCACAGTACCAGTTTCAGTTGTATCTTTTCCGGATCAAGAATGTTTTGTACGCCGATTTCAGTCCCCGCGAAACAGCCGCGCTTAAGAACAGCCGGATGGCAAAGGAAAACTACTTTACCGTTCATACCCTGGCGCGGGTTACTATTCAGAACAAACAGCTCGTGGTGTCATGGCTGGCCTCCGACTATGTGAAAGACATGATCGAGAGAAAGCGCGTCAGGATTAAATACCGCTATGTTCCCGATGCCGGAAGATTGCTGCTCACTGCTTCTTCGGAAGATCTGACCGAAATGATTGAGCGCTATGCCAACGAAAAACGATTTATCGACTGGGAAAACCAGAAAGCCATGTTGAAGTTAAACCGTATAAACTAAACTGCCATGAAAATAATTCGCCTTAAAAAACAGCTAATACCCGCGTTACACCTGCTCTTCTGGTTTGTATCGTTCAATTTTTGGAATGTTATTTTTAATCCGGGGGTTGAGTCAACTGGTGTCATTGAAGGATTGGAAGTGGGATGGGATTTTATTCTGCTCATGAATTTTGTTTTCCTGCTTTACTGTTCGCTACCACTTATCTGGATGATCAGAAAAGTCCGGCTTTGGATTAAAATCCCACTTACAATCCTGTTTCTGGCACCAATCGCTTACGTGATAATTCAAGGATCAGGACAAGAAAATGACAAGGATACAGTTGAAATATTTATGGATTTTTTCGTGAAAAACTTCCTGTATGTGCTTACTTTTCACCTAACCATTGCTGCCGCCGTTTACTATAATCTAAAAATACTTATTCCCAGATATTTGACACAAAGCAAATTTGTACGTTACCTCCTTTACCTTGTTGCCCTGATCGGCCTGACAGCCGTAGTAAATTTTGCACTGTTCGATTATTGTATTGATCTCATTTTTCCAAGTCTTTATTTCATTTCCTATTTCAGGATTTGGGAACTTGTATTAATCGTTAAAGCTTATCTGGTGCTGTCGATATTGGTTTTTCTGATTTGGCAATATGTCGGAATGTTGATTGCTGACCGGGAGAAAGCGCAAAACGAATTGTCGGCCCTGAAAGCGCAAATTAACCCTCACTTTCTTTTCAATAACCTGAACACAATTTATTCTCTCGCCTCGAAAAACGACGAACACACGAAAGATGTGATTTTGCAATTGTCGGATTTTCTTCGGTATGTGCTGTACGACACGGCCAGCGAATTCATTCCGCTTGAAAAGGAAGTGGAGATCATCAGAACTTACGTCGAATTGCAGAAAGCACGGGTCAATCCTGACGTAACAACTGTTATCCTGACGGTTGAAGGAAACTTCGCGAATGTGGAAATCACCCCATTATTGCTGCTTCCATTGGCCGAAAACTGTTTCAAACATGGCATCGGGAAGAACCCCGGTAAAATTGAGCTGTATATCGGCTTCGATGGCAAACAACTGCTGTTTAAAACCAGGAATGCCATCGCCTTACGCGAAAATACCGGTGGAGAAGTGAATGGAGGAATAGGAATCAAAAACGTTGAAAAACGATTATATTTGATCTATCCTGAACGTCACTCACTTGAATACAGTGAAATGGAAGGAATTTTCAATCTTGAAATGAGAATTGAACTGAAGAAATGACAGAAGTCGGGAGTCCGAAGACCGAAGACGGGAGACGGGAGACGGGAGACGGGAGACGGGAGACGGGAAAATCCGGTCTCCTTTCTCCAGTCTCCAGTCTCCGATTTTAAAACTTGAAAACCATGAACTGCATTATCATAGAAGACGAACCAGCAGCACAATCAATTCTGGAACATCACATTTCGCTGTGTTCGGGGTTGAATTGCGACGGAATATTTCCTGATGCTTTCTCAGCGCAAGTGTACCTCGACAACAATACGGTCGATCTGATGTTTCTGGATATCAATTTACCCGAGATGTCGGGAGTGAGTTTTCTTCGCTCGCTGGTTCATCCTCCTTTGGTTATTTTCACCACCGCCTACCAGCAATATGCCATCGATGGTTTCGATCTTGAAGTAGTCGATTTTCTGTTGAAACCCTACTCATTCGAGCGGTTTTGTAAAGCGGTCAACAAAGCCAAGGAACGGTTCAGCTCAAAAGGATCGCCTTTGGTTTCGAACAAAATAAGTGTCAAATCCGACCGTCGTATTTACCAGATTTCAATCAGCGACATTCTTTTCATTGAAACCTGCGGCGATTATGTATCCATCCATTGCACGGATAAAAAGCTGGTTGTTCATGGAACGCTAAAAAGCTGGGAAGAAAAACTGAAAGTATTTTCTTTTCTGAAAGTCCATCGCACCGCCATTGTTAACCTTCAGAAAATCGATCACATCGACGGTAACCTGATTTATATCGGACCACACAGACTTCCGATTTCCGAACCGTTTAAGGTGCAGTTGCTCGAACAAATGTTTAAACAATAGCTTCAGTAATTAATCGGATAATATGAACTTGCGCACCGCTACCCCACTCTCAGTGCTTAACCGGACAAAATAAATCCCGTTCGAATTGGTTGAATTAGGGTTGAAAACGAAAGATCCTGATTGTTCGATAAGATTCTGAGAACAAACCAATCGGGCGTCAATTTGATACACGGAAATATTTCCCAAATTTTCCTTCTCAAGGTTGTACCCAATAAGAATTCCTGATTTATAAGGCAATTTTCTGATATCGAGTTTTATATCGTCGTTATCTGAATCCAAATTTTGCGAACTGGTTTTTATAGATTCATACCTGATTTGGGCAGGGAGTTTTCGTCCGTTGAGAATATCGGGACCAAATGCCGGCCAGTTTTTTCCATCCAGAAAAGACGGCATTGTTTTTAAATAAAGGGAATTCGGAAGATTTCTATCAGGAATGGTATCGTTCCACTTAACAACCGAATTAATCACGTTTCCATGTTCGAGAAGGTTTACACTGGTATTTTTTTCGTTTTGAATCAGCAATGTTTGATTGCCGAGTAAATTTTGATAGCTGGAATGGTCATAGTAGAAAATACCTTCACCTGCAACCCTGTTCCGGAGGAAGGTGTTTCCGGGGCCGGCTGGTCCCCAGTAGTCGCCAATTCCAATTTCCTGAACATCGTTACCTTCGAAAAGATTCATAAATGCATAATGTCCATGAATTGAAATATCAGGAGGAGTCCAGCCATCGTTCAAATTGGTTTCGCCGGTTCCCTGAACAGCATTGATAGAATAATTGTAACCGAAAACATTCCCGTTTGCACCCAGCTGAACCATCATAGCATGACGTAAGTGATTGAATATGTTATTCTCAATTAAATTGTCAGTGGAATGACCGGCACATTCAATTCCATAGCCACTTCCGCCACCACCATAATCGAATGAATGATGGAAATAGCTATCTCTTACAACACATCCAATGCTGGCAGCTAAATAAACATGCGATTTGCGCGTGTGGTTACTTTCGATATTTTGAATCCAGCAATAAGCAGCATTGCTAAAGTTAAACGTGTAACCGCCCGCTTGCTTCTTTTCAATGTAGAATTTCTCGAAACCCACGTTTTTGATCAACTTTTGAGGTCGTATTTTGATGTTCAGCCGTTTTTGTAAATTGATGTGGGTTGAGGTTTTAAATTTCAGGAGATTACCGGAAATACTCCCAATTTCCAAAAGCTGTCCCACTGCATTTTCCGCCCACGCTTGATTCCATTCAGGATTGGTGTACATGATTTCAGGATCGTTTTCCTGCTGAATTTCAGCGAAATCACCAACTTTGAACAACGAAGCCGTAGAGACTTCAAGCTGGCTGGTTCCTTTTACAATATCAGAAGTTATATTTTGCCATTCGCCACGTCCATAAGTTACTATGCTAAAGCAATCGCCACTAAAATCCATCATTATCCGGGTTTTACCAACACCTTCGCTCCTAAATACAACATTGCTTTTGCTGATGGTGATTGTTGAGCCAATTTTATAAGTACCTGCCGGAATAATAACAACTCCGCCCGATGATGGTAACCCATTGATTGCACTCACAAAAGCAACTTTGCTGTCGTTCACGCCTGTTGGATCAGCATTGAAATCAAGTACATTTTTTTCAGTCAAAGGAATGTTGGGAATTCCTCCTGCAATTCCCGGAATCCAGTCGATCATCCTTGAGGCAGGAATAATTTGAGCTTTTGATTGAGTGAGATTGAAAACCAGAAGAAAACAGAATGCAATAAGGATTGGGCGCAACATGATTTTTCAGAATTAGTGATTGGTCGGTTTTGATTTAAGAGATTTCAATGATACTGGTCTCTTTAAATGGTTACCACAAAAATAGGGTTTTAATTTCTTTTGAATTGCCATTCGTCCAATATTAGTTCATTCTTAGAAACTGTTTAAATTTATATTGAACCCACTTCGGGGTTCCAAATTGCTTGTTTAATTTACCCCCGGTTCCGATTCTCTTCACCGGGGGTTATTCATCCGCCAGTTGGCGGACAAGTCCTTCGGACTTGTGCTTGCTGAAAAACCAGAATGGGTTTAATCTGAATAACCGTGGGCTTCGGCGTGAGCTCAGTCGAACGGTGTTAACCCACGGAAAATGAGCGAAATAAGACAACAACCCTGAAAGGGTTGAACCTTAATATATTTGAATAAATCAAATTTAAACAGTCTCTTAGTTCTTCCTGATTTTTCAGCTGCCCATGAGTATTACAACAAACAATTCGATTACCAAACCTTCAGTTTAATCATACCTTTTCCCGCATTTTCAAACGGACCAGCTGATGGATTGGTTTCAGAACGCTTTTTACCAAAATAATCGGTATCAATCTTCAACGGTGTCCCATCAGGATTTTCAAATGCTTCTTTCGGAATTTTAGCCTTGCCCAGAAATTCTGTTGTGACGAAATGTGTTTTGGGATCTGCTCCTTTTTCGTCAGTAGTTAAACTCAAAAACCTTAGTACATGACAAAAATATAAACATCTGATTATAAGCAAAATAAGTTCTTTTAAATTTGGATAATACCCTGAATATCATTATCTTACAAGAAATTACCACATATCTAAGTAAGAAACATGACATCCAAGGTAGAGGCTAAAAGTAGTGAAT